>Ga0181595_10002583_pt1 | contig 17980 bp, 10 predicted proteins | sample 041ome_7_FD_145604 | JGI IMG/M metagenome (GOLD analysis project Ga0181595, IMG submission 145604) | Coastal salt marsh microbial communities from the Groves Creek Marsh, Skidaway Island, Georgia - 041401AS metaG (spades assembly) | ecosystem: Environmental > Aquatic > Marine > Intertidal zone...
GGCAAGGTCCTGCGCCGACAAGCCGACGCGCATTTCGAGCGGTGCCAGGCCCAGCGTGTTGCGCACCATCGGCGCGAGCCAGGGATCGGGCGAAGGGATTTGCGGCCAGACGCCCTCGTTGAGCCCGGCGCATATCACCAGGTCCGCGCTCTGCAGCCGCGCCTCGAGCAGGCCGTAGATCGCGACGCGCGGGTGCTTGCCATAAGGCGGGCGCACCGATTTCTCGCGCATCAGCCGGGCAAGGATGTTGACCGCCTGCGATGGCGTCACCAGAGGATCGTGCGTGCCGGTGCGCGCCAGCAATTGCTGCACCAGATCGGAGGCGCAACGTCCCGCCAGCCCCGTCCAGACCGCCTGGTTGCTCAGAGCATCGGCGGCAGCGGCGATGGCCTGGATGGTTGCGGACAGCGGCTGCGGCTCGCGCGGCCATCGGGCGATGGAATCGAGCAGGGCCCTCGCCTCTTGCCACCACGCCTTGAGCGGGCGGTTGCCGATGGTGGTTGCGATCCCGGCAAGCCCCGGCGCGGGGCGCGGGCCGCGGAGCAGCCGGTCGAGCGCGCGCACCTCGTCGAGCCAGCCCCTTCGCGTCTCGCCCGCCTGCGCGAGCGGGTGCTTGAACAGGTCGAGCAGCGGCACCGGCGCGAAATCATCGGCCAGGCATTGTGCCACCGCGAGCAGAAAGCGCCCGGGCGGCGTGACTGGCAAAGCCTCGCCGGCGCTGTCGTCCGCTTCGATCTCCCAGCGCCGCAGATGCGCAATCACGCGCGCCGCGAGGCTGCGATCGGGCGTGACGATGGCGACGCGCCGTGCGGTGATGTCGAGCGCCTGGCGCACAAGCAGCGCGATCGCCTGCGCCTCCTCGTCGGGATTTTCCGCCTCGACGATGCGGATGCCCTTCGTCCTGCGGTCGGCGGCATCGAGCGTGACCCAGCGGTCGCTGAGCCTTGCGGGCAGGAAAATGCTGCGCAGCAATCGTGCGCGGTCGGCAGCCAGCCCGGTCCTGGGTTCGGCCTGCCAGGGCTCCACCTCGGCGCGGCTGACGCTCATCGCATGGAGCAGCTGCTTGAGATGATATTGCGGATGCGTGATAGCGGGCCGCTCGACCGGTTCTGCCCCCGGCGGCGGGGGAGTGGTCACCGGATGCCCCAGCGCTTCCCAGAGCGCCTCGTCCATGTCGAGATCGAGCCCCGGCAGCACCACCATGCCCTGCGGCAGATCGGCAATGCTGCGCAACAATCGCGCGATGGCGGGGGCCGATGTGGTGATACCGGCTGCGATCACCGGCGTCAGCGGCGGCTGCTCGCGCCAGCGCGATGCTGCCTTGTCGAGCAGCCGGTTGCGGCGATCCGCCGGGTCGATGCGGCCCAGGGCGGCAAGCTCGCCCTGCCAGGCCCGCCCGACGCGCACGAACAGGTCGCGTGCCGCTGCCCAGTGCTCGGCCAGGTCCGCCTCGACATCGATGCTGTCGAGCTGGTCCAGTGTCTTTTCCTCGACCTGCAGCTGGTCGAGCACGCGCGCATATTCGCAGGCGAGACGCAGCGTTTCGGCGGGATCATCGGCGCCTGCCCTACCGGCCCCTTCGCGCGCGATCAGCGCCGCCAGCCGGAAGCGCCGTTCGAGCGGATCGACCGCAGGCGGCACCTCTGCCCCCTCGCCCAGCGGGTCGAGCAGCGCGCCGAGGCTCTCGTCGAGATCGATATCGCCGATCAGCACCATGCGCGGCAACAGCAGCCCGTCGGCGGCATGGCGCACCAGCGCTTCGGTGATCGCGCGCCCGGCGCGATGGTTCGGGATCAGCAGCGTCGCGCGCGCGAGCCCCATCGGATCGCCGCCGAAGCGCCGGAGCAGGCCATCCGCTAGAACATCCGCAAACCCGCGCTGCGCCCCGATGGCATAGACTGCGGGGTTGCGCGCCTCAGGCATCCAGCAGCGCCTCTGCGGTGGGTTGGATCGCGGCGGGCGTGCCGACATCGAACCAGAGGCCCAGATGCGATATGCCGTAGACACGGCCCCCGGCCATCGCGCGGTTCCACAGCACATTGGTCGAGAACGCGCCCTGCGGCGGATCAGCGAGCAGGCGGCGCGAGAGCAGCTGGATGCCGGTATAGATATAGGGCGCCACATGGCCCGGCTTGCGGCGGCGGATGCGGCCCATCTGATCGAGATGGAAATCGCCGACGCCCTTGTAATTGTTGGCACGGCTGTGCGGCACCAGCAGCAGCAGCGCGTCCATCCGATCGTCGTCCCAGGCGGCGCGCAGCTCGTCGAAGCACGACCGCGCGCTTTCCAGCCAGACATTGTCGCTGTTGAGGCAGAAGAACGGGTCTTCCTCGATCATCGGCAGTGCCTTGACCAGCCCGCCCCCGGTTTCGAGCAGGAGATCGCGCTCGTCGGAGATCAGGATCTCGAACGGCCATTCGCGCGCCTTCAGATGCGCTTCGAGCGCGTCGGCGAGATAATGGACGTTGACGATCACCCGCTGTATCCCGGCTTGGCCCAGATGATCGAGCACATGGTCGATCAGCGGCTTGCCCGCGACGCGCACCAGCGGCTTGGGCGTGGTGATTGTCAGCGGGCGCATGCGCTTGCCCAGCCCTGCGGCCATGACCATCGCGGTGCGGGCAAAGGCGGGTGTATCGCTCACAGATCGAACTTTCCGCCGAACGTTCCTGCCGGATCACGCAACTCTGCCGGGATATTGGCATCGAACCAGGCCGCCACAGGGGCAAGCGCGGGGTGCCTCAGGTCGCGCTCCATCGCCTTCCAGACGCGCGGGATCATCGTGGGATAGCGCGGCTTGCCGTCGCGCTTCCACAACCTCACGAAAATACCGATGATCTTGGCATTCCGCTGCGCGCCCAGCACATGATAGGACGTGTCGAGATCGTACGCGGGGTTCGCCAGGTCGCGATAATGCGCCAGCATTTCGGCCTCGACCTCTTCGGACACGTCGCGCCGCGCGTCCTGCAGCAGGGAGACTAGATCATAGGCCGGATCGCCGACCAGCGCGTCCTGAAAATCGATCAGCCCCTGCGATCCGTCGGGCGGCAGCATGATGTTTTCGGAATGATAGTCGCGCAGCACCGTGACCTTGGGCGCTGCCGGGTCCATCCCATCGAGCACCGCATCCCAGGCCTTCGCATAGCCCTCGCTATCGACATCCAGACCGCGCGCGGGGCAATACCATTCGGTGAACAGGGCCGCCTCGCGGTGATAGACCGCGCGGTCATACAGCGGCACCTCGGCGGGCGTACGAAGGTGAAGCTCGACCTGAGTCTCGATCGCCTTGCGGTAGATCGCGCGCTCGGCTTCGGCATCGCCGGCGTCGACAGTCTCGCGCATCCGTTCGTCGCCGAAATCCTCGAGCAGCACCAGCCCGGCCCCTGCATCGACACCGAAGATCTCGGGCGCGCGCAGGCCTTGCGCGGTGAGATAGCGCGCGACATGGACGAACGGCTGCGGGTCTTCCTCGGGCGGCGGCGCATCCATCAGGATCGCGCGGAGATCGGGCTCGACCACGCGGAAATAGCGGCGGAACGAGGCATCACCGGGAATGGGCAGGATTTCGGCCGATCCCCAGCCCTGTGCATCGACAAAGGCCCGGATCAGCTGTTCACGCTCGCTCAAGACAATTCACCTGCAATCTGCTGCCAGCGCGCCTGCCAGTTCTGGCCGGGCTGCGCATCAATCCGGCGCTCGCTAGCATCGCTTCCGGTGATCCGCAATTCCAGCGTATCGGGACCCGCCAGCCCGCCGACGCGCTCGGGCCATTCGGCGATCAGCAACGCCGGATCGCCGGCATCGAGCCCCAGTTCCTCGAGCTCCATCGCGCCATCGAGGCGGTAGAAATCGGCGTGAATGACGGGGATGCGCACCTCGGGCGGATCATAGGGCAGGATCAGCGCGAAGGTCGGGCTGGGCACCTCGCATGCAAAGCCCAAAGCGTTGAGGATCATGCGCGCGAGCGTGGACTTGCCCGCGCCCAGGTCACCCGACAAGGCGAGGGTATCGCCGGGGCGCGCGGCATCGGCGAGCCGCTGGCCGAGGCGCTGCATCGCATCGATCGAACCGATGGTCAGCATCACGGCATCAATATGGTGACGATGGTGCCCGCACCTGGCTCGCTCACCAGCTCCATCCGCCCGCCATGCGCCTCGATCAGGTTCTTCGCCAGCGGCAGGCCCAGGCCCGATCGCTTGGCCACCGGCTTGCCGCCCGCCTCGTCAGCCTGCAGCACGCCATCAAGCGCCCGCGCCTGTGCACGCGCATCGAGGCCAGGGCCATTGTCCGAGACGACGATGCGCAGCTTGTTGCGGAACCGGTCGCCGAGCAGGAGCACACGCCCGCCCTCCTGCGTGTAGCGCAGCGCATTGTCGACCACGGCGGTGATCGCCTGGGCAAAGCGCTGGCGATCAACCTCGGCCATGCCCGGGCTACCGTTCACGTCGACCTCGAGCGCGATGTTGCGCCCGCCCGCCAGCCCGGCGACGCCCTTGGCGACATCGACCAGCAACGCACCGATATCGGTCGGCTCGCGCTTGAGCGGCAATGTGCCGGCCTGGCTCTGGCTCAGATCGAGCACCATGTTGATCTGCGCCGAGAGTCGCTCGACCGAGTCGATAATGGCCTTGGCATATTCCTGGCCCTGGTCGGACAGCGGACCCGCCACCCCGCTCGCCAGCAGCTCGGCAAAACCGCCGATCGAGGTCAGCGGCGTGCGGAATTCGTAGCTCATGTTGGCGAGGAATTTCGTCTTGATCGCGTCCGCCTCGACCAGCGCCTCGTTGCGCTCGCGCAGCGCGTCTTCCATCCGCTTGGCGTCGGACACGTCGATCATCGTGAACAAGGCGCTCGAATCGGGCAGCGGAATGCCGACGAAATCGAACACGCGCCCGTCCTTCATCACCAGCTGCCCGGCGCGCTGGGTCCGGTCGAGCGTGGCCGAGCGGATGACCTCGCGCAGCGCGGAAATCTGCGCCGGACGCTTGAGCTGCGGCGCAATGGCTTTCAGCAGTTCGTCGGCGCGGGGATGCTTGGCAAGTTCGGCTTCGTCCACCTCCCACACCGCGCCAAACCGCGTGTTCCAAAGATGCAGGCGGCCGTCCGAGGTGAACACCGCCAGCGCCTCGTAGAGATTGTTGAAGGTCGCGGTGCGCACCCGCAGCAGCGTGTCGCGCGCGCTCGCCAGCTGGACCTGCTCAGTCCGGTCCTCGAAGATCAGCAGCAGGCCATTATCGGGCGTCGGCTGGGCGATGGCGCGCAGATGCGTGCCGTCGGCGATCAGCCAGCTGTCCTCGATCGGTGCGGCCGACTGGAACCATTCGCGCTTCTCGTCGCGCCAGGCGGGGAAATCGCGCACCTGCGGCACACGGCCTGCCTCGCGCATCCGGTCGATCAGCCGCTCGAACTCAAGCCCGTCCTGCAGCCATTGCGGCTTGAGCTGGAACATGCGCACGAACGGCTGGTTGACGAAGATCAGGCGGCGCTGCGCATCGAATTGCGCCACGCCCGCCGACAGATTGTCGAGCATGTCGCGCTGGGCATCGCGGAAGCGCTCGGTCGCCTGGCGCGCCTGGATCAGATCGTGCACGTCGATCGCATAGCCCGCAATGCCACGCCCCTTGATCGGCAGATCGACCACCTCCATCGCGCGCCGCGTGCCCGCGATCGTCGTGGTCACCGTGCGGCGGGAGGGCGTGTTGCTCTCGAACGCGCGTGCAGCGACCGCGAGCGGGGTGAGCCCATCGACGGTCTCGACCAGCTCCTGCCCGGCCTCGACGACATCGGCGGCGCTGCTGGCGCCGACCGCCTCGACATAGGCGCTGTTGACGAGCAGCAGCGACAGATCCTCGCGGCGGAACCACATCGGGATCGGCGCGGCCTCGATCAGCCCTGACAGCGCGTCGAACGCGCGCTTCGCCTCGGCCTCGGCCTCGACCAGCGCCGCCATGCGCGTCTCGCTCTCGGTCGCGTCGTAGAACCACAGCAGCACCGCGCCCGGGGCGATGGTCTGCGGATCGGCAAGCCGACCTTCGATGCGCAATCTGCGGTTCGATCCGGCAGCGGTCACCGCCATCGCGAATGGTGCACCGCTTTTCTGTGCGGTCGTGATCTTCTGGCCGAGCAGGTCGAGCGTTTCGCGCGGCAGGCCGCGCGCCTGCTGGCTCAGCTCGGCGAGATAGGGCGGCAGTTTTTCCAGCCCCAGCCAGCGTGCCACGCGTTCAGGCCCCTCGATGCGTGAATCTGATCGCACGATCAGCGGGATCGCCGGGCCGGAATCGATCAGCCGGGTTAGCCGCCGCAACTGCCGGCGCGCGGTGCCTGCGGCGCGGCGCATCTGCAAGCCCGTGACCAACGCCCAAATCGCGCCGCCGGTCCACGCCGCCATCACGATGGCGATGACGAACAGCCCGCCATTGCTCACCAGCATAGGCGACTCATTGATTCAGGGGGTGAAACAGGCGTCCGCGTCATTGTGATGGGCCGTAGCGCAGATTGGGGGTGGTGCAAAACGGGCTGTGGAGAAAATCCGCATTCGGGAAATCCTCCCCCAGCTCGCTGGGGGAGGGGGACCGCCCGCGCAGCGGGTGGTGGAGGGGCAGCGGAGTGCGCGTTTCGGACCACCCATCGTGTGATCCCGCTTCCCCTCCACCACCGACCCCTGGTCGGTGGTCCCCCTCCCCGAGACAAGCCCGGGGAGGAATTTATATGTTCACTTCTCCCAATACCATTTGCGCAGCTTTGCCGTGCCGGTCAGCGTCTCGTTCATCGTCGGCACTTCATAGAGCCGCCCGTTGAGCATGACATGCGTGATGCGGTCGGACTGGCGGATATCCGACACCGGATCGCCATCGATCACCACCATGTCCGCCAGCTTGCCCGGCTCGATCGAGCCGATATCCTTATCGAAGCCCAGCGAGCGTGCGCCGCTGATGGTCGCGGTGCGCAGCGCCTCGATCGGCGTCATGCCGCCTTTGACGAAGCTCCACAGCTCCCAGTGCGAGGCGAGCCCCTCTTCCTGGCCATGCGCGCCGATGCCCACCGGAACGCCGCGCCGGGCCAGCTCAGCGGCTTCGCGCGCCGAGGCCGTGTCGGCATAATCCTCTTCCGGCCCGATCTCGCGGCGCACGCTGGATGCTTCGAGCTTGCGGCGTGGGACATGGCGGCTGAGGATCGGATGCTGCCAGATGTCGGTGTGCGATCGCCAATAAGGGTCCGCCCCCATGCCGCCGAAGGTCACCACCAAAGTCGGCGTATAGCCGACCTTGCTCTGCGCGAAGAAGCTGCGCACGTCCTCGTACAATCGCTCCTGCGGAATATTGTGCTCGAGCGTGGTGTTGCCATCGGCGATGATCGTGATGTCCTGGCTGAACAGCGATCCCCCCTCGGCGACGCTCGCCAGCCCATCGGCCTGCGCAGCGGCGACCACCTGCTGGCGCTGTTCGCGGCGCGGCTGGTTGTAGTTCTTGACGCTTTGCGCGCCCTGCAGCTTCAGCCGCGTGGTGTGCGCGCGGGCATCGGCCAGGCTGTCGATCTCCGCGAAAATGCCCGCCGCCTTGGCGCCATAGACGACTTCGCCGGTCGAGAAGATGCGCGGCGCGAGATACTTGCCGACGCGCTGATAGCTTGCCGCCGGGAAGATCTCCGCCGCCGAATTGCTGGGATCGTGGATCGTCGTCACCCCCATCGCGAGATGCGCTACCGCGCTCCAGTTCTGCTGCGGCACCAGATCGTCCGACCCTTGAGGCCCATGCGCATGCGCATCGACCAGTCCGGGGATGATTGTCTTGCCCGCGACATCAACCGTCTGCGCGCCCGCCGGCACCGCGACATTCGCGCCGACCGCGACGATGCGATTGTCGCGCACCACCACCGTGCCGCGCTCGATGATCCCGCCCTTGTCATCCGCCATCGTGACGATGCGCGCATTGGTGAAGGCGACCGTTCCGCTGGGCTTGTCCGCAGGTGCGCTGACATTGATCGCCACGCCGGTTTTCGGCGGCGCGAACCTGGCGTCGGTCTTGCTGACTGGCCCGCTGGCGATCGCCCGACTCGCATCGGCGGAATAGACTTCCGGCCCCAGCGACCAGTTGAGCTGGCGGCCGCCATGCGACCATTGCAGGAAGGTCGCCCCGCCCTCGCTTACCTGCACCGCAGGTAGCGCGCCGCCGCCCTTGCCCGCGCCCAGATCGACCGCGCCCGCCATGAACGGCATGACGAACGCAGCGTAATTCTGGCGAAAGGCGAGCATCTTGCCGTCGGGCGCGACCGCATAGCCGCTGACCAGCTCGCCGCTGGCATGGGTGCGCTCGGCCTCTCCGTTGAGGTCGGTGCTGACCAGCGCCAGCTTGTTGCCGGCATATTTGCTGAAATAGACCCGGTCGCCGGTCGCACCGAAATGCGGCTCGCTGCCTTCATCGGTGATCCGCCGGGTCTGGCCGCTGGCGATGTCGAGCAGATAGATGCCCGGCTGAACGCCCCAGGCGTCGGAGGTCAGCCCGCCGCCGCTGCCGGCTTCGTAGACCACGAACCGGCCATCGGGCGAGAATTGCGGGCGTCGATAATGGCCGGGCGTCCTGCTGATCGTGCGCGCCTCGCCGCCGCCTGCGCCGACCACGCGCAGTTCGCCGAGCCGCGCATCATCCCAGCTGACATAGACGATCTGGCTGCCATCGCGCGAAAAGGCCGGGAAGAGCTCGAAATCGCCGCCGCCATTGGTGACCAGAGCCTGCGCAGTGCCGCCGGATGCCGGCTGCTGGTGCAGCTTGCCCAAAGCCTCGAACACCATGCGGCTGCCATCGGGCGAGACGCTGGCAAAGCGTGGCATGCTGACCGTCACCAGATCGGGCGCGACCGGTTTTTGCGGGCGGATCGGGTCGACGATCGTGCGCGTATCGTTGACGCTGAACGGGATCACGCTCGCCTGGCCGCTGGCAACATCGATCGAGCGAATCTTGCCGCCCGCCCAGAACACCAGCCGCTTGCTGTCGGGCATCCAGCCCATGTTCGGATACACGCCGTGCACCGCCCAGGTTTCCTGCACGTCGCGGTCCATATCGTCATAGATCTTGCGCTCTTCGCCGCTTTGCATGTCGCGGACATAGAGCTTGGTCTTGGCCCGTTCGCGGCGGACAAAGGCGAGATAGCGACCATTGGGCGAAGGCTGGGGCCGCGCCGCGCCGCCGGGGCCTCCTGTGACGCGCTCGATCTTGCCGCTCGCCATGTCATAGCGGTCGATCACGAAGACCTGCGCGTTGCTGTTCTGCGCATATTCGAAGATCGGGCCGGGGGTCGCGTCCTTGCTGTAATAGATGCCGGTGCCGTCATGCGCGAAGACCGGCTCTCCAAGCTCCTTCTGGTGCGCCTCGCTGGGGCGCTTGACCAGCGGCACGCCATTCCCGCCGCTGACATGATAGAGCCATAGCTCGCCGGTGCCGAGCGAGCGACCGGTGGTGAAATGCTTGCGCGCGACGATATACTGGCCGTCGGGGCTCCAGCTCGGGTTGTTGAGCAGGCGGAAGCTCTCTTTCGTCAGCTGGCGCTTGTCCGATCCGTCGGCGTTCATGATCCAGATATTGTCGCCGCCGCCGCGATCCGAGGTGAAGGCGATGCGGCTGCCATCGGGCGAGAAGCGCGGATGCTGTTCATAGGCCAGCCCCTCGGCGATCCGGGTTGCCGCGCCGCCGCTGATCGGCATGGTGTAGATGTCGCCGAGCAGGTCGAAGACGATGCGGCTGCCATCCGGGCTGACATCCAGGTTCATCCAGGTGCCCTCGTCGACCTTGATCGGGATGGCGCGGGTCTTCATCGGCGGTGCGTTGACATCCCAGGCGGCGGGCTTGTCCGACGGGGCCTTTTGCGCCAGCGCAGGCATGGCGATGGCGAGCGCCGCAAGTGCGACGGAAAAACGCAGTGCTTTCATGATGATGTTCCCCGGAATCTTATTCGTATACGGGGAGGCTAGCCGCGCTGTCGCCAAGCGCAACCGGAAAACGACGAGCGGCAGCGGACGAGCAGGATGCCCGCCCGCCGCCACTCGATCACTTCGTCAGCCCTCTGCCTTGGCGGGCTTCTTCGCGGCAGGCTTTTTCGCTGCGGCCTTTTTCGCGGGCGCCTTCTTGGCGGCAGGCTTCTTGTCCTTCTCCGCTGCCTTTTTCGGCGCCGCCTTCTTGGCCGGAGCCTTCTTGCCCTTCTTGGCCGGGGCCTTGGCGGCGCGCTCGGCGATCAGCAGCAGCGCCTCGTCGAGCGTCAGCTCGTCCTTGTTCTTGTCCTTGGGGATGGTCGCGTTGACGCTGCCGTCGGTGACATAGGCCCCATAGCGCCCGTCCATGATCTTGACGTCGGTATCGGTCGCGGGGTTCTTGCCGAGCACCTTCAAGGGCTCGGGCGTGCCGCGACGCGCGCGACCGCCCCCGGCCGCGGCCTCGGCCAGTTTGACCACCGCCGCGTTCATGCCGGTTTCGAACACCTCCATCGTGCCCGAAAGCCGAGCATATTTGCCGTCATGGGCGAGATACGGGCCATAGCGGCCGATGCTCGCGGTGATCGGCTTGCCCGTTTCGGGATGCTCGCCGATCTCGCGCGGCAGCGACAGCAGCTTCAGCGCCCATTCAAGCCCGAAATCCTCGCTGGGCACGTCCTTGGGAATCGAGGCGCGCTTGGCGTCCTTGCCGTCGCCCAGCTGGACATAGGGCCCGAAGCGACCCGACCGCTTGGTCACCGCCTCGCCGGTCACCGGATCGGTACCGAGCTCCTCGGGGCCGCTATCGCCCTGATCGGCCTCGCCGCCGCCCTGCGCAAAGCGCCGAGTGTACTTGCACTCGGGATAGTTCGAGCACGCGACGAACGCGCCAAAGCGGCCGCCACGCAGCGCAAGCCGCCCCTCGCCGCATTTCGGGCACAGCCGCGGATCGCCGCCATCGGCCTTTTTCGGGAACAGATAAGGTTCAAGGAACTTGTCGAGCTCGGCGGTGATTTCCGACGGCTTCTGTTCCATCACCTCGGCGGTCTTGGGCTTGAAATCGCGCCAGAAAGCCTCGAGCACCGCGCGCCATTCCGCACGTCCGCCCGACACGTCGTCGAGCTCTTCCTCAAGCCCGGCGGTGAAGTCATAAGCAACATAGCGTTCGAAGTAGCGTTCGAGAAAGCCTGTCAGCAACCGGCCCGATTCCTCTGCGAAGAAACGGTTCTTCTCGACGCGCACATAGGCGCGGTCCTTGAGCACCTGGATGATCGAGGCATAGGTCGAGGGGCGCCCGATGCCCAGTTCCTCGAGCCGCTTGACCAGCGAGGCTTCGGAAAAGCGCGGCGGCGGCTGGGTGAAATGCTGCACCGCATCGACCGACTTCTTTGCCGGGCTGTCTCCCTTGGCCATGACCGGCAACAAGCCGCCATCCTCGCTGTCGGGATCGTCCAGCCCTTCCTCGTACAGCGCGAGAAAGCCCGGGAACTTCACCACCTGGCCATTGGCGCGCAGCGCGGTGCGGCCCGTGCCATCAACCAGTTCGACCACCGTGCGCTCGAGCAGGGCGGTCGCCATCTGGCTGGCAAGCGCGCGCTTGAAGATCAGGTCATAGAGCCGCGCATGGTCGCCCGACCCGGCACGGTCGCGGCTGAAATCGGTGGGGCGGATCGCCTCGTGCGCCTCCTGCGCATTCTTGGCCTTGGTCTGGTACTGGCGCGGAGTTTCGGGCAGATAATGGCCCGAATACCGCTCCGAAATCGCCTTGCGCGCCTCCATGATCGCGCCGCCGTCCATTTGCACGCCATCGGTACGCATATAGGTGATCGCGCCATCCTCGTAGAGCGACTGGGCGATCCGCATCGTGTGGCTGGCGGAGAAGCCCAGCTTGCGCGCGGCTTCCTGTTGCAGCGTCGAGGTGGTGAAGGGCGGCGGCGGGTTGCGCTTCACCGGGCGCGTCTCGACCGTCTCGACGGTGAAATGCCCGGCCTCGACCTTGGCCTTGGCGGCTTCGGCGGCACCGGCATTGCCGAGCGACAGCTTGTCAAGCTTCTCGCCTTCCAGACGTACCAGCCGCGCGGTGAACGCCTGACCGTCCTGCTCCATCTGCGCGCTGACCGACCAGTATTCCTGCGCCGTGAACGCCTCGATCTCGCGCTCGCGCTCGACGATCAGGCGCAGCGCGACCGACTGCACGCGACCCGCCGATTTGGCGCCGGGCAGCTTGCGCCACAGCACCGGCGACAGCGTGAACCCCACCAGATAATCGAGAGCGCGGCGGGCGCGATAGGCGTCGATCAGATCGCTGTCGAGTTCGCGCGGTGCAGCCATCGCCTCGGTCACCGCTTTCTTGGTGATCGCGTTGAACGTCACCCGCTCGACCGCCTTGGGCAGCGCCTTGCGCTTGCCCAGCACCTCGAGCACATGCCAGCTGATCGCCTCGCCCTCGCGATCAGGGTCGGTCGCCAGGATCAGCCGGTCGGCCTTCTTCGCCTCGTCGGTGATGGCCTTGAGCTGACGCGTCTTGTCGCCATAGGCCTCCCAGACCATGTCGAAATCATTGTCGGGGTCGACCGAGCCATCCTTGGGGGCGAGATCGCGGATATGGCCATAGCTGGCCAGCACCCGGTAATCGGACCCGAGATATTTTTCGATGGTCTTTGCCTTGGCGGGCGATTCGACGATAACCAGTTGCATGTAATGAATTTCCCGGTAGCTCTCACGTGTACGCGTAAGCTGGGCGGCGTTATCGGCATTCGTCAAGACCGTCCAGTGCGGGCGTGAAACCGATCACACCAGCGACACGCGCCCCGCCGCATGCCGTTCGATCACCCCGCCGAGTTCGAGGTCGAGCAGGATCATCTGGACCGCGCCGCTGTCCAGCCCCGACTGGCGCACGAGTTCATCGATGCCGATGGGCGAGCGTCCGAGCAGATCGACCAGCGTTCGGCGCGCAGCATCATCGGGCTCGGGCTGCGGTTGCGCGGCATAGTTTTGGATGGGCGTTGCGACATGCCGCGGCCTGGCACCGGTCATCGGCGAAACCAGCTCCATTATGTCATCGACACCCTGGACCAGGGTCGCCCCGCCCCGGATCAGCTCGTTGCAGCCGCGCGAGCGCGAATCGAGTGGCGATCCGGGAATGGCCATCACGTCGCGCCCGGCCTCGGCCGCGAGCCGGGCGGTGATCAACGACCCCGATTTGGGCGCGGCCTCGACGACCAGCGTCCCCGTCGCCATTCCGGCAATGATGCGGTTGCGATAGGGGAAATGCCGCGCCAGCGGCTCGGTGCCGGGCGGCTGTTCGGCGATCACCAGCGCCCGCTCGCCCATTTCGGCCTGCAGGTTGCGATTCTCAGGCGGGTAGCTGATGTCGATGCCCGATGCGATCACCCCGGCGGTGCTGGCGGCGCCTGTGCCCGCGATCCGCAAGGCGCCCTCATGCGCGCTTGTGTCGATGCCGCGCGCCAGGCCCGAAACGACGAGGAACCCGGCTTCCGCAAGCTCACCCGCGATCTGCCGGGCAAAGCGGCATGCCGATGCCGAGGCATTGCGCGCGCCAACCATTGCGATGCTCGGTCGCTGCATCAGCCGGGTATCGCCGCGAACGGTGAGGATCGGCGGAGCATTGTCGATATGCGCCAGCAACTCGGGATAATCGGCATCGTCAGCAAAGAGATAACGCGCGCCTGCAGCCTCGACCCGGCGCGCTTCCTGCTCCGCCTGCGCCAATGTCGCGATCCGCAGTGCACGCCCGCCAGTGCGCTGGACCAGATCCGGCAGCGCCTCGATGGCGGCGAGCGCAGAGCCGAAGCGGCGCATCAGCTGCGCAAAGCTGACCGGCCCAATGCGTTCGCTGCGCAGCAGCTGGATGCGCGCCAGATGCTCGGCGCTCAGCATGTGATGGGGCTCAGGCGGCGGAGGATTTGCCGATCTTCGGCTCGGTGCCCGCCATCAGCCGCTCGATATTGCCGCGATGCTTCCACAGCACGAACACCAAGGTGACGACAAATACCCACAGAGCCTGCTCCATGCCAAACCACCAGGCCGCCACCGGCATCGCCGCCGCCGCGAGCATCCCGCCCAGCGACGAATAGCGAAAGGCGAAGGCGGTGCTCAGCCACACAGCCGCGAAGACGACGCCCAGCGGCCAGTAAAGCGCTATCGCGATGCCAAGCAAGGTCGCAACGCCCTTGCCACCGGCAAACTTGAGCCAGATCGGATATAAATGGCCCAGGAACGCGCCCAATCCGGCGATCGGCCCGCTGCCCGGCGCGACCGCCTCGGCAATCGCGATCGCCAGCGCGCCCTTGCCCAGATCGAACAGCAGCGTGGCCGCCGCAAGCCCCTTGCGCCCGGTGCGCAGCACGTTGGTCGCGCCGATATTGCCCGATCCGATGCTGCGCAAATCACCTGCGCCGGCCAGCCTTGTCAGGATGATGCCGAACGGGATCGAGCCCAGCAGATAGCCCATCAGGAACAGGGCGCCCAGGGTCGCCACGGCCATGCCCGCCAGATCGCTCATCACATTCCCGTCCCCATTTCCGCGCGGTTCATCCGCGTGCCATGCGTGATAGGCTGCCGCACGTTTTTGGCAAGCATGGTTGATCGTAAGCCCGGCAATGCTAAGCGTGCGGCATGACGCAAAGCCCATCGCCCGCGAGCGAGACCGATCCCAAAGCCCCCTTGCTGTTCTTCGATTCCGGCGTCGGCGGGCTGACCGTGCTCGATGCGGCGCGCAAGCGGCTGCCCGATGCGCCCATCGTTTATGCCGCCGATTTTGCAGGATTGCCTTATGGCGAGAAGACCGAGGCTGAAATCGGCGCGCGCGTGCCCGCGTTGCTCGGACGGTTGGTCGAACGCTATCGCCCGCGGCTGGTCACCATCGCCTGCAACACCGCCTCGACCATCGCGCTGCCCCAGGTGCGTGCCGCGCTCGACCTTCCCGTGGTGGGTACGGTGCCCGCGATCAAGCCCGCGTCCGAGATATCGGCAAGCCGGGTGATCGGCGTGCTGGGCACCGAGGCGACGGTACGCCAGCCCTATGTCACCAATCTGGCGCGCGAATTTGCCAGCGACGCCACGATCCTGCGCTATGGCGCGCCCGAGCTGGTACGTGCGGCGGAGATGAAGCTGCGCGGCGAAAAACCTGATGCTGCGATATTTGATCGCGCGGTGGTGGGCCTCACCTCGCAGGAGCGCGCGATGCCGATCGATACTGTCGTTCTCGCCTGCACCCATTTCCCGCTGGTCCAGGACGAGCTTGCGCGTGCCTTTGCCCGTCCGGTGCAGTTCGTGCACGGCGCAGACGGTATCGCGCGGCGCATCGCCTGGCTGACGCGCGAGCAGCGGTTCGAGGGCAATGGCCTGCGCTTTGTCGCGACTGGCCCAGCCGCTGCGATCACTGCCTATGAGCCTGCGCTGAAGGTGCGCGACTTTGCATCGTTCGAAAGTCTTTGATCGACCCGCACGATCAAGCTGACGCCGATTTTCCATTGGCGCACCGTCCCAGCGAATGCTTAACCGGTGATCGATATAGGACGTTTTGTCCCATCAGTTGCGAGCCGTTATCGCTGGAATTGCGGGATTTAGTTGCTATGAAGACGGCAGCAGATGCGCACGCAGATGGTCGCGTAAACGGTTGGGCGCAACGGCTTGCAACATCATATGTCAGGACCAGGGTGGCTGCGTGAACTACGACCAGATTTTCGAAGCGGCGATTGACCGGCTGCACGCCGAAGGCCGTTACCGGGTCTTTATCGACATCCTGCGCAACAAAGGGGCCTATCCCAACGCGCGGTGCTTCCATGGTCACAATGGCCCGAAGCCGATCACCGTCTGGTGCTCGAACGATTATCTCGCGATGGGCCAGCATCCCAAGGTGATCTCCGCGATGGAAGAGGCGCTGCACAATGTCGGCGCAGGCTCGGGCGGCACACGCAATATCGGCGGCAACACGCATTATCATATCGAGCTCGAGCAGGAGCTGGCCAGCCTGCACGGCAAGGACAGCGCACTGCTGTTCACCTCGGGCTATGTCTCGAACGACGCGACGCTCTCGACGCTGGCGCGCATCCTGCCGGGCTGCATCATCTTTTCGGACGAGCTCAACCACGCCTCGATGATCGCTGGCATCCGCAATTCGGGCTGCGAGAAGCGCGTCTTCCGCCACAATGATGTCGAGCATCTCGAAGAGCTGCTCGCCGCCGAAGACCCGAACGTGCCCAAGCTGATCGCGTTCGAGAGCGTCTATTCGATGGATGGTGATGTCGCGCCGATCCATGCGATCTGCGACCTGGCCGACAAATACAATGCGCTGACCTATCTCGACGAGGTGCATGCGGTCGGCATGTACGGCGCGCATGGCGGCGGCATTTCGGAGCGTGACGAGGCGGCCGCACGGCTGACGATCATCGAGGGCACGCTGGGCAAGGCCTTTGGTGTGATGGGCGGCTATATCGCGGCCGACCAGAAGATCATCGACGTGATCCGCAGCTATGCGCCCGGCTTCATCTTCACCACCTCGCTGTCGCCCGTACTGGTGGCCGGTGCGCTGGCAAGCGTCCGGCACCTCAAGCAGTCGAGCGAGGAGCGCGAGGGCCAGCAGGCCGCCGCCGCGACGCTCAAGCAGCTGTTCCGCGATGCCGGGCTGCCGGTGATGGACACCACCACGCATATCGTCCCGCTGATGGTCGGCGATCCGGTCAAGGCCAAGCGGATCAGCGATATGCTGCTCGCCGAATATGGCGTGTACGTGCAGCCGATCAATTTCCCGACCGTGCCGCGCGGCACCGAGCGACTGCGCTTCACACCCGGGCCCAGCCATGACGAGGCGATGATGCGCGACCTTACCGCCGCGCTGGTCGAGATCTGGGACCGGCTGGAACTGCGCAAGGCTGCCTGACCGGATGCTGCCGCAACGCTACAGCCTTGGGGCCATCGTTCTCCACTGGCTGATCGCGGCGGCGCTCGTTTTCCAAATCGTCTTTGCCGAATCGCTCGAAGGGCCGCGCGGACCGGAACTGTTCGCGCGTTATCAACTGCACAAGTCGGTCGGCATCACGATCCTGCTGCTCAGCGTGCTGCGCCTAGGCTGGCGCTTCGTCGCGCCGCGCCCTGCCCCGGTGCCCGGCCCGAAATGGGCGATGACGCTGTCGGGATTGGTCCATTTCGGATTTTATTTCTTCATGATCGCCGCGCCCGTGACCGGCTGGATCATCGTATCTACCTCGAAGATCAAGGTCGATACGCTGCTGTTCGGCACCATCCCCTGGCCGCATCTGCCGGTTCCTGCGAGCTGGGGCGAACCGGCGGAATTCCTCCACCATTTCATGCCCAATATCGCGATCGCGCTGCTGGTGCTGCATGTCGCAGGGGCGCTGAGGCACCAGTATCTGCTCGGCACGCCGATCCTCGCGCGGATGCTGCCCGGGGGACAGGGCAAAGCGATCGGTGCGCTGGTGACAGCCGCAGCGATCATGCTGGGCGCGGTGGTGCTGGGCAATGTCATTGATCCCAGGGGTGCTGCACAAGCCGCCAAGCCCGCTGCCGTCGCGACCACGCCGGTCGCGGAACCGGCGCTGGACGCGACACCTGCCGCCGCACCTGAAGGCCAAGAGGCAGAAGCCGAAGACGTGGCAACCGATGACGAAGCGAATGCCGAGCCGCGCAACTGGGTCGTGGCCAAGGGCGGCACGCTCGGTTTTTCCGCGCGCTGGAATGGCGAGCCGGTCGATGGCCGCTTCGCGCGTTGGACAGCGAACATCCTGTTCTCGCCCGAGGCGCTCGACGCCTCGAAGATCGATGTCAGCATTGACCTCGGCTCGGTCGATACCGGCGATGGCCAGCGCGACGGTACGCTCACCGGCAGCGATTTCTTCGATACCGGCAAGTTCGCCAAGGCGACGTACCGGGCCAGCAAGTTCAAGGCGCTTGGCGGCAGCCGGTATCGCGCCGATGGCACGCTGACGCTGCGCGGCGTAAGCAAGTCGGTGCCGCTGAATTTCACGCTCGATATCA
>Ga0181595_10002585_pt1 | contig 17966 bp, 18 predicted proteins | sample 041ome_7_FD_145604 | JGI IMG/M metagenome (GOLD analysis project Ga0181595, IMG submission 145604) | Coastal salt marsh microbial communities from the Groves Creek Marsh, Skidaway Island, Georgia - 041401AS metaG (spades assembly) | ecosystem: Environmental > Aquatic > Marine > Intertidal zone...
ACCCGAAGAGGCATTCCATGACATTCAAACCAGTGTTGCACTTCAAACGTGAATCCACACCCCCGCCTGCGCGGGGGTGACGGGAGTCATATCGTAACCATCAGCGCGGGGCCTTCGACAGGCTCAGGCTGAGCGCGGGGGGGCATCTGGCTCAAAAGGACCGCTGCCCCCTTACCGCTCCTTCTTCTTCGTCGGCGCGTTGAAATCCGCAGGCTTGCCCGCGACCCAAGTCAGGAACTTGGCAATTTCCGGATGGTCGCGCAGTGCCTGCACGTCCTCGCCGATCCGGCCCAGCTCGGCATTGGTGAAATGCGCGTGGATGGTGCGGTGGCAGATCGGGTGGACCGCGACGCGCGCCTTGCCGCCTTTCGATTTGGGCACCGGATGGTGCCATTCGATCAGCTCGCCGAGATCGCGCCCGCACAGCCAGCACGGCTCGGGCGGCGGTGCAGCGGCTTCGTCCTCTTCCTCTTCCCAGGCGCGGCGTTTGGGCATCAGCGCATCAATCCGCGGTCGGGCCGTTGCCGGGGCCGAGCAGATCGATGACCGCGGTCACCATCGCCTCGGTCGCCAGTGTGATCGATTCGCGCGGCATGACCTTGAAGAACGGGCTGTGATGCGCCGGCAGCGTCAGCTTGCCCGCCCTGGCAGCGTCGATATCCGCCTGCGGGGTGCCGCCGACGTTGAAGTACAGCCCCGGCACATCGGTATTGGGCGCGACGAAATAGGCGAAATCCTCCGCGCCCATGCCGGTCTGCGGCTCGCTGGTCAGCAGCGCGGCCTCGCCAAAGCGCCTGGCGAAGGTCTTGGTGATCCGCTCGGTCAGCGGCTTGTCGTTGACCGTCACCGGGGTCGATTCGAAGCCGACCTTCACCTGGGGCAGCTTGTCTTCGGGCAGGCCGTTCAAGCGCCCGACATTCTCGGCAATGCGCTTGATCCCGTCGAGCAGCTTCTGGCGCACCGCATTGTCGTTCGACCGGACGGTGAGCTGCAGTTCGGCCTTGTCCGAGATGATGTTGTGCTTGAAGCCCGAATGGAACGAGCCGACCGTCACCACGCCAGCTTCGAGCGGGGAGATCTCGCGCGAGACCAGGGTCTGCAGCGCCATCACGATCTCCGCGCCCATCACGATCGGGTCCTTGCCCATGTGCGGATAGGCGCCGTGCGTGCCGACGCCGAAAATGGTGATGTCGACCGAATCCGAAGACGAGGCGGTGAGCCCCGGCTGGATCTCGATCTTGCCCGTGGGCGTCCCGGCGGAGACGTGGAAGGCCAGCGCGTAATCGGGCTTGGGGAACCGGGTGTACAGGCCGTCCTGCATCATCTTGGCCGCGCCGCCGATCCGCTCTTCCGCCGGTTGCGCGACGAACACCACGGTGCCCTTCCACTGGTCCTTCATCGCGGCGAGGCGGCGCGCGGTGCCGATCATCGATGTAATGTGCGTGTCGTGCCCGCACGCGTGCATCACCGGCTTTTCGGTGCCGTCGATATCGACTTGGCGGACCTTTGAGGCATAGGGCAGGCCGCTATCCTCGGCGAGCGGCAGGCCGTCCATATCGGCGCGCACCATGATCACCGGGCCGTCGCCATTCTTCAGGATGCCGACCACGCCGGTCACGCCGACGCCCTCGGTGACCGTGGCACCGGCGGCGCGCAGTTCGGCCGCGATGATCTTCGCAGTGCGCGTTTCCTTGAACGACAGTTCGGGATGGGCGTGGAAATCGAGGAACAGCTTTTCGAGCTTCGCGTCATAATCGCTCGCCACCGCCTTGCCGAGTGCATCCTGCGCCTGCGCCGGTGCGAAGAGCGCGAGTGCCATCGCGCTGCCGATCAGGCCGAAAGCCGTTGCTCTGTTCATCGATTTCCCCTTTTTCCCCAAGGCGTTCCTGCGCCGTTCGCGCGACTATAGCGCCTGCGATCGCGGAATCTATCGTCATTCCCGCGCAGGCGGGAATCCCGCTTCTCCAACAGAGTTGTAGCGAAGCGGAATCCCCGCCTGCGCGGGGGTTACGATATTCTTGAAGAGTGAAAGATCGCGGTGATCAATCCGCCGGACCCACCTTGAACGCGCAAAGCTTGTTGCCGTCAAGGTCGCGGAAATAGGCGCCGTAGAATGCCTGGTCGCCCTCGGCGCCGCGCAGTCCCGGTTCGCCCTCGCAGGTGCCGCCGAGTTCGAGCGCCTTGGCATGGAGCATGTCGACCTTCGACCGCGCATCCATGGCCAGCGCGATCATCATGCCGTTGCCCGCGGTCGCCGGCTCGCCATTATAGGGCCGGGTGATGGCGATGCCCGGCGTGCCCCAGGCGGTGCCGAACAGCGTGAAGCCGTTCTCTTCCATCCGCATCAGCTCGCTGCCGCCCAGCGCGCCGACCAGCCCTGCATAGAAAGCGCGCGCCTTGTCGAGATCGTTGGATCCGACGGTAACATATCCGATCATGTGGTGTCTCCTGCTCGCCCGGCCCGACTCCGGCCAGTTGCAGATCGCAACCTATCATGGACATGTGTCGAGGCAATGACCTATCGGGTAATCTTCCGCATTTCCCGTGCTGATCCGTACAACACCTTCACCGCTTGCCCGGTTGACCCACAAACCTGCGCGCAGCCCATAGGCCTCGCCCGGATGGCCGATCCACACCGATCCGTCGGGCTTCTCGATCCGCTGCACGCCGAGTCCGAAGGCCTGGAAAAAGCCGCGATCGTCATCGCCATTGCTGCCATCGAAGCGCCATTGCGCGCGGGTGAGTTCGGCGAAGGACTCCGGGGTGAGCAGCCCGTCGCCGCCGTTCAGCAGCATCTGGCCCAGCCGCGCGAGGCCACCGGCGGAAATGCGCATGCCGCCTTGCGGGCTGAAGGCCGATCCGTTTCTGCCCGGCGCATAAAGCTCGATATCGCATCGACCATCGCTCGTGGGCACATAGGCGCACTGGTCGGGCGCGCCAATCCAGTCATCGCGCGCGATCGTACCATCGGGATTGTAGAGCGTGATCGCGGTCTTGGCCGCGCCCGGCTTGCAGCCCGACCAGTTGTAGCAGGCGGGGATGGCGAGCGGATCGAACACCTCTTCGGCCATGATCCGGTCGAAGCGCTTGCCGCTCGCCGCCTCCATCACCGCAGCGATGACGGGAAAGTTGACATTGGCATAGCGGAAATAGGCGCCGGGGGCATGGGTCGCATCCCAGGCTCCGGGCTTGGCGAGAAGATCGGCGAGGCTGGCATCGAGCGGGATGAAATAGCCTGCATCATCCTTCAGCCCCGACTGGTGCGACAGCAACAGTCGCAGCGTGATCTTCTGCGCCGGGAACCCCGGATGCACGACCCGCCAGCCGAGATAGAGCGACACGTCGCGGTCGAGATCGAGCACCGCCTTGTCGACCAGCCGCATCACCGCGACGCCCACCGCAAGCTTCGAGATCGAGGCGATGCGCACCGGATCGTCGAGCGTTGCCTCGCGCATGCTCGGGCGGTGGGCAAGGCCGGTGACCTTGCCGCGATCGAGCCGGTCGGCGGTGAATTTCAGCTCGATGCGGACATTCTCATCGGTCTGCGCGGTGGCTGGGACGCTGAGGGCAGCCACTACCATGACAGTCAGCACCGTCATTCCCGCGAAAGCGGGAATCCCGCTTTTGCGCCAAAGCTGCTTCAGGAAGCGGGACCCCCGCGTGCGCGGGGGTGACGGAAGCAAGGACATGGCTCGAAAGATCAGGCCTTGCATTCGCCGATGCGCTTGGCGCTGTTCTTCGCCTTGATCGTCATCGATCCGGTCTGCGGCGACTGCATGACCATGTCCATCTGCATGTCATAGGTGGTGCCGGTGAAGGTGCCGCTGAGCTTGATATTGCCTTGCTGGCCCGCTTCCTTGCCCTTGCACTCGATATCGGCATCGATCTTGCCGCCCGAAAGATTGAACTTCTTATAGGTGCATTCGTCATTCTCGGCCCCGGCGAGGAAGTCCGCCCCCGGCTTCTTGGCCTGTTCCTCGGTCAGGCAGTTCTTGGTGGTCTGGACCTGGCCGACCATCTGCTTGACGATCGCGCCGGTCATGCCTTTGGCCTCGGGGGGCAGCTTGCTCTCGTCGAACTTCACGTCGACGATCTCGACCTTGTTCTCCCATTCGCCGGGGCTGAACTCGATCGATTCGGCTTCCTTGGCGACCTCTTCCTTGCTGATCTTGCCGTCGCCGTCCTTGTCGGCACCACCGCCGCTGCAGGCGGCCAGCGCGAGCAGCGGCAGGGCCAGGATCGAAACAGTCTGCATCTTCATGGGGAAATCTCCGTAAGGGGTGTGGGATGCGCGACCGCGTGTCCTTCTCGGCTCGCGACCCTAAAGATGCGCCCCGCGCAATGCAATCGCATCGCCGCCCTTGCGCCGGTGCCGGTCGCTCCGCATATCTCGTGCCATGGCTGAACTGGTAATCCGACGCGGGCTGGAAGAGCCGCAAACCGATGGCACGTTCGTGCCGCACAAGCCGCAGCGGCCCGAAAAGGCCGAGGGCGGGCGGCGGTTCAAGCTGGTCAGCGAATACACCCCCTCGGGCGACCAGCCGACCGCGATCAAGGAACTGGTCGAGGGCATCAAGGCGCAGGACCGCGACCAGGTGCTGCTCGGCGTCACCGGATCGGGCAAGACCTTCACCATGGCGCAGGTGATCGAGCAGACGCAGCGCCCCGCGCTGATCCTTGCGCCGAACAAGATCCTCGCCGCGCAGCTCTATGGCGAGTTCAAGAGCTTCTTCCCCGAAAATGCGGTCGAATATTTCGTCAGCTATTACGATTATTACCAGCCCGAAGCCTATGTGCCGCGCAGCGACACCTATATCGAGAAGGAATCGAGCGTAAACGAGGCGATCGACCGGATGCGCCACTCCGCGACCCGGTCGCTGCTCGAGCGCGACGATGTGATCATCGTCGCCTCGGTGTCGTGCATCTACGGCATCGGTTCGGTCGAGACCTATTCAGCGATGATCTTCGACATCAAGGCGGGCGAGAGCGTCGACCAGCGCGAGCTGATCCGCAAGCTGGTCGCGCTGCAGTACAAGCGCAACGATGCCAGCTTCACCCGCGGCAATTTCCGCGTGCGCGGCGATACGCTCGAACTCTTCCCGTCGCATTACGAGGATGTCGCCTGGCGCATCTCGTTCTTCGGCGACGAGGTGGAATCGATCGCCGAGTTCGATCCCTTGACCGGCAAGCCGGGCGCGAAGCTCGCCCAGGTGCGCGTCTATGCGAATTCGCACTATGTGACGCCTGGCCCGACGATGCAGCAGGCCGCGGCCGCGATCCGCTTCGAGCTGACCGAGCGGCTGAAGGAGCTCGAGGCCGAAGGGCGGCTGCTCGAGGCGCAGCGGCTCGAGCAGCGCACCAATTTCGACCTCGAGATGATCGCGGCGACCGGCAGCTGTGCGGGGATCGAGAACTATTCGCGCTTCCTCACCGGGCGCCTGCCGGGCGAACCGCCGCCGACCCTGTTCGAGTATCTGCCCGAAAACGCGCTGCTGTTCATCGACGAGAGCCACCAGACGGTGCCGCAGATCGGCGCGATGGCGCGTGGCGACCACCGGCGCAAGCTGACGCTCGCCGAATATGGCTTCCGCCTGCCCAGCTGTATCGACAACCGGCCTCTGCGCTTCAACGAATGGGACGCGATGCGCCCGCAGACGGTCAGCGTTTCGGCGACGCCTGGCAATTGGGAGATGGAGCAGACCGGCGGCGTGTTCGCCGAGCAGGTCATCCGCCCCACGGGCCTGATCGACCCGCCGGTCGAGATCAAGCCGGTCGAGGAGCAGGTCGACGACCTGATCAATGAGTGCAAGAAGGTCGCCGCCGCGGGATTCCGCACGCTCGTCACCACGCTGACCAAGCGCATGGCCGAGGACCTGACCGAGTACATGCACGAGGCGGGGATCAAGGTCCGCTACATGCACTCGGACGTCGAGACGCTCGAGCGTATCGAGCTGATCCGCGACCTGCGCATGGGTGTCTATGACGTGCTGATCGGCATCAACCTGCTGCGCGAGGGGCTCGACATTCCCGAATGCGGGCTGGTCGCGATCCTCGATGCCGACAAGGAAGGGTTCCTGCGCTCCGAAACCTCGCTGATCCAGACGATCGGCCGCGCGGCTCGCAACGTGGAAGGCCGCGTGATCCTCTATGCCGACCGCATCACCGGCAGCATGGAACGCGCGCTCAACGAGACCAACCGCCGCCGCGAGAAGCAGATCGCGTACAATACCGAACACGGCATCACGCCGACCACGATCAAGCGCAATATCGGCGACATCATCGCGCATGTCGCGAGCAAGGACAGCGTGCTGGTCGACACCGGCATCGACGACCGCCCGCACATGGTCGGCCATAACTTGCGCGCCTATATCGAGGACTTGGAAAAGAAGATGCGCGCCGCCGCCGCCGATCTGGAGTTCGAGGAGGCAGGAAGGTTGCGCGACGAGATCCGCAAGCTGGAGGCGGAGGAGCTGGGGCTCCCGGTGGAGCAACGCGTTGCCGCGCCCAAGGGCCGGGCGACCGAGGGCAAGCCAGGGACGCGGAAAATGCGTTACGGGAAGACGCAGCGGAAGTTCTGAACTTGAATGGCTAGGGCTGCATTTTCGTTTGGTCTGATCTGGATCGCAGCAGGGATTACCTTCTGGACCGCGATTGTTTTCGGATTATTAGAAGTGTTGGTCTCAACCCAACGAGGTTCTAATGGTCAAGCCAGCCAAACTGTACCAGCAACTCGTGGCGTCGCGCGGGGGCGTGATTTCTTTGCGCGATTTCGTCCGGCTGCTCGAAGCGTTCGGCTTTGTTCATGACCGGACGGTGGGCAGCCACCGCCAATATTTCCATCCGCGCGTCCCCCGATCGCTTCCTGTCCAGCCGGTGGGCAAGGATGCCAAGAAATATCAGGTCCGCGAGTTGCTTGAAATCGTCGAGGCTTATGGCCTACATATCGAGGAATGACCGAGCCGCGCTATCACATCAATTTGTTCTGGTCGTCCGAGGACGATTGCTGGATCGCGGACGTGCCGGACCTCAAGCCCTGCTCTGCCCACGGCGATACGCGCGAAGAGGCAGTCCGCAACATCCAGGACGCCATTGAGGGCTGGCTGGAAGTGGCAAGGGACAAAGGTTTTCCAATCCCCGAGGCGAAATACCGCCCCGCCATTTACGCCGTCCGCGCCGCCTGATCTTCGCATTCGCAGCTGTTGCACTGCTGGATTGGCTAGGCTGGGCTCCGGTCAACCGGTTCGTAATGGAAATGCTTGCGCATGTCATGACGGCGGATCGATTGACAAAATCCAAAATGTCCTTTATGAAGGACAGAAGTTCAGCATCACCCTGACCGAGTAGTTTGCAGCATGGCTCAAGGCGTTGCGCGATCTTGAAGGGCGGGCAAGAATCCTGAAGCGGCTGCGCAGGCTGGCCGATGGACATTTCGGCGACTGCAAGGCTGTGGGCGAAGGCGTGTCGGAGCTCCGCATGTTCTTCGGCCCCGGTTACCGCGCATATTTCACTATGGTGGGCGACACGGTGGTGTTGCTGCTGGTCGGCGGAGACAAGGACAGCCAGCCGCGCGATATTGCACTGGCTCGTAAGCTCGCGAAAGAGGTTCGTAGTGATGGTGAAGACCAGGACGTTTGATCCCGCAGAGTTTCTGACCAGCGAAGACGATGTTGTCCGCTATCTCAACGTCTGGATGGAAGATGGCACCCCACAGGAAATTGCCCGGGCGCTGGGGGATGTGGCGCGATCCAAAGGCATGACCGAGATCGCCAAACGCACCGGGCTTGGCCGTCAGGCGCTCTACAATGCGCTGTCAGAGAACGGCAATCCGACGCTCGAAACGCTGATGGCCGTGCTGTCCGCCCTTGGTCTCCGCCTCTCGGTGACGCGCGACGCCGCCTGACCGCTATTGCCATCGCCGCCGAAACGCGGCACCCATCGTTTCCGCGGGTCGCACCGTGGCCCCGTGCATTCCGGCGGGGCAAGACTGATCGGACGTCCTGCATGGTTTCTTCCCGTTTCTCTCGCCTCCTTGTCGGCGCTGCAACCCTTGGCGCGCTGGCTGCTCCGGCGCATGCCCAGACCCTGTCCGACAAGGACGGCTATGATTCGCTGCTGAGCTGCGCGGCTTTCTTTTCGGCGGCAGCAGCGGTGACCGAGGACGACAAGAAAACCAGCGGCGAGGCGACCGAGCTGGCGACGGCGTTCATGACCGGCGCGGTGCTTGCTGGCGCCGGGCGGTGACAGCGCCAAGGCAGAAAAGGCGCTCGAGGAACAGGCGCAGATATTTGCGGTGGCGATGGTCGCCGATGACAAGGCAATGGCCAAGGATCTCGAAGGCCTGGCCGACAATTGCGGCACGCTCGGCGAGCAATATCTGCCCGAAGTGCTCGCGCGCGCGGGCGAATAACGCTCGGCCTCAGCCGGGCAGCGCGGTGAGTGTGTCGACAGTGAGCACCTGCGGCAGGATCACCGGCTCGCGGCCCGGTGCATACCAGACATAGAGCGGAACGCCCGAGCGGCCCTGCGCCTCGAGATAGCGGCTGATCTCGGCGTCGCGCCGGGTCCAGTCGCCTTCGAGCACCACGACGCCCGCTTTCCTGAACGCCGTCGCCGTCGCCTCGCGCTGGATCGCGGCGGCCTCGTTCGCCTTGCAGGTGATGCACCAGTCGGCGGTGAAATAGGCGAAGACCGGTTTGCCATCGGCGCGCAATTCGGCAAGCTTCGCCTCGCTGAACGGCTGGGCGGGGAGCGTCGCGCTTGCTGCTCGAGCCGAGGCTGACGGCGCAGCATCGATCGGCAGCGCAATGATCGCCGCGACAGCCACAGCCAGCGAGGGGGCGAGTGCAATCCACCCGCTTTTGCCCGCGTTCTGCCGCGCGCCCAGCCACCACAGCAGCAGCGCCAGCGCCATCGCGGCGGCCAGCCCGAAAAGGACCCCGCTATTGCCTGTCTGCTGGCCGAGCAGCCAGACCAGCGCCAGGGCCGTCAAGAACATCGGCACCGCCATGATCCGGCGGAAGGCACTCATCCAGGCACCCGGGCGGGGCATTATCCGGCGCAAGGCGGGAACGAAACCGATCGCGAGAAAGGGCAGTGCCAGGCCGAGCCCCAGCCCGGCAAAGACCAGCAGCGCGGCGGGCCAGGGCAGCACCAGCGCGGTGCCCATCGCGGCGGCCATGAACGGCGCGGTGCACGGCGTCGCGACAAAGGCTGCGAGCGCGCCGGTCCAGAATGATCCTGCCGCGCCCTGTTTCTGCGTCAGGCCGCCCCCTGCTGAGACAGTGCCGAACTCGAAAAGTCCGGCAAGGTTGAACGATATCGCGGTAACCAGCAGCAGCAGCGCGAGGATGATGCGCGGGTCCTGAAGCTGGAATGCCCAGCCGATCTGCTCTCCGCCCGCACGCAGGGCGAGCAGCAGCCCGCCCAGCCCCAGGCACACCAGCACGATGCCCGCAGTATAGGCGAGCGCATCGCGCCGCGCCGCGCGTTCGTCGCCGCCCGCCTTGGCGAGGCTGATCGCCTTGAGGCTGAGGATCGGGAAGACGCAGGGCATGATGTTGAGCAGCAGCCCGCCCAGCAGCGCGCCGCCCAGCGCGGTGGCGAGCAGCGCGAGCATGTCGCCTTCGGCCGGGGCAGCAGCAGATGCGGTGTCGATCCGCGTGCCGCCGGGGGCAACCGCGCCGGGCTTCGCCACCAGATCGAGCCCCATATTCTCGCCGATGCGCAGCACGCCGCCGATTTCCGCAGCGTCACTGCCCGCGACCTCGGTCTCGACGATCAGCCGGTCACCGTCGCGGAAAAAGCTCTGCGGCGCGCGATAGCTGAGCGCCTTGTCGGTGCGCGCGAAAAAATGCGGGGCGTCGATTGCGCCGGCGGCGGGAAAGGGGATGGCGATGCGCAGGATCCTGCCGTCGCGCGCAAAACTCGCCTCGGACCCGAGCGGTGCGGGCAGCCGCTGCCGCCAGGCGTCGAACCGGGTGCGCGCGGCCTTGTCGATGCGGCCCTGGCCCACGGTCAGCCGGGTGGTCAGCGTCGCGCTTTCGGGTACGCAGATCTTGTCGGTGCACGCCAGCCAGTCGGCCCTGACGCTGATCGGCAGCACCGTGCCGGGGGCGAGCGCGGGATCGAGCTTCAGCGCGACCAGCGGCGCATAGGGGCCTTCATAGACATGGTTCATCAGCCCCGCGATGATCAGCGTCTGCGGCACGGGGTAGCGCAGCGGGCCGACGGAAACGCCCTTGGGCAGCGTCCATTCGAGCGTCATGCCGAGCCCGGCATCGCCCGGATTTTCCCAATATCCGTGCCAGCCCGCTTTGGGCGTCATGGCAAAGGCGAGATCGACAGTGCTGCCGGGCGCGGGATCGGCGCTTTCGGCGACCAGCGATGCGGCGATATTGTTCGGTCCACGCTGGCGCGGCTGGGCTGCCGCGGGCAGGGCAAGCGCCAGCAGGAAGATAGCCCAGAGGGTCCGGAAAACAGCCAGCATCATCGCCGCCATGTAGAGGGTTTGCGGGCCAAAACCAATGGCCGTTCGGCGAACGTTTCGCTTTGCGGAACCCAGCGGTTACCGCTGATCGTAGGCACTCAAGCCCTTGCCCAACCGGTTTTCGCCCAGAGGGATGCGGTCACGGCTCCAGTTGGCGATGAACCAGGTGGCGCGATCGACGCCGGGGGCAAGACTCGCATCATTGCCGTAGATCTGTAGCCCCGCGGAGCTGTAGCTGCGACCTTCGGCGGCAACAGCGATAAAGGCCGACCAGTTTTCCTTGTTCTGACCCTGGACGAAGATGTTGCGGGTGATCTCGCCGCTCGCGCCGCCAGGCAGGTCGATCATGTAGTTGGTGCCATTGCCCTGGCTGTCGTCGAAGCTCGAATCGGTGATCGACACCTGCGCAGCGCGGCTCTTCACATAATGGCCGCCCTGGCCGCGTTCGAAGCGCGAGCGGGTGACGGTGAGCGATCCGTAATCGCCGATATAGATCGAATGCGCGCAATCCGACGCGCAGATGCCGAGGCCCGAAAAGCTCGACTTGTCGATGACGATCCGTCCCCCCGGATTCTGGGCCGTGAGAATGCCCTGCTGGCTGTTGCGGAACAGGCTGTTGAACACGCTGAGGTCGCCCCATTCCAGCCTGATGCCCGCGCCATTCTCATCGGGCACGCCGATATTCTGGAAGATCAGCCCCTCGACTCGCGCGCTGCGCCCGCGGAGCACCAGTGTCGCCTTGCCTTCGCACACGCCGCCGTCGAAGATCGCGGTGCCTGGGGTGGCGGCGCGATAGGTGATATTGCCCGCCTCCTGCACCGCGCAATCGCGCCAGATGCCGGGTGCGACCTCGATCGTGCCGGTGCCGCCGCCGATCTTGTTCACGGCATCGGACAGCGAGCGATAGGTCTTGCCGGTCTCGGCGATGCGATAGGGCATGGGACGCTGCTGTTGCGCGAAAAGGGGCAGGGCACTGATCAGGGCCAGCGCGGCGACAAGGATGATGCGAAGCGTGGTCATGCCCTATGTCATACCATGCTCGCTGGGAAATGCCGGGTTTTAGAGGGTTAACGCGGGCGCCGTCCCGTCACGGCACAGGCGCGGGTTCATCGGTTACCGGCTCCGCCTCGCCTTCCGTCTTGTGCCTGCGCCCGTAGACCAGGTCGAACAGTGGCGAGGCCATGAAGGTCGTCACGATCGCCATGATCACCAGCATCGAGAACAGGGCCGGGCCAATGATCCCGCGCTGCAGGCCGATATTGATGATGATCAGCTCCATCATCCCGCGCGCGTTCATCAGCGCACCGATCGCCATGGCGGTGGCATTGTCCTGCCCGGTTATGCGTGCGGCGGCATAGCAGGCGACCCCCTTGGCCAGGATCGAGGCCGCCAGAATGCCCATCGCGATCGCGAGCAGCTCGGCATTGTTGACCACGGTCAGCTGCGTGTTCAGCCCCGAATAGGCGAAGAACATGGGGATCAGCAGCACCATGATGATCGGTTCGAGCTGGCGCTGCAATTCGCTCGACAGCATTCCGCGGGGCATGCAGATGCCGAGCAGGAAACCGCCCAGCACCGCGTGGATGCCGATATAATCCATGGCAAAGGCGGCGAGCATGAACAGCACGAGCACGGCGGCGAGCATCGAGTGCGTCACCTTGCCGTTGCGTTCGGTGATGCGGCCGAGCGGCGCGAGCAGCCTGCGCCCGAAGATCAGCATGAACGCGGCAAAGCTCGCCCCGCCGGCAATGGCCTTGATTGCGACGCCCGGCCCATCGCCGAAGCTTGCCAGCACGATCGCGAGCACCGTCCAGGCGGCGGCATCGTCGATGGCGCCGGCAGAAAGGGTCAGGCTGCCGAGCTTGGTGTCGGTGAGTCCCCGTTCGTGGATGATGCGCGCGAGCATCGGGAAGGCGGTGATCGCAATGCACGCGCCGAGGAACAGCGTCGCCTGGAACTGGTTGACATCGCTTGCGAACAGGCCGGGGACGTTCTGCAGCCGGGGTGCAAGCAGCATCGCGACGATGAACGGCACAGCCATGCCGGTGAAGGAAACCGCTGCCGCACTGCCGATCTGCGCGCGGAAATGGTCGGAGCGAAAGCCAAGGCCGACCAGGAACATGTACAGCCCCACGCCGAGCTGCGCGCAGACGAACAGCACGTTCTTGGTCTCGGGCGGGAAGATCGCGGCCTGAAGGTCGGGGAGGAAAAAGCCGAACAGCGACGGGCCGAGCAGCACGCCCGCCATCATCTCGCCGACCACCTGGGGCTGGCCCAGCCAGCGCCGCACCGCATAGCCGACAAGCCGGCAGGTGCCGATGATCAGCGCCATCTGCACGAAGAAATATGCGCTGAGTTCAGACGGTGTCACGCGCCGATGCCCCTCCCGCAAACCCCTCGCAGCGGGACTTGCGGCGGGAGTTTGCGGTTTAGCGGTCCAGAGTCAATCGCTTGCGATCAATCCAGATTGGGACGCAGCCAGCGCCGCGCGGTGTCGAGATCGACCCCGCGCCGTGTCGCATAGTCGGCAAGCTGGTCCTCGCCGATCCGCGCGACGCCGAAATAGGCGCTTTCCGGATGGCCGAAATAGAAGCCGCTCACCGCTGCCGTCGGCAGCATGGCAAAGCTTTCGGTCAGCGTAATGCCGGTGGCGTCGGTGGCCTTGAGCAGGTCGAACAAAACCGGCTTCTGGCTGTGATCCGGGCAGGCGGGATAGCCCGGTGCCGGGCGGATGCCGCGATATTGTTCCTTGATCAGCGCCTCGTTGGTCAGCTGCTCGCCCTGGGCATAGCCCCACAGGGTGGTGCGGACATATTGATGCAGCCGCTCGGCAAAGGCCTCGGCCAGGCGGTCGGCGAGCGCTTTCAGCAGGATGTCGTTATAATCGTCATGTGCCGCCTTGAAGCGTTCCAGATGCTCGTCGATACCATGGCCTGCAGTGACCGCGAAGCCGCCGATCCAGTCGCCCGCCGGATCGATGAAATCGGCGAGGCACATATTGGCACGGCCCTCGCGCTTGGCGATCTGCTGGCGCAGGAAGGGCATGCGGATTTCCTGGCCATAGGCATGGATGAAAACATCGTCGCCATCGCGCTGGCAGGGCCACAGGCCGACCACGCCCTTGGCGGTCAGCCATTTCTCGGCGATGATCTTGTCGAGCATCGCATTGGCATCGGCGAACAGCGAGGTCGCGCTCTCGCCGACGATCTCGTCCTCGAGGATCGCGGGGAAATTGCCCGCCAGCTCCCAGGCGCGGAAGAACGGCGTCCAGTCGATGCATTCGCGCAGGTCCGCCAGGTCCCAGTCCTCGAACACATGGACGCCGGGCTGCGCCGGGGCGGGCGGCTTCTGGCTCATGTCGGCGACGAACGCATTGGCACGCGCGACCTCGACCGGCGACAGGTCGTTCTGCCCCTTGTTCGATCGCGCCAGGCGCACCGCTTCATATTCTTCCGCCACCTTGGCGATGAACGGTTCGGCAAGCGTGCCGCTGACCAGGTTGGAGGCGACGCCGACCGCGCGGCTGGCGTCGAGCACATGCACCACCGGCCCCTCATAGGCGGGCGCGATGCGCAGCGCGGTGTGCACCTTGGAGGTGGTCGCGCCGCCGATCAGCAGCGGAATGCGCATCCCGGCCTTCTGCATTTCCTCGGCCACGGTCACCATTTCGTCGAGCGAGGGGGTGATGAGGCCCGACAGGCCGATGATGTCCGCCTGGTTGTCGTTCGCGGCCTTGAGGATGTCGTGCCAGGGCACCATCACGCCAAGGTCGACGACCTCATAGCCGTTGCACTGCAGCACCACGCCGACGATGTTCTTGCCGATGTCGTGCACATCGCCCTTCACCGTCGCCATGATGATCCGGCCCTTGCCCTTGGCATTGGGGTCCTTCTCCGCCTCGATATAGGGGAAGAGGTGCGCGACCGCCTTCTTCATCACGCGCGCGGATTTCACCACCTGCGGCAGGAACATCTTTCCCTCGCCGAACAGGTCGCCGACGACATTCATGCCGTCCATCAGCGGACCTTCGATCACCTCGATCGGGCGCGCGGCGGCGAGCCGGGCTTCCTCGGTATCCTCGACGATATGCGCGTCGATGCCCTTCACCAAAGCGTGCTCGAGCCGCTTGACCACCGGCCAGCTGCGCCATTCGGCGGCTTCCTTCTCGGCCTTTTCGTCCTTGCCGCGGAAGGTCTCGGCGAGCGTGATCAGCTTTTCGGTCGCGTCCTCGCTGCGGTCCCAGATCACATCCTCGCACGCTTCGCGCAGCACCGGATCGATATCGTCATAGATGTCGAGCTGGCCGGCATTGACGATGCCCATGTCCATGCCCGCCTTGATTGCGTGGTACAGGAACACGCTGTGCATCGCGCGGCGCACCGGCTCGTTGCCGCGGAAGCTGAACGACAGGTTCGACACGCCGCCCGAGATGTGCACGTGCGGGCAGCGCTGCTTGATGTCGCGGCAGGCCTCGATAAAGTCGATCGCATAGCGGCGATGTTCGTCGATGCCGGTGGCGACCGCGAAGATATTAGGGTCGAAGATGATGTCCTCGGGCGGGAAGCCGATTCCGGTGAGCAGCTTGTAGGCGCGCTCGCAGATCTCGACCTTCCGCTCCCGGGTATCGGCCTGGCCGACCTCGTCGAACGCCATCACCACGACGGCGGCGCCATAATCCATGCAGATGCGGGCATGGCGGAGGAATTCCTCCTCGCCTTCCTTCATGCTGATCGAATTGACGATCGGCTTGCCCGAGACGCATTTCAGCCCGGCCTCGATCACCGACCATTTGGACGAATCGATCATGAACGGCACGCGCGCGATATCGGGTTCGGCGGCGATCAGCTTCAGATAGCGCGTCATCGCGGCATGCGCGTCGAGCAGGCCTTCGTCCATGTTGATGTCGATGATCTGCGCGCCGTTCTCGACCTGCTGGCGCGCGACCTCGACCGCCTCTTCATAGCGGTCTTCCATGATCAGCTTCTTGAATTTGGCCGATCCGGTAACGTTGGTGCGCTCGCCGATATTGACGAACTGGGCCGTAGAAGGGGTGGGGGACTGGGTCATTTTTTCGCTTTCGCCCTCTCCCCTGAGGGGAGAGGGTTGGGAGAGGGGAACATGCGGAGAGGGTCGTGCCGTGCCCCTCTCCCTTCGCCGCTACGCGGCTCTTCTCTCTCCCCTGAAGGGGAGAGGGCCAATGCGGGTCAAGCCGCCATCGTGAACGGTTCCAGACCGGAAAGCCGCGTCTGGACCGGCAGGGTCGGGATGGCGCGGGGCGGGGCGCTGGCGACGGTGCGCGCGATCGCGCCGATATGGCCGGGCGTGGTGCCGCAGCAACCGCCGACGATGTTGATCAGCCCGTCTTCCAGCCACTGGCCGATCAGGCTCGCGGTATGCTCGGGCAGCTCGTCATATTGGCCAAGGTCATTGGGCAGCCCGGCATTGGGATAGGCCATGATCAGCGTGTCGGCCTGGCGCGCCAGCGCGGCGAGATGCGGGCGCAGCAGGTCCGCGCCGAACGAGCAGTTGAGCCCGACGGTGAGCGGCTTGATGTGCCGCACCGCATGCCAGAACGCCTCGACCGTATGGCCTGAAAGGTTGCGCCCAGCCATGTCGGTGATTGTCATGCTGAGCATGATCGGCACCTCGCGGCCCGCAGCTTCCGCCGCATCGCGTGCAGCCATGGCGGCGGCCTTGGCGTTCAATGTGTCGAAGATCGTCTCGATCAAGATGAAATCGACCCCGCCTTCGACCAGCGCGTCGCACTGTTCGCGATAGACGTCGCGCATGGTGTCGAAATCGACCTCGCGATAGCCCGGATCGTTGACATCGGGCGAGAGCGACAGCGTCTTGTTGGTCGGGCCGATCGCACCGGCAACGAAGCGCGGCTTGCCGTCGCGCGCTTCTGCTGCATCGGCTTCCTCGCGCGCGACGCGGGCGGATTCGACATTGATCTCGCGCACCAGATGCTCGGCGCCGTAATCGGCCTGGCTGATGCGGTTGGCGCTAAACGTGTTGGTCTCGATAATGTCGGACCCCGCGTCGAGATAGGCGCGGTGGATGCCGGCGATGACCGACGGGCAGGTCAGCGCGAGAATGTCGTTATTGCCCTTCTGGTCATGGGTGAATTCCATGCCCCCGCGAAAATCGGCTTCCTCGAGCCGGTGCGCCTGGATCTGGGTGCCATAGCCGCCATCGAGCATCATGATGCGGGTGGCGGCGATCGACTTGAGCTTTTCGGCGGGGCTCATGCGGCATTCTCCTGTAGCACCGGAGCGGCGGCGACCTTGGGCGCGCGCAGGCCCAGCAGGTGGCAGATCGCAAAGCTCAGCTCGGCGCGGTTGAGGGTGTAGAAGTGGAAATGGCGCACCCCGCCCGAATAGAGGCGGCGGCACATTTCGGCAGCGACGGTGGCTGCAACCAGCTGGCGCGTGGTCGGATGGTCGTCGAGCCCTTCGAACAGGTCGTTCATCCATTGCGGAATTTCGGTGCCGCAGGCCCCGGCAATCTTGCGCGTGGTCGCGACATTGCTGACCGGCAGGATGCCCGGCAGGATCGGCGCGGTGATTCCCGCGCGGGTATAGGCATCGCGGAAGCGGAAGAACGCTTCGGGCGAGAAGAAGAACTGGGTTATCGCCTGATCGGCTCCGGCATCGAGCTTGCGCTTGAGATTGTCGATATCGCTGTCGGCGCAATCGGCATCGGGATGCGTTTCGGGATAGGCGGCGACCGAAATCTCGAACGGCGCGACCTGTTTCAGGCCCTTCACCAGTTCCGCCGCATTGGCATAGCCCCGGGGATGCGCGACGAATTTCTCGCCCATGCGCGGCGGGTCACCGCGCAGCGCGACGATGTGGCGCACGCCCGCATCCCAGTAGCTCTGCGCGATCGAATCGATCTCGTCACGGCTGGCATCGACACAGGTGAGGTGTGCCGCAGCGGGGATCGCGGTCTCGGACGCGATGCGCGCGACCGTGGCGTGCGTGCGTTCGCGCGTCGATCCGCCGGCACCATAAGTGACCGAAACGAATTTGGGGCCGAGCGGGGCAAGCGTGGTCAGCGTGTCCCACAAGGTCGCCTCCATCTTCTCGGTCTTGGGCGGAAAGAATTCGAAGCTCACTTCGACATCACCGGCCAGCCCCGCGAACAGCGGCGCGCCCAGCGCCTCGCGCGCTTCGGCCAGTTGTTTGAGAGAGAGGGTCATGCAGCGGCCTTTCTGGGCGTTACGTGTGTCTGATCATGGGGCTGGATGCGGGCCGGCTCGCCGCGATGCTGGCCGAGCCAGATCTTCACGGTCAGCGTGCCGCCAGAGAGGCTGCGCGTGTCGATCAGCGCGAAGCCGGCATGGCCGAGCAGCGCGGCCATGGTGTCGTCGCCAAAGCCCAGGCGCGCGTGCGCATCGCGCTCGCGCAACTCCTCGAGCGCATGCGGTGCGAAATCGACGATCGCGATGCGCGCGCCGGGAGCGGCGACCCGTCCG
>Ga0181595_10002588_pt1 | contig 17957 bp, 23 predicted proteins | sample 041ome_7_FD_145604 | JGI IMG/M metagenome (GOLD analysis project Ga0181595, IMG submission 145604) | Coastal salt marsh microbial communities from the Groves Creek Marsh, Skidaway Island, Georgia - 041401AS metaG (spades assembly) | ecosystem: Environmental > Aquatic > Marine > Intertidal zone...
GCTCGCCCATGGTCATCCAGCAAACGGCGTCGGCGACCTCATGCCTTGGATCGACGTGACCTGAAAACATCGCTTACGCCTCATCGACCAAGCAGGCGGTCAGGCAGCACTGCGTCGCGACCGACCGCGATGCCGATGCCGCAGGTGGAAGAGAAGGCCACGACGTTGCGAAAGCGGCTCAAACATTTCGTCCGGCCCTTCCGGATCGAGCAGTTCGGTGTCGGCCAGCCATTCTCGCGCCGCGGTGAGGTCGGGAACCTCATATTCGCGTAGGCAGCGTCCCGGCGTCTGCAGCGCAGCGATGGTCGCGATCAGCGAGCCGGTTTCCGCCATCTTGCGTGCCACCACCTCGCGTGTAGCGCCGAGATGCTCTGCCAGAAGCCCGTTACGAATGCCCGCGATCACCCGCTCGACGCCCGCTTCCGGCGTATTGGCCGCGTCGATGGTCACGTCGCACTCGCTGTCAAGGCGCAGCGAGCGGTTGTTGAAGTTCGATGATCCCACCCTCAGCACTACATCATCGATGATCGTGACCTTGCCATGAACATAGATCGGCACCCCATTGGCGGTGAAGGGATGATAAAGCCGTAAGCGCCCATACAAGTCGCGCTTCTGCAGCTCTGCCACGAGTCTGGCGCGCGCCGTGTCCATTGCAATCGGCTCCAGCCAACCGTTCGCGGTCGTCGGATTGACGATAACGATTTCCGGGCCATCGGCCTCGTTGAGACGCATCGCGATCGCTTCGGCGACGCGCCGGGAGGCGAAATACTGGCTTTCGGCATAGATGAACCGCCGCGCACCGGCGATAAGCGCGATATAGAGCGTTTCGATCTCGTGGACGGACTCTTGGTCATCCATCTTGGGCAGCGTCCGCGAGATGCCGACGGTCACGTCAGTGAAATCAGCTTGGAGGCCGTCAGGCCAACAATCCGCTCCATCGGACACTGGCGCGATCGGGCGTCCGCCGGCGGCGTTCCATCGCTCTCGACAAGCGTCGCCAAGAGCGGTCGCGACCGGTCCTTCGAGCGCCATCGCCGCATCATGCCACGGCCCATGCGGTGTGCCGTCCGGTCGGACGCGGCGCGGTTCCTCGTCCCGATGGTCTCTTGTATCCCAACGTTCGCGGGTCATGTCGATGCCACCGCAAAAGGCCATGCAGTCGTCGATTACCACGATCTTCTGATGATGGGATCCGGCGAACGGATGGTGGCGGTCGAGCTTGAGGTGGATCTGCGGGTCGCGCATCCAGCGTAGGATCGTAAGCAGGGTGCGGCCATGCAATAGCGTCTTGAGCGCCCCGGTATCCCACCGGAGAATGTGGATTTCAAGCAATGGGCTGCGCTTGACCAGCCAGCTGATGAACGCACCGAGGGTTTGCGGGCCCTCGTCAAGACCATCTCCAGCAAAAGGGATACGGGCATCAAAGTCCCAGCCGACAAGTACGATGACCCGTTTCGCCTTGAGCATCGCCGATCGCGCGGCCCTGAAATAATCATCGGCGTCAATGATGACCGTGGCACGGCTTGCCTTGGCGGCGCGCCAGAAGGCGCGACGTAAGGCTATGCGACTCATTGGCGTGGCACCCTCAGCGTTCATGGCGACGCTTCCAAGTCACTACGCGCCACCCGTACAGAGGAACGAGCCCAACACGACTGACCGTAGTGTGAGGCTTTCCTCCTCCTTTTCTCGATCCCAGCCACTCGGAAGAGTGAGTTTATTCTCTGACATAATAAGCCCTTAAGACAGCTAACAATTACTATTGCGACCGCGTCGGCCGTCTCTCGACCACGCAAGTCGGTGTTTTGGGGCTTGCCGAGCCGGCTTGGGCGTCAGGTCGAGCGACTCCTCGGGAAGCCGCGCCGATATCGACCGGTTCTTCGAGCCGGGCCCCTGGGGTGCGGCACGGTACATGATCGTAGACCGGAGTGCTAACGGCAGGCTTTGGCAGGAACGGAAGCGTGCACGCCGCTAGCCCGCCGGCAAATACGACGAGCATAAAACAGTTCTCAATACGCATGGCTTGTTACCTCCTAGTTGATGAAATCCTCGATCACACGCGTGTCCTGAAAAGGCGGTGGCGCACACGAGGCTCGTGTTGCTAATGATGCTTTGTATAAGTGTAATTTATACTAATAAAAAGCGATGCTATTTGCGGTTTAACCGGGTTGCGACAAAAGAACGCTATCTGGAACGCCGACCTGTTCCAATGAAGAGTCTGCATCCAGTTCCATCAGTGGTTTGATATGACCATCTCGAATGTCGTAAATCCAGCCATGCAACCAAAGTGGTTGACCGTATTTCCATGCGCTTGCAACTATATCGGTTCTGGCCAAGTTGATCAGCTGATCTCTGACGTTCATTTCGACGAGTCTGTTAAGCTTCGCATCTTCACTATCCAAGGCCGCGAGCTCGTCTTTGTGATTGAGCACAACGCTACTCGCATGTTCGAGCCACTGCCCTAGTGGACCAGTAGCTCCTCCTTCGAATGCCCCCTTGATGCCACCACACCCATAATGACCGCACACAATGATGTGCGGAACCTTGAGCACTTCGACTGCATATTGCAGGGCCGCCATCAGGTTGAGATCGCTTGGATTGACAAGGTTGGCGACGTTGCGGTGAATGAACATACCTCCCGGAGGAGTCATGGTCATCTGTTCGGGGCTGACCCGGCTGTCCGAGCAACCGATCCACAAGAACGCTGGCTTCTGGCCGTCGGATTGTCGCGTGAAAAAGTCTGCGCGCTCGTCGATAAGTTCTTGCGACCAAGCCCGGTTGGCGACAAGAAGCTGCCTATACTCTCTCATGTGAACCTCACTCCAACTACGGGGGCGTTAATCAAAGGAGATGTCCGTTCGGCAAGATCGCCGCGAACAACAACATCTATCGATTTGAATTGAGAAGCTTTTATAAAGGAGTTGATAATTTCGACGTTATCAAGATCAACATAGTTCGTTGCAGACAAATCAATCAAGAGTCTACAATTTTCGGGAACGCGGTTCAGTTGCTTCTCGAGTTCATATTTGTGAATAAAATACAGGTTTCGCCGAGCGCGGATGAGACAATCATTGCCCTCGCATGCAAACGTAACCGCAGTTCGAAAATTACGAGCAATTACGAAAACGAACCCAATCACAAGGCCGATCAGGACGCCTTCGAGCAGATTGGTGAACATGATCGCGATCACGGTTACTGCGAACGGGATGAACTGGGTCCAGCCTTGTCGGTAACGGTCCAAAAAAAGCTGGGGAGTGCAAAGCTTGTAGCCGGTAGCGATCAGCACCGCCGCGAGTGCCGCTAGCGGGATGAGGTTGAGCACAATAGGGATCAGCGCGACCGACAACAGCAGCCATAGCCCATGCAACATCGTCGATGCCTTGCTCTGTGCGCCCGCACCGACGTTGGCCGAGGAACGCACGATGACCGAGGTCACCGGCAGTCCTCCCAGCAGCCCCGACACGATGTTGCCGCCACCCTGGGCCATCAGTTCCAGGTTCTTGTCAGTGGTGCGTCGTTGCGGGTCGAGTTCGTCGATGGCCTTGATGCTGAGCATCGACTCCAGGCTGGCGACGATGGCAATCGTAGCTGCTGCGATCCAAACGCCGCTACTCCCGATATCGGAAAAATCGGGAAGGGAGAAAAGTTGGGTAAATTCGGCCGGGCTTTTGGAGACTGGCACCTGAACAAGATGCTCCGTGCCAATCTTCCAGGAAGGTAGGATCACCCCGAGCAGCGCATTACCTATGACGCCGATCAGAACCGCAACCAAGGGGCCTGGCAAGAAACTGAACGGCCCCTGCTTGGGTTTCGCGCTGTCCCACCAGAATAAGAAGGCAAGTCCCGCGAGACTGATGATCAGCGCCCCCGCCTCGAATTTGCGGCTCAGGAACACGAACAGGTTTGTGAACGTGTTCCCGTTTCCCGAGGCGAACTCAAAGCTACCCTCAGCCTCGACCTCGTAACCGATCGCGAACGGAATTTGTTTGAGAACAAGAATGAGCCCGATTGATGCCAACATACCTGAGATCACCGAGGAGGGAATGAACTCACCTAAAATACCTGCGCGGGCTGCAGAGAGCGCAAGCTGTATCAAACCCGCCAAAACAACTACCGACAAGAAAACTTGATAGCTAGGTAGCGAATTAATCGTGTCGAGTACAATCACCGTAAGACCTGCGGCAGGACCGCTGACGGACAGCGGAGACCTTGACAGGCCGCCGACTACAATGCCGCCGACAATACCTGCTATCAGGCCAGAGAATAGGGGTGCTCCTGACGCAAGGGCGACGCCTAGACAGAGCGGGAGCGCGACGAGCGAAACGACGATGGATGCGGACATATCCGTGCGCAACGATGCAAGAGAGTATCTCGAAGAGGACACAAGGGTCTCCATAACTGTAAGTAGAACTAGGTGACAGCGAGCGAAGCTGGTTGCCGATTTTCGCAAATCGACAGCGGTTCGCCGCGACAATCGAGATTAAGCGCCAATGGCGTCGCGAAGCCACCCGCTAAGGTAACCATGCTCCACGTACACGCAGCCTCGATTGTTTCCGCAGGTTACAGTTTTGGGGGTCTCAATGTCTGGGCGGGGGTCACGCCTTCGCTGATCCGCCGCCCAAGTGTCGAATAAGCGTGCTCTAGCTTCAATTGCGAGATTATCGCCTTGAAAGGCAAGATCAGGTGATCGCCGTGGCATTCAATATGCGCATGTGGGAGCCGACCGGTAGCGTCTCCGGGTAACTCGTCGCTCGCAGGCTTGCTCACGCTCGCCATCGACAGCGCTAAGCTGGACGCGGCGACAAGGCTCATATTCCCGCTTTCGGGACTTACATGGAAAGCCGAAGTCAACCCCAAAAGCGATGCAAACAGCACGCCGATAACAAAGGGAAACAGGCGGCTCATGACGCTTGTCCTTAGCGATCCCACACATTCAAGACAACTACCTTTCGTCTCCCTCTTTGAATGTGCGCTCGTTAAATCGGCCACGATCCTCAGCAGCATCCGTGTCAGGATTATTCCATCACAGCGAGCAGCGCTTCCGCAACGCCGTGGCGGTCAGCGCCGATCGCCGGCCCGGTTACCTCGTAGCCATCACATACGCGGCAGTAGTGTAGCAATCCTCGGTTGAGGGCGTCGCGATGCGTTGCCGTATCCTGCGCCGGACGTCGGTGTTCCACGCCTGTCGCCAGAAGGACAGCGCGAGCGGTAAAAGTGATACCCACACCGCGTGCCTCGAAGGCGTATATCTCGCTTTCTAGCTCTTCGATGAGACCCGTGACAATAGTCCCGCCGAAACGCTCGGCCTGCTCCCGCATCCGGCCTAGTAGATCCTCGCCGTTGATCCCCTCCGGAAATCCGGCATGGTTGTGCAAGAGCGGGATCCACTTTGTACGGCTGTGGCCTGCATCGATCACGATCACGCGGCGATGATAGCGGGAGAGGTAAATGGCTGCGGTGAGGCCAGCAGGTCCCCCGCCCACGATCAGAACGTCGCACTGCTCGGACATGGTCAACGATGTCATCCTTTCCGGGCCGCCCCACTGCGGTAAATGATATTGGGTCAACCCTGGCGCGACGGCCCCGGCGGATTGACAGGGATCGCCCGCTCTTCCCCTGGGCAGGCGCCGCAAATAAGATTGGCAGGCACGGCAACGTCAATACGCTTAGGATAGGGGAGATTGAGGTTGGTCATGATCTCGACGAACTCGTCTAGCGTCCTTCCGCCGCCGAGCCTGGGATTGCGCTCGCGTTCCTGAGCGACGGTGCTGACAAAGCGATGCTCGTAATCGTGCGCCGGATAAACGAGCGTTTCTTTCGGGAGCGAGAACAACTTTTCGTGAACCGAGCCGTAGAGCGCCGGGGCGTCGCCATTCTGAAAGTCCGTGCGTCCGCAACCGTCGATCAACAACGCATCGCCAGTGAAAACCTGCAGCGCGCCGGGATGCTCAAGAAGATAGGAATGATGGGCGTCGGTATGTCCCGGCGTGAACAGCGGCTGCAGAATGAGAGCTCCGACATGGAGCGGGTTGACCTCATTGACGAGGATGTCGGCGCAGGAAAGGCCATCTGTTTCCGGATAGGCGACTTTGCAGCCGGTCAGGCTTCGCAACCGGCACGCGCCGGTGACATGGTCGGCGTGGATGTGCGTCTCGAGAGTGAATTCGAGCTCCAGGCCTAATTCCGCCAGTACCGCGAGATCCCGTTCGACCGTTTCAAGTACGGGATCGATGAGCACGGCCCGTTTCGTATCGCCGCAGGCGACCAGATAGGTATACGTCGATGACTCCGGTTCGAACAGCTGTCGGAAGATCATCGTCCGGCCTGTTCCGTGCGAGGAGGGCCGGCTGCTCCGGCTCGAAGCGTCGCGGGAGGGAGGGGCTCCGGGTCGGCCGGCTCGGCTGCGCTTTGTCCCCTTGCCGCGGCAACTTCCCTGGCCTCGATCCGATCGAGATAAGCCTCGGCGAGCTGGTAATGGGCGGCCGTTGCTTCTGGCACGATCGACCGCTGCGCCATTTCCAGTTCCTCCTCCGCTCGCCGTTGGAGATAGCGCAGATCCTCACCGGGTCCGGGTTCGATCACTTGGTGCACAGTCATCACTCTACTGCAAAGAGCTGCGTGTATGGCAACCTTGAAGCTCGGCAGGAACGCCAGCGCGCTCCTTCAGGCTAGCGAGCTTCTCGCTCTCCACCACGCGGAGGTTAATGCCTGCCCGCCGAAGCGCCTCGGCATGTCCGTCGCAGCATTCACATCCGGGGTTTTTGTACATGACGCCGGGGGGCCTATCCGCAGCGGAAACCGTTCCGGGGGCCAACAGGAGAGCAGGTCCGACCGTCAATTTCATCAGTGTCTTCAGCATCTGTGCCACTCCATCTCTGGCTTTCGCCTTGACCTGCTCATCGACCATGGTGGCCTTCAATCCGCCGGCTGCGGGATCGTGCGCAGGTACGGTTTCACCGTCTTCCAACCTCCGGGGAATTTGTCCTTCGCCTGCTCATCGTCGAGCGAGGGGGCGATGATGCACTCCCCACCAGGATTCCAGTTCACCGGCGTCGCGACCGGGTGTTTCGCCGTCAGCTGGATGGAGTCGAGCAGCCGCAGGATTTCTGCTAGGTTACGACCTGAACTCATCGGATAAATGAGCATGGCTTTGATCTTCCTGTCCGGGCCGATGATATAGACCGTGCGCACGGTGGCATTGGTGGCGGCGGTGCGGCCCTCGGTCTCGGTCTCCTCAGCCGGCAGCATGTTGTAGAGCTTCGAAACCTTGAGGTCATGATCCCCAATCATCGGGAAATTCACGTCCTGGCCGCTGACATCCTTGATGTCCTGCATCCAGCCCTGGTGATCGCCGACCTTGTCGACGCTGAGGCCGATCAGCTTCGTGCCCCGTTTGTCGAACTCGGGCTTCAGGCGGGCAAACTCGCCCAACTCGGTCGTGCAGACTGGCGTGAAATCCTTCGGGTGCGAGAAAAGCACCGCCCAACTTTCGCCGAGCCAGTCATGGAAATGAAGCGAACCCTCTGTGGTGTCCGCCTCGAAATCCGGAGCGATGTCGCCAAGCTTCAAACTCATTATTCTTCTCCTGTATCGATCTGCGCCCTCGGTCGGTGTCTGCCGAGACAGATAGGGTCTATAGTAGCTATAGGTTCAAGGGCTTGGTTCGACGAGGTGACACAGCGCTGCGATGCGCCGACATGCCCGTGCATCTCCACTTGGCGCGCATTTGCAATTCAGAGACCAGCGCCTTGCCTCATCTGACATAAGTGTCGAGCTCCGATGCGATCTGATCGGGCGTTGCATCGCGGGCGAAAAAGGTGATCGGATCGCCCTTTGGACCCATCAGGTATATCAACGCGCTGTGGTCCATGAGGTAGCCGCTGGCTCCGCCCAATTGTTGGCGGCTGGCATAGGCCGCGAAGCGCCGGAGCGTATCAGCAATCGCAGCGGGCAGGCCGGTGAGACCGATTAGCCGCGGATGGAAGTTACCTACGAACTGCTTCAAAACCTCGGGCGTGTCACGCTCCGGATCGATGGTCACCATGATCGGCTGGATGCGTGCCGCGCGCGCTGGATCGCGCTGCTCGAACAGCCGCAGAGCCTTGCTCATCTTCTGGACATCGGTGGGGCAGATGTCGGGCAGAAGGTGAAGCCTAAATACTTGAGCCGGTAGCGGCCTCGGAAGCTGTCGCTAGTTACCACCCGCCCTTCCTGATCGGTCAACCTGAATGGCCCGCCGACCACCTCTCTTTCAAGAGCGCCAATTGGGACCGGCAGGGGCCCCATCGGACTACAGCCAATCGTCAGAGCCGCCGCCGCGGCTAGGACAAGAACAAGCGCGAGGGCCGCAATGCCCAATGTCATTCGGCGGCTCATCGCCCGAACCCGTTGAACACGGCGCAGGTGATCGCGATCATCGGCGGCGGGCTTCCACTTCAGCGCGGATCAGCGCCTCAAGCTGCGGCAGCCCGAACTCGATCAATGGCGTGCCGTTGACGAAGTAGGTAGGCGTTCCCTTGACGCCGAGGGCTTGGCCGTCCGCGATATCCTGCTGCATGTTCGCCGTCACCGCAGGGGCGTTCAGCGCGGCCCTGGCGCGCTCGACGTTCAGCCCGGCCGCAGCTGCGGCTGACCACGCGCTCTCCATGTTGCCATCGTGCCATTGCGGCTGCTGGGCGAGCACGGCCTCAAGCACCGGAACATACATGTTCTGCGGGCGCGCCGCTTCGAGAATGCGCACAGCCTCTTCAGACCCCGGGTGGTTCGGTGCGTAGCGCACGACCAACCGCACCTCGTTCGGATAGCGTGCCATGATCTGCTTCACTTCGGGGTAGAAGGCGCGACAGGCTTCGCAGGACGGATCGAAGAACTCGACGATCGTAACCGGCGCGTTGCGGGGGCCAATCACAGGGGAATGGTCGCGCACGAGCGTTTCGCTCGGCAGGCCCTGAGCCTTCAGGCCCGAGGTTGCGGCGGAAGCACCGGGCGCGGTGGCATTCCCCGCAACCACATTCGAGGCCCCGACGTTCCCGACGGAGCCATCGAAGAGAAAGATGCCAGCCACGAAGGCCGCTGCGCCAAGGGTGAGAGTCATCGGGACCAGAACCTTCCTGTTCATAAGTTAGCGCTCCTGCGAGAGAGGATAAGGAGGACAGCGACGGCGGTGAAAGCACCGAGCGAGACGAGAGGGAGAGGCACAGCCCCGAAAATGACCATATGGGCGCTCGAGCACGAGGGACCGGCGCCACATGGCCGGACCGGTTCCGCGATCAGTCCCAGATAAAGCAGGCTATGATACAGCGCGATGGCCCATCCGAGACCCGCTAGTGGAAGCGCATAACGCCACACCCGCATGTCCGAAACATGAACCGCGACCGCCAGCACGATCGCCAGCGGAAACATGAAGGCGCGCTGAAACCAGCAAAGCACGCAAGGTTCCTGACCCATCACCTCCCCGACGAACAACGCGCCCAGGCTTGCGAGCAGTGCGCCGACCCAGGCGGCCGCGAGCATCAGCCAGGCGTTTCGATCCGCGCGATGACCAGAAGTCACAATGCGCTCCGATCAGTCCAAGGGCACCGCGGTTTGCGGGCGTCCCGACCTGAATTGCGGCCAAGCCTCGCCAAGCACGCGGATCGCCGAACGGAAGAAGAGCAAGGCGATGATGCTTCCGACGACGATGTCCGGCCAGCTGGCGCGGAACGCATAGACGCCGGTCGCCGCTACGAGCACCCCGGCGTTCGCGATGACATCGTTGCGCGAACATTCGAACGTGCTCGACATGTTCACGTCGCGATTTCGGAAGCGGTAGAGAAGCGCGAGGCAGGTCAGATTGGCGACAAGCGCGATCAGAGCGGTAGATCGGGCAAGAATGCCGGCGGTAAATTCGGCGAAGAACATGGCGAGGTTGATCGCAAGCACGATCTGCAGGATCCGCTTCACGTCGGCATGCGCTCCAAGCGCGGCGATCTCCTGCTCCTTGGCGGAGCAGCAATCGTCTCCCGCGGCATGTCTGGAGGCATCAACTGCGGATTTTGTTACCGGCCGCTCGACTTCAGGACGTGCTCCACTGCCGGAGCAGCAATCGCCTTGTGCGCCTAGCGAGAGAGCGAACGAAGAAGGGGCGATTGGCGCCGGCTCCCCAGCCGTGTCCGGAGTGGGCTGGCTTTGGTGATCAGCGACACCAGGGCAGCATTCCTTCATCGGCGTTCCAATCTGATTGGCAGCAAGCTAAAATCCTCTATAGGATCTACAGTGGCTATAGGTTCAAGAGGAATATGCGCGACAGTTTTTCCATCGGCGAACTCGGGCGCCAGACTGGCTGCCGTGTCGTGACGATCCGTTATTATGAGGGCATCGGCATGTTGCCTGAGCCAGCACGAACGGCCGGCGGGCACCGCGTCTACGGACATGCGCATCTTGACCGACTGGCGTTCATTCGAAAGGGGCGCGAGCTCGGCTTCTCCCTGGATTCCATTCGCAACCTTTTAATGCTTTCCGAACGTCGGCAGGACGCTTCCTGCGCCGAAGTCCACAAAATCGCGATATCGCACCTGACCGAAGTGCGCGGCAAGATTACCGATCTAAAGGTGCTCGAGACGGTTCTGGTCGACGCACTTGAAGATTGCGGCCGGACGAGCGTCGAAGACTGTCGGGTGCTTGACGCACTGCGCGGAGGCGCTGGGGATCGGGGCTGATCCGTTCGCTTATTGGCGCGCTAGCCGACAATGTCGCGACTGTGGTGGGGCACTCAGCCGCTGCTCATTGGTGGTCGTCGTTGCGAAATTTAGCCGCGCCCTTGGGCCCATCGTCTCTTTGTACAGATAGTTCAGCTCGGCGCCGATCGCCACCACGATGTAGTCGAACTCCGGGCTCCCTTTCTCGGGGGCGATCCTGACCTTACAAGGGACCAACTGCGACGCTCTATGGCGGAAGCCTCGGCACGCCGCCCGGGCGGGGTCCATAAAACTCGAACATCTCGGCTGTTCGGTCGTCGAGCCTAATCAGCCACCCTCGGCCTATGTCACGCTGAAGGTCAGGATTTGAAGATGGCTGGCTTTCTTGCGCTCACTACACCGAGCACCGCAACCAGAGCACGATGACTCAGCGTTGCTGCTTTATTGCATGCATTGCTTCGCGAGGGTCAATATCGCGCTGGTCGGGCTGGTGGCCGTGACGGTCCTTGTCATCGCCGAAATAATTTTCGTCTGGCGCTGGCTCGACGTTATTCTTCACAACGTATGGCGGATTGCTGGCGGTAGAACTGGGTCTGGTCGGGGTTATGCTGCTGTGTACGGCGCGCAATTCAATGATAGCTCGTGGTCTGAGCCCCAACGTTCCTCCCGATACAATGGGCGAAACTTCTTGTGGTTGATCATGCTGCCCTCGCGTCCCAGCAGCCAATGCAGGCGGCGATAGCCAAACCGGCGACGCTCCGCCGCAAGGCCACGCATCCGTTCCCGGATCGCCCCATCATCGCCTCGCCGGCTGCGATACCGAACCATCGTCCGGTCCACGCCCAGCACATTACTCGCCCGCCGCTGGCTCACCTCGAATACCTGTTCGAGGTGAGCCACTGCTTCTCGCCTGGCAAATGGGACTACCTTTTTTACGGTGATCTCCTTAAGCATCGCGTTATCCAGCATTGCCTCCACCAGTAGCTTCTTCAGCTTGGCGATCTCGTCTTCTAACTGCTGCAGGCGCTTGGCCTTAGATACCTCCAAGCCTCCGACCTTGGCGTTCCACTTGTAGCGGGTCGCGCTGCTGACCCTGAGCCGCCGGCAGACATCCGCTGTTGGCACACCAGCCGCCTGCTCCTTCAATATCAGGATGAGCTGCTCTTCGCTGAACATGCTGCGTTTCATCCTGTCGACTCGTTCCTGAGGGCCGGATTTTACTCAAATCTGAAGGAAAATGTGGGGATCAGACCACGAGCATGATCGCGGGCGAGTTTACCTTTGAATTTCGTCGAGATGAATTTCACCCATAGCGTCAACGACCATTCACACGCAGACTTTGATGCCCTCCAACCCGCTGAAAACCTTGGCTCAACAGGAGGTTTCAAATTGACCCGTTTTTACCTCTGGCGAACGAGCGTTCGCACGAGAGACGTGCAATGGTAACGCTGCGTGTGCTCACCCGCGTCCTATTCTCGTGCTCACATGCGAAGCGACACGCCAAGACGCACCGTGCGCGGAACGCCCGGCAAAATGCCGCGCGAACGATCGACGATTGTCAATCGGTCGAAAACGTTGTACGCGCTTGCAAAAATCTCCCACTTGCCCTTAGGAGGGCCATAGCTGAGCGCGAGGTTTGCCGTGGTCCAGCCGGGTATGCGTCCGCGCTGGCCGTCGGGCGTCACGGGCAGCAGATTAACGTCATCGGCGAACATTGCAGATTGGCCAACGACCTCGATCTGGCCTGTAAAGCCCTGACGGGCAATGCCGACCGCTGCGCTCAACAGGACTCGAGGACTATAGGGAAGCCGGTTGCCCTCCACGTTACGGGCGATCCCACACGCCACAGGTCCGCTGCCTGTCGCCACCATCGTTCCCACCGCCCCGCCGTCAAGGCACGGTGCCGTGGCGATACGGGTCGATGCATAGCGCGCTGTCGGCACCCAGGTCGCAGCCATACGAGCAAAGAAATCAGTCTCGCTGGTCAGTCCCGCATCCGAACTCGACGCTTTTAACGAGAACTCGCCACCGCGATGCAACGTGCGGCCTGCCGACGTCAACGTGGCCCCGGTTCCCCCGGCGACAGATTGAGGCACAATCTGATTTTCAAAGTCCATCACGAAGAAGGTTGCGTCCGCGTACAGTCCACGAACCAGCGTCCCGCGCATGCCTAGTTCCCAGTTCCAGCTCAACTCTGCATCGAGATCGACAGAACCACCGGCGCTTGTGATGACATCTTCCACCCGCGGTGGCGCGAAACCGCGATGGACGCCGCCGTAAGCAATGATGCCATCGGCAAGATCGAATGTCGCCCCGATCCCCGGGATGATTTTTTGTAATTTGCTTGTGCCGGCGGTCTCGGCCGTCAGCCCACCCGACGGCCTACCACCGATCAGAACGTCGACTGGCAGGTTGCGGCGACGAAAATCGATTGCTTCAACCCTCGCGCCCGGGATGATCGCAAGCCTCCCGAACTCAAATGTGGACTGCACGAATCCCGACCATGCCGACGCATTGCGAAGCTGATTTTCGCGCAGGCCGCCATTGACGCTACTCCCAGCCACCCGGGATGCGGCCGCGTCGCCGTTGACCTGGCGACGGCGCTGTCGTTCGTCATGGTACCGGATGCCGATTTCGGTTTGTCCGCCAAAGCCAAGCCCCAACCCGTCGCGATGCCCCAGCGTGATTCGCGTTTCGACACCCCAGGTATCGTAGTTTCGAAGCCTTCCCTCGTTGCCGCACACGGTCAACAGGTTGGCCATGCCGCCACATAGCGGATCCGAAGCATCGGAGGGGCGCTGGGTGGAGTTCGAGGACTGTCGCCACCAGTCGCGGTCAAACCGTTGCCAATAAGCCACCGTCCGCAGGCTGATACCATTGGCGAGTATCCAGCCATGGGCCGCCGAAAGGCCATAGCGATCGGCAGAAAATGTGTCGCTGCCGCGCGGGAACGGGTTGCCGCGTGGCGCAGCCGCGAATTCTGCACGCGTGACCCCTGAATAGGTGATGTCCGACCGCTCACGGAACCAGCTTGCCTTCAAAACTAGCTGCTGATCTGACGACAAATCCCATTCGCCCTTGGCGAACAGGTCGGTGAACCGGAGCAACTGATTGTCCCTGCTCCCCGCAGCCTGACGATGATCAGCGGTGAGGAAGGCGCGTCCGCCCATTACCGGCCCACCGATCTGCGCGTCTGCGGCGAGTCCGTTCCGGTTGCCACCCTGCAACGACAGCTTGCCCTCAACCGTCTCCGGGGCTCGCGGTGTGATGTAGTTGATAACACCGCCAATGGTCTGCGGACCGAACCGCACCTGCGAAGCGCCCTTCAATACTTCGATGCGATCAAACCGGCTCAGCGGCGGATGATAATAACTGGCGTTGTCGCCATATGGTGCGAAAGCCAGTGGGATCCCGTCTTCGAGCAACAGAACCTTGGTAGACCGCGTCGGGTTCAATCCCCTGATCCCGATGTTGGGCCGCGCCCCCGTCCCCTCCTCGTCACGCGGAAAGACACCGGCCACTTGGCGCAACGCATCGTTTACCGTCAGGACGCGGCTCCGATCTAGATCCTCGCGCGTGACAATCGAACCTGAACCCGCGATTTCTAGCAGGCTCTCAGCGTTTCCGATCACAATGATTTGCGGTGTCTTACTGTCGGCGACATTGTCGACAGCGACATTTTGGGCGAGCACCGGAGACGAGATCGTCACAGCGATTGCAGCCATAGGCCCAACATTTATAAAACCAGGCAACGTAGGTCTCCGACATATCTAATAGTGGTTCTCATTAGCGATTAAACTGTCTTTTTAATATTAGCAAACTGTTTCGCCGGGATTGTGGGCCAAAGGCCCGTGAGTGCCCTCAGGTACCGCTTGGCTCTGCCCTGCGAGCCGGTCGCGCCGGCGGCCGACTTGACACCGGCCCCGCCCCAGACGTCGCGAGCAATGCTGCATGTCATTGCGGACCGAACGCCAGAGGCGGTACTGAGTACGCGCGAGGGCTCGGGATGAAAACCCGCCGAGAAGGCTTGCGGCAGGCCTGTCCGTTACTGCCTCATCGCGCCAAAGGAGGAGCCTAAGCGTTGGGTACCGCACGCTCACTCAATTCGCCAGATAGCCATGGCCAGTGCATCGCTGACCAGTCGCGCCGTGATCGCATCGCTCATCGACCAGCCGACCATGCGGCGTAATACCAGTGACGTGCTCCCCTGATTGTTTTCAGTCAGAGGTAGAGTCTCGCTCCTTCATGATGATTGTTTGATGGGATGGCAAACGTGTCTGGGGGCATGCCCCCAGGCATGTTTGTCGGCGATCTCGGCGGGCGTCTTCCCGCCTAGTTTCGAGTGTGGCCTGATGGTGTTGTAATCGTGCCGCCAAGCGGCCAGCATGTACCGAGCGTGGGCCAGCGAGGTGAACAGGGTCTCGTTCAGGCATTCGTCCCGCAGGCGGCCGTTGATGCTATCGACGAAGCTGTTCTGCATCGGCTTGCCCGGCACGATGTAGTGGCGCTCGACCCGCCGCTCCTGCGACCAGCGCAGTATGGCCGGCGGGGTCAGCTCAGTTGTCTCATTGATTTTGGCATTTTTCTTCCTTCTTCTCGTTCGCCAATGGTTGTCTTCGGGGTCATCGGGCAGCGGAAGAAGCACTGTGTCCGAGCCTTCATGATCGCGGACGAGCGGAGTAGGTGGACTTCCCTGAGTCCCATACGAGGTTTGACCCTCTACTTGGCTGACGAGATCGTCCGGGGCATGACTGATCGGAATGAGCGACGCCGGGATCAGGCCCAACGGAACTCAGTCTCGTTCAACCAAAGCGTATGGAGTAATGCAGGAGCTTTGGTGTAACGAACGTTCCAGCACGCTTTGCGCCTTTGGCTCCCGCCATTTTCCCGCCCCAAAGCTGAAGGGCGAATGACCGTTTCAACTGGAACAACGCGGAGATGGCGGCTTCACAAAGCGCCTTACGCAACATAGGATCTCCTGCCGTGGAGATGTGGCTATTCATGTCGCGTTCTCCAGATTGACTAGTTAGCGTCCGCGCTCGTGGTGTAATTTCCGGTGTAGGCGATGGTGTATTCCGGGGTGGGGCATGCCCCACCCCGGAATGCGGCGTCGCTGGTGGCCACCGGGTTCATCGTTATGGTGGAGTTTGCACACTTCAACCGTGACGAAGAGGAGTTCCCGATGACCGAGGACAGATTACTGATCGAAGAGCTGGCTGCAAAGGGCGGCCAACCGGATTTTTTGCGCACCATCGCCGAGAACGTGCTGCAGCTGATCATGGAGGCCGACGTTGATGGCCTGATCGGCGCGGGTCGCCACGAACGCAGCAGCGAGCGCGCGACCTGGCGCAACGGCTATCGCGACCGTTCGCTGGATACCCGGGTAGGCACGCTGAACCTGAAAATCCCCAAGCTGCGTGCTGGGTCCTATTTTCCGGGCTTCCTTGAGCCCCGCAAGATGGTCGAGAAAGCGCTGGTTGCGGTGATCCAGGAAGCGTGGATCGGTGGGGTCAGCACCCGGCGGGTCGATGAACTCGTCCAGGCCATGGGCATGACCGGCATCTCCAAGTCCACCGTCTCCAAGCTTTGCAAGGACATTGACGAGCGCGTCCATGCCTTTCTGAAACGCCCGCTCACCGGCGAATGGCCGTATCTCTGGCTCGATGCCACCTATCTCAAGGTACGCGAAGGCGGGCGGATCATCAGCGTTGCCGCAATAATCGCCATGGCCGTCAACACCGAGGGCCGGCGCGAGATCGTCGGCCTGCATATCGGCCCCTCGGAAGCGGAGGTCTTCTGGTCCGACTTCCTGAAGGACCTTGTTCGGCGCGGTCTTACCGGCGTGAAGCTGGTCATCTCCGATGCTCACGAGGGCCTCAAGGGCGCGATCACCCGCGTCATGGGCGCCACCTGGCAGCGCTGCCGGGTGCACTTCATGCGCAATGCCCTGTCCTATGTGCCCAAGGGCCAGAACACTGTCGTCGCCGCCGCGATCCGCCAGGTCTTCCTGCAGCCCGATCAGAAAAGCGCAACGCAGGTCTGGCGACAGGTCGCCGACCAGTTGCGCACCCGTTGGCCCAAGCTCGGCGCCTGCATGGACGAGGCCGAAACCGACGTGCTCGCCTACACCGGCTTCCCCACCCAGCACCGCACGAAGTTACACTCAACCAATCCGCTCGAGCGGCTCAACAAGGAGGTCAAGCGCCGCGCCGACGTCGTCGGAATCTTCCCGAACGAAGACAGCATCATCCGCCTCGTCGGGGCTGTGCTGATGGAGCAGAACGACGAGTGGCAGCTCCAGCACCGATACATGCAGATCGAAGGCATGGCCGAACTCAACCAACCCATGATCGAGGAGGAAAATCAGCCCCTACACATCACCGCCAAAGCCGCCTGACGATGGCCCACGGCCACAGCCGAAATTACACCACCTTGACGGACGCGACCAAAAATCCATCATCAGCATCTCAGATTCGAGCCTCCGAGGCTCGGGCAGTCATGGGGTCTAAGCGTCTCTGCGCGCACTTATGGGTCGACTCTATGCGTCGACGACTCCAGCATTCCAAAGGCATCCATCGGACAGTTGTAGCATCGCCTCTCGTCGCAGAGCCGGCATATCGTCAGCGCCGAGACAGCGTCGTCAGACATCTGCGCAAGTATTGTCTCGGCGATACGTTCCAGCACGAGGCGGTCAGCGTTCGAAACATCGCTCAGAAGAGCTGATAAAGTCTCTTTTCTTCGTTGTAACATTGCAGACAGGCGATTCTCTCCTGCTTCGGAGAGCATCAGCGCCACTGCACGACGGTCGCGAAGTGCTTTCGATCGAACGGCGAACCCGGCTGCAACCAATCGATCGACAAGCCGCACCGCCCCCGCGTGGGACAAGCCTAGCACCCGTCCTAATTCGTCGATCGAAAGGCCGCTCGCGTGACCGATGACGACGATCGCCGCGGTGGTTTCGCCACCGCCGGGTATCGTCGGGTCGAATGCCGCCTTCTTAATTCGATCGGTGGTGCCCACCGCGAGAGCGCCGAACAGATTGACGAGCCGGTCCGAGAGTACGTTCAAAGGGTTGCCTCATTCATCGACGGCGCATAGTGTATGCGCCGCGCATATATCACGCCTGTCTAAGCATGAAGGGGGCATCGCAGAATCTGGTCGTAAACGTACGCTCTCATGACTGCCATCCGAGATACTGCCCGAGTTTACCCCTTCGCTGGCCGCAAGACCAGCGTTCGCATTGACCTTGGCGGGTGTGCCGCGGACGCCTGATCGACGACGATT
>Ga0181595_10002593_pt1 | contig 17941 bp, 12 predicted proteins | sample 041ome_7_FD_145604 | JGI IMG/M metagenome (GOLD analysis project Ga0181595, IMG submission 145604) | Coastal salt marsh microbial communities from the Groves Creek Marsh, Skidaway Island, Georgia - 041401AS metaG (spades assembly) | ecosystem: Environmental > Aquatic > Marine > Intertidal zone...
ATGGCTAAGGCTAAATTTGAACGCGTAAAACCGCACGTAAACGTAGGTACAATCGGCCACGTTGACCACGGTAAAACTACACTGACAGCTGCTATCACTAACGTATTAGCTAAGCACTATGGCGGTCAGGCATTTGCTTTCGATCAAATCGACAAAGCACCGGAAGAAAAAGCTCGTGGTATCACGATCAATACTTCACACGTAGAATATGACACTCCAACTCGTCACTACGCCCACGTAGACTGCCCAGGCCACGCTGACTATGTTAAGAACATGATCACTGGTGCTGCCCAGATGGACGGCGCTATTCTGGTAGTAGCGGCAACTGACGGCCCAATGCCACAGACGCGTGAGCACATCCTGTTATCACGTCAGGTAGGCGTACCGTACATCATCGTGTTCATGAACAAGTGTGACATGGTAGATGACGAAGAGCTGTTAGAGCTGGTAGAGATGGAAGTGCGTGAGCTGCTGTCAGACTACGACTTCCCAGGTGATGACCTGCCAGTAATCCGTGGTTCAGCGCTGAAAGGCCTGGAAGGCGACGCTGAGTGGGAAAAGAAAATCCTGGAGCTGGGTGAAGCACTGGATACTTACATCCCTGAGCCGGTACGTGCGATTGATAAGCCATTCATCATGCCAATCGAAGACGTATTCTCAATCGCAGGTCGTGGTACAGTAGTAACAGGCCGTGTTGAGCAAGGTATCATCAAAGTTGGTGAAGAAGTTGAAATCGTTGGTATCAAAGATACTACGAAGACAACCTGTACTGGTGTAGAGATGTTCCGTAAGCTGTTAGACGAAGGTCGTGCAGGTGAGAACATTGGTGCCCTGTTACGTGGTACCAAGCGTGAAGACGTAGAGCGTGGTCAGGTACTGGCGAAGCCAGGTTCAATCAAGCCACACACTAAGTTCGAAGGCGAAGTATACGTGTTGTCAAAAGAAGAAGGTGGTCGTCACACGCCATTCTTCAAAGGCTACCGTCCACAGTTCTACTTCCGTACCACTGACGTAACTGGTGCAGTAGAGCTGCCAGAAGGCGTAGAGATGGTAATGCCAGGCGACAACCTGAAGTTTGTTGTAGAACTGATTTGCCCAATCGCGATGGATGAAGGTTTACGCTTCGCCATCCGTGAAGGTGGTCGTACAGTAGGCGCAGGCGTAGTATCTAAGATCATCGCTTAAGTCATACTGTTGTACAAAGAAGGCTCCGCAAGGGGCCTTTTTTGTCACTTTTTTGCAGTCGAAAATGGCATCAAGCTTCAAGCTGAGCTTGTTTTAGTCGGCTGAGACAGTATAATGAGCGGCTATTTAACGACAGTGAGTCAGGTCGTTGGTAATTTTACAGGGGCATAGTTCCAATTGGTAGAACAGCGGTCTCCAAAACCGATGGTTGGGGGTTCGAATCCCTCTGCCCCTGCCAAATTTCGCGCCCGGTATTAAACCGGAGCTATTATGTTAAGTGTTTAAATAACATAATTAAGTTAATTTAAGTGAGTGGAAGCATGAGCGCAGTAAGCGAAACACCAAAAAGCGGATTAGACCTGGTAAAGTGGCTGTTAGTTGTCGTTATCCTGTCTCTGATTGTGGTCGGTAATTATATTTATGAATTATCAACCCTGGAGAAGGCTATAGCGATAGTGGTGTTGGTTGCTGCTGCCGGTTTTATTGCCGCACAAACAACTAAAGGAAAGATCTTCCTCAACTTCGCTAAAGAATCCCGTACCGAAGTACGTAAAGTGGTGTGGCCAACTCGCCAGGAAACAATGCAGACAACCTTGGTTGTCATTGTTGCCACCATCATTATGGGTTTAATTTTATGGGGACTGGATGCGATTTTATTACGCGTTGTCTCTTTCTTTACCGGACTGGGGATTTAAGTCATGGCAGGAAAAATGCGTTGGTATGTCGTTCAGGCGTTTTCGGGGTTTGAGCAAAAAGTTGCTACATCGCTGCGCGAACATATCAAAATTCATCAGATGGAAGACAAATTCGGTGAGGTGTTAGTACCTACTGAAGAAGTGATTGAAATGCGTGCCGGCCAAAAACGTAAGTCCGAGCGTAAATTCTTCCCTGGTTATGTCTTAGTACAGATGGAAATGTGTGAAGAAGCCTGGCACTTAGTCAAGAGTGTACCTCGCGTACTTGGCTTTATCGGTGGTACTTCAGATCGCCCAGCACCGATCTCTGAAAAAGAAGCCATGACCATTCTGAATCGTCTGCAAGACAATGCGGATAAGCCGAAGCCGAAAACGCTGTTTGAAGCCGGTGAGGTGGTTCGTGTTACAGAAGGCCCATTCGCTGATTTCAACGGTGTGGTTGAAGAAGTGGACTACGAAAAAAGCCGCGTAAAAGTATCTGTACTGATTTTCGGTCGCGCCACACCAGTAGAACTCGAATTCGGCCAAGTCGAAAAGGCCTGATTATAAGCTTGTAACGGGGCGCAGATTAAAATATAATCTGCGCCCTTTTTATCGTAAGGGAAGCCGTTTGAGTAAGTGTCCTCGCACTTACAAGGCAAAGACCCACTAACAGAGGTGAAACATGGCAAAGAAAGTCACTGCACTTATTAAACTGCAGGTAAAAGCCGGTATGGCAAACCCGTCGCCACCAGTTGGTCCGGCGTTAGGTCAGCACGGTGTTAACATCATGGAATTCTGTAAAGGCTTTAACGCCCGTACAGAGAGCCTGGAAAAAGGCATGCCGATTCCAGTTGTTATCACAGTATATAGCGACCGTTCATTCACATTCGAAACCCGCACTCCACCAGCATCTTTCTTATTATTGAAAGCTGCAGGCCTGAAGGGTGGTTCGGCTCGTCCAAATACCCAGAAAGTTGGTAAAGTTACTGCTGCTCAAATCGATGAGATCGTGAAAGTAAAACAACCAGACTTAACAGCTGCGGATCACGCTGCTGCCGTGCGTACCATCGAAGGTACTGCACGTTCAATGGGCTTAGTGGTGGAGGGCTAATAAATGGCTAAATTAACTAAACGCGCTAAGTTAATCCGTTCGAAAGTTGACTCAACTCGTGAATATGATATCAACGAAGCAGTTGCGCTGTTAAAAGAATTATCAGCTGGCAAATTCGTAGAAAGCGTTGACGTAGCAGTTAACCTGGGTATCGATGCCCGTAAATCTGACCAGAACGTACGTGGTGCTACTGTACTGCCGCACGGTACTGGCCGTACTGTCCGTGTTGCTGTGTTCACCCAGGGTGCTAACGCAGAAGCGGCTAAAGCAGCCGGCGCAGACATCGTTGGTATGGAAGATTTAGCTGAACAAGTTAAGAAAGGCGTAATGGATTTTGACGTAGTTATCGCCTCTCCGGATGCGATGCGCGTTGTAGGTATGTTGGGTCAAATCTTAGGTCCACGCGGCCTGATGCCAAACCCGAAGACCGGTACTGTTACTCCTAACGTTGCTGAAGCGGTTAAGAATGCTAAAGCTGGTCAGGTTCGTTACCGTAACGATAAGAATGGTATCATCCATTCAACTATCGGTAAGTTAGACTTTGACGCTGACAAGCTGAAAGAAAACTTAGAAGCCTTATTAGTTGCTCTGAAGCGCGCTAAGCCTTCAGTTGCAAAAGGTGTGTATATCAAGAAAGTCACTATTTCTTCTACACACGGTGCAGGTTTAGCCCTGAGCCAGGCTTCATTAAGCGCTGTCGTTTAAGCGCTTTACAGCTAAGGGCAGGTTACTTTATAATCTCGCCCTCATTTTTCGGGTAGAAGTGGTGATTGTTTAGGCAAGACACCGCTTCCGTCCAAGACCGTAGGTGTTACTCTGCTTCGGTAGCAGTAACTTAATAAACCAACCTACGCAGACGGTGTAGGCCCCAGAAAGAATTTGATTCCTTCTGGTCTCACCGTAAATCGCGCGCTGACATCCGTCAGCGATGTGTAGGCAACCGGAGTTAAATCCGGATGAACCAGGAGTTAAGAGCCAATGGCTATTAAGCTTGATGACAAAAAAGCAATTGTTGCTGAAGTCCAGGAAGCTGCCAAAGGTGCTTTATCTGCGGTAGTCGCAGACGCTCGTGGTGTCACTGTAGGCAAAATCACTGCGCTGCGCAAGCAAGCGCGTGAAGCTGGTGTATGGGTTAAAGTAGTCCGTAACACCTTAGCTCGCCGTGCAGTAGAAGGCACCGAGTTTGAGTGTCTGAAAGATGTATTCGTAGGCCCGACGTTAGTTGCGTTTTCTAAGGAGCACCCAGGTGCTGCAGCGCGGATCTTCAAAGATTTCGCCAAAGATAACAAAAACTTCGAGCTGAAAGGTGCAGCTTTCAATGGCGCCACAGTGAATATTGAACTGTTAGCCTCGTTACCAACTTACGACGAAGCTATTGCACGTTTAATGAGCACAATGAAAGAAGCAGCAGCCGGCAAACTTGTACGTACAATTGCCGCGGTTCGCGACCAAAAACAAGAGCAAGCCGCGTAATTTTACGTTTGGTTTGATAAAGTTTAATCGGGCCAAGGCCCACAATTTAGGAATCTGAGCAATGTCAGTGACTAAAGAGCAAATCTTAGATGCAATCGCAGCAATGTCTGTAATGGAAGTTGTTGAATTAGTATCTGCAATGGAAGAGAAGTTTGGTGTTTCTGCTGCCGCTGCCGTAGCTGTTGCTGCTGGCCCAGCTGCTGCTGTTGAAGAGCAAACTGAATTCAACGTAATCCTGGCTGGTGTTGGTGCTAACAAAGTTGCTGTTATCAAAGCAGTACGTGGCGCTACCGGTTTAGGTCTGAAAGAAGCTAAAGATCTGGTTGAAAGTGCTCCAGCGCCAATCAAAGAAGCTGTTTCTAAAGCTGAAGCTGAAGCTCTTAAGAAAGAACTTGAAGAAGCTGGTGCTTCTGTTGAAATCAAATAATCTGGTGCAAACCAGATTAGCTGCCTGAAGTTCAGGCCGGGCTGGTGATGAATTAATCACCGGCCTTTTTGCGCTGTGGGACAATGATTTCCCCACCCCTGTAGTTACCATGCCTGGTAGCTAACGCCACCGGAAGGTGGTTGGGAAAAAAATCAGCAAGCTGAGGAACCCCATGACTTACTCTTATTCTGAGAAGAAACGTATCCGTAAGGACTTCGGCAAACGTCCGGAAGTATTGGATGTGCCATACCTGTTGTCGATTCAGATTGAATCATTCAGCAAATTTATCGAGCCAGATCCGGAAGGTGAATACGGTTTAGAAGCCGCGTTCCGCTCTGTATTTCCAATCAAAAGTTATTCAGGCAGCGCCGAATTACAGTACGTAAGCTACCGCATTGGGGAACCCGTATTTGACGTCAAAGAATGTCAGATCCGTGGCGTGACCTACTCAGCACCATTACGCGTTAAACTTCGTATGGTGTTATTCGATAAAGAAGCACCAGGCACCATCAAAGACATCCGCGAGCAGGAAGTCTACATGGGTGAAATCCCGTTAATGACTGAGAACGGTACCTTTGTTATCAATGGTACTGAGCGGGTAATCGTTTCTCAGCTACACCGCAGTCCTGGCGTGTTCTTTGACCATGACCGCGGTAAAACGCACTCTTCAGGTAAAGTTCTGTATAACGCTCGGGTTATTCCTTACCGTGGTTCCTGGTTAGATTTTGAATTCGATGCCAAAGACAGCCTGTTTGTGCGGATTGACCGTCGCCGTAAATTACCAGCGACCATTCTGTTACGTGCGTTAGAATTCAGCACAGAAGAAATTCTGGCTACTTTCTTTGAAAATACCCGCTTTGATATCAAAGATGGCAAGATTTTGATGGAAGTAGTACCAAGCCGTCTGCGCGGTGAAACTGCAGCTTTTGATATTAAAGATAACGATGGCGAAGTGATCGTAGAACAAGGCCGTCGTATTACTGCCCGTCACGTCCGTCAGTTAGAAAAAACTGGCTTAACGATGATGGAAGTACCACATGAATATGTGGTAGGTCGGGTGCTGGCGAAAAATTACGCTGACCGTTCAACCGGAGAGATTATTGCCGAGGCGAACGCAGAGCTCACACTGGAGCTGTTAGCAAAACTAAGCAAAGCCGGCTATGACAGTTTTGAAACCCTTTATATTAACGATCTGGATCAGGGTGCTTATATCTCTGAAACTTTACGGATCGATCCGAGCAGCAACCGGATGGAAGCACTGGTAGAAATCTACCGTATGATGCGCCCGGGTGAGCCGCCAACACGCGAAGCTGCCGAAACCTTATTTGAAAATCTGTTCTTCTCTGAAGATCGTTACGACCTTTCTACGGTAGGCCGGATGAAGTTTAACCGTCGGGTTAACTTTGATGAAGGTACCGGTGCTGGTGTATTGAGTAAAGAAGATATCCTTGCCGTGATGAAAGTCTTAATCGACATCCGTAACGGTAAAGGCGAAGTGGATGATATTGACCACCTGGGTAACCGTCGTATCCGTTCAGTCGGTGAAATGGCTGAAAACCAATTCCGTGTTGGTTTAGTTCGGGTAGAGCGTGCTGTAAAAGAACGTCTGTCGTTAGGCGATTTAGATGCTGTAATGCCACAGGATCTGATCAACGCTAAGCCAATTTCTGCTGCGGTTAAAGAGTTCTTCGGTTCCAGCCAGCTGTCACAGTTTATGGATCAGAACAACCCACTGTCGGAAGTTACCCACAAGCGCCGTATTTCTGCACTTGGCCCGGGCGGTTTAACCCGTGAGCGTGCCGGTTTCGAAGTTCGTGACGTCCACCCAACACACTATGGTCGGGTTTGTCCTATCGAAACACCTGAAGGTCCGAATATCGGTCTGATCAACTCGTTATCGATTTTTGCTCAGACTAACGAATACGGTTTCCTGGAAACGCCATACCGCCGGATTGAGAACGGTGTGGTGACTGATGAAGTGGATTTCCTGTCAGCGATTGAAGAAGGTAACTTCGTGATCGCTCAGGCAAACGCTGAGTTAGACGAGAACAACCGTATCGTGGAAGGCCTGGTACCTTGCCGGTTTAAAAACGAATTTACGCTGATGCCATCATCAGACGTGCAGTATATGGACGTTGCGCCACAGCAGATCGTTTCTGTTGCTGCTGCCTTGATCCCGTTCCTGGAACACGATGACGCTAACCGGGCACTGATGGGTTCGAACATGCAACGTCAGGCGGTACCAACACTACGTGCTGATAAGCCGTTAGTTGGCACCGGTATTGAGCGCGTGGTAGCGAAAGACTCGGGCGTAACCGTAGTGGCGAAACGTGGTGGTACTATTGACTATGTTGATGCCAGCCGTATCGTAATTAAGGTTAATGAAGATGAAATGGTACCAGGCGAAGCCGGTATCGATATCTACAACCTGACCAAATATACCCGTTCTAACCAGAACACCTGTATTAACCAGCGTCCTTGCGTTAACCATGGTGAGCCAATTGAGCGTGGCGATGTACTGGCTGATGGTCCGTCTACCGACTTAGGTGAACTGGCCTTAGGTCAAAACTTACGCGTAGCGTTTATGCCGTGGAACGGTTACAACTTCGAAGACTCGATTTTGTTATCTGAGCGTTTGGTGCAGGAAGATCGCTTAACCACTATCCATATTCAGGAATTAAGCTGTATCGCCCGCGATACCAAATTAGGGCCTGAGGAAATCACTGCTGATATTCCAAACGTCGGTGAATCTGCACTGTCGAAGCTGGATGAAGCGGGTATCGTTTATATCGGTGCTGAAGTGAAAGGTGGTGACATTCTGGTTGGTAAGGTCACCCCTAAAGGTGAGAGCCAGTTAACACCGGAAGAGAAGCTGTTACGTGCCATCTTCGGTGAAAAAGCCTCTGATGTGAAAGATACTTCACTGCGGGTACCAAACTCGGTAACAGGTACTGTTATTGACGTGCAGGTATTTACCCGTGATGGCGTAGAGAAAGATAAGCGTGCCCGTGAAATCGAGGAAATGGAAATCAAACAGGCTAAGAAAGACCTGAATGAAGAATTCCGTATCCTGGAAGCCGGTATCTTCAGCCGTGCCCGCAACCTGCTGGAGCAAAGCGGTTTAGATCGCGCCAAGCTGGATACGTTAAAAGGCGATGTGCTGTTTAACCAGAGCCTGGCAGATGAAGATAAGCAAAATGATCTGGAACAATTAGCGGCGCAATACGAAGAAATTCGTATTGAGTACGATAAAAAGTTCGAAGCCAAGCGCCGTAAAATTGTGCAAGGCGATGATTTAGCACCTGGCGTGCTGAAAATTGTTAAAGTGTATCTGGCAGTGAAACGTCGTATTCAGCCTGGTGACAAGATGGCGGGTCGTCACGGTAACAAGGGTGTGATCTCGACTATCGTACCGGTAGAAGATATGCCTTACGACGAGAAAGGTCAGCCGGTTGATATCGTACTGAACCCACTGGGTGTACCGTCACGGATGAACATCGGTCAGATCCTGGAAACGCACCTAGGCTTAGCGGCCCGCGGTATCGGTGACAAGATTGACGCCATGATCAAAGAGCAGAAAGAAACGGCGGAAATCCGTGACTTCCTGAAGAAGGTATATGCGCTGGGTGAATCACGTCAGAACGTTGATATCGAGAGCTTTAGCGACGATGAAGTACGCCGTTTAGCCGAGAACCTGCGTAAAGGCTTACCTGTTGCGACTCCGGTGTTTGATGGTGCCAAAGAGTCAGAAATCAAACAACTGTTGGAACTGGGTGACCTGCCGTCAAGCGGTCAGATCACGCTGTATGATGGTCGGACCGGTAATACTTTCGAACGGAAAGTTACCGTAGGCTATATGTATATGCTGAAACTGAACCACTTAGTTGACGATAAGATGCACGCCCGTTCTACTGGTTCGTACAGCCTGGTTACGCAGCAACCGCTGGGTGGTAAGGCGCAGTTCGGTGGTCAGCGCTTCGGTGAGATGGAAGTGTGGGCGCTGGAAGCTTACGGTGCGGCATACACGTTACAAGAAATGCTTACCGTTAAGTCTGACGACGTCAACGGTCGTACCAAGATGTATAAGAACATCGTTGACGGCGACCACAGAATGGAGCCTGGCATGCCAGAATCTTTCAACGTATTGATGAAAGAAATCCGTTCGCTCGGTATCAATATCGAATTGGAAGAGGAATAAACCGACCTTGTGTTGGCGGGGCAGTGAACTGCCCCATTCCGGTTTACCTCTTACAGGAGAGCAAAGGTGAAAGACTTATTAAAGTTTCTGAAACAGCAAACTAAAACTGAAGAGTTTGATGTTATCCGTATCGGTTTATCCTCACCGGACATGATTCGTTCATGGTCATTTGGTGAAGTGAAAAAGCCTGAAACGATCAACTACCGTACCTTTAAACCCGAGCGTGACGGTTTATTCTGTGCCCGGATCTTCGGGCCGGTAAAAGACTATGAGTGTCTGTGTGGTAAGTACAAGCGCTTAAAGCACCGCGGCGTGATCTGTGAAAAGTGTGGCGTAGAAGTTACCTTGACCAAAGTACGTCGCGAGCGGATGGGCCATATAGAGTTGGCCAGCCCAACTGCACATATTTGGTTCCTGAAATCACTGCCTAGCCGTATCGGTTTATTACTGGATATGACACTGCGTGATATCGAGCGCGTGCTGTACTTCGAAAGCTATGTGGTAACCGAGCCAGGTATGACATCTTTGGAGCGTCGCCAGATGCTGACCGAAGAAGAATACCTGGACGTGCTGGAAGAGCATGGTGACGAGTTTGAAGCCAAGATGGGTGCGGAAGCGATTCTGGACATTTTGAAAGGCATCGATTTAGCCACTGAAATCAAGCAAATGCGTGAAGAGTTGCCAACCATCAACTCAGAAACCAAGCGTAAGAAAATCAGCAAGCGTTTGAAGTTAATGGAATCATTCCACACCTCTGGTAACAAGCCCGAGTGGATGATTATGACGGTGCTGCCAGTATTACCGCCGGATTTACGTCCGTTAGTACCATTGGATGGTGGTCGTTTCGCGACTTCAGATCTGAACGATTTATACCGTCGCGTCATTAACCGGAACAACCGTCTGAAGCGTCTGTTAGACCTGTCAGCACCGGATATCATTGTACGCAACGAAAAGCGGATGTTGCAGGAAGCGGTGGACGCGCTGTTAGACAACGGTCGTCGCGGCCGGGCTATCACCGGTAGCAACAAGCGTCCGCTGAAGTCTCTGGCTGATATGATCAAAGGTAAGCAGGGTCGTTTCCGTCAGAACCTGTTAGGTAAGCGCGTAGATTACTCAGGTCGTTCGGTAATTACTGTAGGTCCTACGCTGCGTTTACACCAGTGTGGTCTGCCGAAGAAAATGGCACTGGAACTGTTCAAGCCGTTTATCTATGGCAAGCTGGAAGCCCGTGGTTTAGCCACCACTATCAAGGCCGCCAAGAAAATGGTCGAGCGCGAAGAAGGCGCAGTATGGGACGTCCTTGACGAAGTTATCCGTGAGCATCCGGTATTACTGAACCGTGCACCAACCCTGCACCGATTGGGTATTCAGGCATTTGAGCCGGTACTGATCGAAGGTAAAGCGATCCAACTGCACCCATTAGTGTGTGCGGCCTATAACGCTGACTTCGATGGTGACCAGATGGCGGTACACGTACCGTTAACGCTGGAAGCGCAGTTAGAAGCTCGTGCTCTGATGATGTCGACCAATAACGTCCTGTCGCCAGCGAACGGTGAGCCGATCATTGTTCCGTCACAAGACGTTGTATTGGGTCTGTACTACATGACGCGCGAAGCGGTAAACGCGAAAGGTGAGGGCATGATGTTCAAGAGCCCGAAAGAAGCCGAAAAAGCGTTCCGCGCCGGTGTTGCCAGCCTGCATGCCAAAGTTAAAGTGCGCATGACTGAAATCACCATTCAGGAAGACGGCAGCAAAACCAGTACCACTGCAGTAAAAGATACCACTGTTGGTCGGGCTATTCTGTACTCCATTCTGCCGGAAGGTCTGAGTTTCGACTCTGTTAACCAGGCAATGGGTAAGAAGCAGATTTCCCGCCTGTTAAATGGTGCTTACCGCCGCATCGGTCTGAAGCAAACCGTTATTTTAGCGGACCAGATCATGTACACCGGTTTCCATTACGCAATGTTATCAGGTGTGTCGGTTGGTATTGACGATATGGTGATTCCAGCGGCGAAAACCGAGATCATCGACGCAGCTGAGAAAGAAGTAGAAGAGATCCAGGACCAGTTCCAACAAGGTCTGGTTACCGCCGGTGAAAAGTACAACAAAGTTATCGACATTTGGTCAACCGCTAACGAAGCCTTATCTAAGGCGATGATGGATAACCTGTCGAAAGAAAACGTGGTTGATCGCGACGGCAATACTGTACAGCAGCAGTCGTTCAACTCAGTGTATATGATGGCTGACTCTGGCGCCCGGGGTTCACCGGCGCAGATCCGTCAGCTGGCAGCAATGCGGGGTCTGATGGCGAAGCCAGATGGCTCAATCATTGAGACACCAATTACTGCGAACTTCCGTGAAGGTCTGAACGTACTACAGTACTTCATTTCAACCCACGGTGCGCGTAAAGGTTTGGCCGATACGGCACTGAAAACAGCAAACTCGGGTTACCTGACCCGTCGTCTGGTTGACGTGGCGCAAGACTTAGTTGTTACTGAGCATGACTGTGGTTCAGAGCAAGGCATTATCATGAAACCACTGATTGAAGGTGGTGACGTGGTAGAAGGTCTGCGTGAGCGGGTACTGGGCCGGGTAGTGATTGGTGATATCGTTTCGCCAACTACAGGTGAAGTACTGGTCGCTGACGGCACCATGCTGGACGAGCAACTGTGTGATCTGATTGAGAAAAACTCAATTGATGAAGTGCATGTACGCTCAGTTATCACCTGTCAAACCGACTTTGGTGTTTGTGCCAAGTGTTACGGTCGTGACCTGGCTCGTGGCCACCTGATTAACCCAGGTGAGGCAGTCGGTGTTATCGCTGCGCAGTCAATCGGTGAACCAGGTACTCAGTTAACAATGCGTACCTTCCACATCGGTGGTGCGGCGTCACGGGCTTCTGCAGAAAACAGCGTCCAGGTGAAGAATGCCGGTACGTTAAAACTGCACAACGCCAAGTTTGTTCGCAATGCCGATAACAAGATTGTTATCACTTCTCGTTCAGCTGAAGTGACGGTATTTGACGAGTTAGGCCGTGAGAAAGAGCGTTATAAACTGCCATACGGCTCGATCCTGACCACAGATGACAATGCAAAAGTCACTGCCGGCCAGATCGTCGCTAACTGGGATCCGCACTCACACCCAATTATCGTTGAGCGTGGCGCTAAAGTGTCGTTCAGTGATGTTGACGATACCAACACTGAAGTACAAATGGATGAGCTGACCGGCTTAACCCGTACTGTAGTGAAAGACCTGGCTAAAGCGAACGCCAAAGAGCCGAAGCTGATCCTGGCGACGGACGATGGCGGTCTGCAGGAAATCCGCCTGCCGAGCTTCACCACTATTGAAGTGGCCGATGGTGACAACGTGGTTACCGGTACTGTACTGGCGCGTATCCCGCAAGAAAGCTCGAAAACTCGCGACATCACCGGTGGTCTGCCACGCGTTGCTGACTTGTTCGAAGCACGTAAACCAAAAGACCCGGCCATTCTGGCGGAAGTCTCAGGTGTGATTAGCTTTGGTAAAGAAACCAAAGGCAAGCGCCGTCTGGTGATTACACCGGATCAGGGTGAAGCTCATGAAGAGATGATCCCGAAATGGCGTCAGGTCAATGTGTTCGAAGGTGAGCGCATTGAAAAAGGTGAAGTCCTGTCAGAAGGTCCGGAGTCAGCACATGACATCCTGCGTCTGCGTGGTATTCACCATGTTGCCAGCTATATTGTGAACGAAGTACAGGACGTTTACCGTCTGCAAGGTGTAAAGATCAACGACAAGCACATTGAGACTATTATTCGTCAAATGCTGCGTAAGTGTGTGATCACTAATCCTGGCGACAGTGAGTTCCTGGAAGGCGAACAAGCGGAAGTCGCGCGCGTCAATATCGCGAATCGTGAACTGGAAAATGCCAATAAGATGCCTGCACAGTACGAGCGCGTATTGTTAGGTATCACCAAGGCATCACTGTCTACCGATTCCTTTATTTCTGCTGCCTCGTTCCAGGAGACCACCCGCGTTCTGACTGAAGCTGCCGTAGGCGGTAAAGTTGATGAGCTGCGTGGTCTGAAAGAAAACGTTATTGTGGGTCGTTTGATCCCGGCTGGTACAGGTTTTGCCTATCACCAGAACCGCGCCCGCCTGCGAGGCGGCAATAATGACGTTGTTGAACCGGTAATGAGTGCGGAGTCGGCCGAACAGGCTCTGACTGATGCACTGAATATGGATTTATCGGGCAACGACGAGTAAGCAAGAAACAACACTTGCCGGCATTAAAACGCCGGCAGCGTGCTTTGTAACTTGACAGGTCAAAGCTTGACCATTAGAATTCCGCGGCCTCATTCTCGGGGGCGGAATTTTTCACGTTTATTGGGTTTTATTAACCAGGAGTATTTAATGGCAACAATCAACCAGCTAGTGCGTAAGCCGCGCAGCCAGGTAGTAGCCAAGAGCACCGTACCGGCGCTTGAAGCTTGCCCGCAAAAGCGTGGTGTTTGTACCCGTGTATACACCACTACACCTAAGAAGCCAAACTCTGCATTACGTAAAGTATGCCGTGTTCGTTTAACCAACGGATTCGAAGTGACTTCTTATATCGGTGGTGAAGGCCACAACCTGCAGGAACACAGCGTAGTGCTGATCCGCGGTGGCCGGGTAAAAGACCTTCCAGGTGTGCGTTACCACACCGTACGTGGCACATTAGACTGTGCAGGCGTAAAAGACCGTAAACAAGGCCGTTCTAAGTACGGCGCCAAACGGCCTAAGAAATAACGGTACTCCGTTAGTAAGGCCAAACTAAACAACTTTTTTTATTTATTGTATTAAAAGTTTTGGAATCACCTGAAGCAATCGGAGTTTCGAATGCCTAGAAGACGCGTCATCGGTCAACGTAAAATCCTTCCAGATCCTAAGTTCGGAAGTGAATTACTGGCCAAATTTGTAAACGTCGTAATGGTCGACGGTAAGAAATCAATCGCCGAATCAATTGTATACGGCGCATTAGATATTGCAGCAACGAAATCTAAAAAAGAGCATATCGACCTGTTCGAAGTGGCTCTTGATAACATTCGTCCATCTGTTGAAGTTAAATCACGTCGCGTGGGTGGTTCTACCTACCAGGTGCCGTGTGAAGTTCGTCAGGTGCGTCGTAATGCTTTAGCCATGCGCTGGTTAGTAGAAGCTGCCCGTAAACGTGGTGAAAAATCTATGGCTCAGCGTCTTGCAGGCGAGATGCTGGACGCAATCGAGAATAAAGGTTCAGCGGTTAAGAAACGTGAAGACGTACACCGTATGGCCGAAGCGAACAAAGCGTTCGCACACTTCCGCTGGTAAGAATTTCTTAACTGAGAGGAAATTATTGTGGCACGTACAACTCCAATCGAACGTTACCGTAACATTGGTATCTGTGCTCACGTTGATGCCGGCAAAACCACGACTTCCGAGCGCGTCCTGTTTTATACAGGCCGCTCGCATAAGCTTGGTGAAGTGCACGATGGTGCGGCAACAATGGACTGGATGGAGCAGGAGCAAGAGCGGGGTATTACTATTACCTCAGCGGCGACTACTGCATTCTGGTCTGGTATGTCGCAGCAATTCGAACAGCATCGCATTAACCTGATTGATACTCCGGGCCACGTTGACTTCACTATCGAAGTTGAACGTTCACTGCGGGTACTTGATGGTGCTGTTGTGGTGCTGTGTGGCTCGTCTGGTGTGCAGCCGCAAACTGAAACCGTATGGCGTCAAGCCAACAAATACGAAGTACCGCGGATGATCTATGTTAATAAGATGGATCGGACCGGTGCCAACTTCTTGCGCGTGGTAAAACAGGCGAACGATCGTCTGAATTCCCGCTGCGTGCCAATCCAGTTACCTATCGGCGCCGAAGACCAGTTCAAAGGCGTGATTGACCTGATTAAAATGAAGGCAATCAACTGGAACGAAGAAGATCAGGGTATGACCTTCACTTATGAAGACATCCCGGCAGCAATGCTGGATGAGTGTAATGAGTGGCGGCAGAATATGATCGAGGCGGCAGCAGAGGCCAGCGAAGATCTGATGGAGCGCTATCTGGAAGGTGAAGAATTCACCGAAGATGAGATCCGTCAGGCCTTACGCCAGCTGACACTGAGTAATGAAGTCGTATTAGTGATGTGCGGTTCGTCCTTTAAAAACAAGGGCGTTCAGGCCATGCTGGATAACGTGGTATATTTCCTGCCATCACCAACCGAAGTTAAAGATATTCGGGGTATTTTACCTGATGAGTCTGAAGGCATTCGGATATCCGGTGATGATCAGCCATTTGCTGCATTGGCATTTAAAATTGCCACTGACCCCTTCGTTGGTACCTTAACCTTCTTCCGTGTTTACTCGGGTGTCGTTGAGTCAGGCTCAGCGGTATACAACTCGGTAAAAGATAAGAAGGAGCGGATTGGTCGTATCGTTCAGATGCACGCCAATTCACGTGAGGAAATTAAGGAAGTGCGGGCTGGTGATATTGCCGCCGCAATCGGTTTGAAAGACACCACCACAGGTGACACTCTGTGTGATCAGGATAATCCGATTATTCTTGAGCGGATGGAGTTTCCTGAGCCGGTAATTTCTGTCGCAGTTGAACCGAAAACCAAAGCCGACCAGGAGAAAATGGGCGTTGCCCTAAGTAAACTGGCAGCGGAAGATCCGTCTTTCCGGGTACATACCGACGAAGAAACCGGACAAACCATTATCTCAGGTATGGGCGAGTTACACCTCGATATCATCGTTGACCGCATGAAGCGAGAGTTCAAGGTTGAAGCTAACGTGGGTAAACCACAAGTTTCATATCGCGAAACGCTGCGCGGCAAAACGGAAGTTGAGGGTAAGTTTGTTCGTCAATCTGGTGGTCGTGGTCAGTTTGGTCACTGTTGGTTACGGCTGGAGCCGTTACCGGAAGGCGAAGGTTATAAGTTTGAAAATGCCGTGGTCGGTGGGGTAATTCCAAAAGAATTTATTCCGGCAATCGACAAGGGCATTCAAGAGCAGATGAAAAACGGCGTATTAGCGGGCTATCCGGTAATCGACGTTAAAGTCACGGTGTTTGACGGCTCTTACCACGATGTTGACTCGAGTGAAATGGCATTTAAAATTGCCGCTTCAATGGGCTTCAAAAAAGGCGCACTGCAGGCCAAGCCTGTACTGCTTGAACCTATTATGAAGGTTGAAGTAGTGACGCCAGAAGACTTTATGGGCGACATCGTTGGTGATTTAAACCGTCGGCGCGGTATTATCAACGGTATGGAAGATGCACCGGGCGGTATTAAAATTATCGCTGCCAATGTGCCGCTGTCCGAAATGTTTGGTTATGCCACTAATATGCGCTCACTGAGTCAGGGCCGTGCCTCCTATTCGATGGAGCCACTGAACTACCAGGAAGCACCGAGCAATGTCACGGAAGCGATTATCGCTTCACGTAAAGCATACGATTAATGATTAACAGGCCCGGTTTCGGCAGGGCCTAAATTCTGACTAAGAAGGGTCTACAAATGGCTAAGGCTAAATTTGAACGCGTAAAACCGCACGTAAACGTAGGTACAATCGGCCACGTTGACCACGGTAAAACTACACTGACAGCTGCTATCACTAACGTATTAGCTAAGCACTATGGCGGTCAGGCATTTGCTTTCGATCAAATCGACAAAGCACCGGAAGAAAAAGCTCGTGGTATCACGATCAATACTTCACACGTAGAATATGACACTCCAACTCGTCACTACGCCCACGTAGACTGCCCAGGCCACGCTGACTATGTTAAGAACATGATCACTGGTGCTGCCCAGATGGACGGCGCTATTCTGGTAGTAGCGGCAACTGACGGCCCAATGCCACAGACGCGTGAGCACATCCTGTTATCACGTCAGGTAGGCGTACCGTACATCATCGTGTTCATGAACAAGTGTGACATGGTAGATGACGAAGAGCTGTTAGAGCTGGTAGAGATGGAAGTGCGTGAGCTGCTGTCAGACTACGACTTCCCAGGTGATGACCTGCCAGTAATCCGTGGTTCAGCGCTGAAAGGCCTGGAAGGCGACGCTGAGTGGGAAAAGAAAATCCTGGAGCTGGGTGAAGCACTGGATACTTACATCCCTGAGCCGGTACGTGCGATTGATAAGCCATTCATCATGCCAATCGAAGACGTATTCTCAATCGCAGGTCGTGGTACAGTAGTAACAGGCCGTGTTGAGCAAGGTATCATCAAAGTTGGTGAAGAAGTTGAAATCGTTGGTATCAAAGATACTACGAAGACAACCTGTACTGGTGTAGAGATGTTCCGTAAGCTGTTAGACGAAGGTCGTGCAGGTGAGAACATTGGTGCCCTGTTACGTGGTACCAAGCGTGAAGACGTAGAGCGTGGTCAGGTACTGGCGAAGCCAGGTTCAATCAAGCCACACACTAAGTTCGAAGGCGAAGTATACGTGTTGTCAAAAGAAGAAGGTGGTCGTCACACGCCATTCTTCAAAGGCTACCGTCCACAGTTCTACTTCCGTACCACTGACGTAACTGGTGCAGTAGAGCTGCCAGAAGGCGTAGAGATGGTAATGCCAGGCGACAACCTGAAGTTTGTTGTAGAACTGATTTGCCCAATCGCGATGGATGAAGGTTTACGCTTCGCCATCCGTGAAGGTGGTCGTACAGTAGGCGCAGGCGTAGTATCTAAGATCATCGCTTAAGTCATACTGTTGTACAAAGAAGGCTCCGCAAGGGGCCTTTTTTGTTTGTGCGCCGGGCATGGCGCGCAGCGTCTTGACCGGCGCTATCTGCTGACTGTGGTGGTTAGTAGATGACTCGGAGGTGAAAGTCCTCTACACACCCGGCAAGGGGAAGTGTTAGCCGAACGGCAA
>Ga0181595_10002608_pt1 | contig 17871 bp, 9 predicted proteins | sample 041ome_7_FD_145604 | JGI IMG/M metagenome (GOLD analysis project Ga0181595, IMG submission 145604) | Coastal salt marsh microbial communities from the Groves Creek Marsh, Skidaway Island, Georgia - 041401AS metaG (spades assembly) | ecosystem: Environmental > Aquatic > Marine > Intertidal zone >...
GCAACAGCGGCGGTACTCACGGCGCATCGACGACGACCACCGCTTCTGAAATCATGCGAGACTTGAAACTCTTAGCCGAACGCGCCGAACGAGACGACGGCGTCGATTCCAGCCTGTGGAAGTTGCGCAAGCCGGACGGCGACGCCAAAGGGCGCCATCCGCACCGATGGACAGAACCTCCAGAGTGGATCAAACCTTCACCTACATCTTCTTCTCCGTCGTGAGTGCCGCGACACTTCAACCGTGCGCGGGGTTTAAAACGAACGATGGATAAGCGCGCGCGGTTGCGCGGAGAGAAGAGAGAAAACAACAACACCATACATAGCAAGTTGTCATTAAAATATACTAAAAGTAGCGCGAGACGATAGAAACGACCAAACGCACAACAACGCGCGCGACAAAAACACGCACATGTCTTCTCCTTCCGTCGCTGCCGCTGCGGCGACTGCAACGACGACAAAAAATAAACCTCCTCTTCGTCTTCGAGTGTCCTCGTGGAACGTCGCCGCGATCAACGACAATCCGTTCGAGTATTACGTGACCATCGACTCGGGAAATGGTAACAACGACGCTAACGCAAACGCCGCGTATGCCGAACAGCAAAGAAACTACGAACAAACGATGAAAAAGATCGACGAAATGTTATTAAATTGCGACGAGCACGACGTGCGAGTGAGAGATATCGTCTCGGAAGAGATGCTCTTGGACGCGAAGCGAGAGATTCTCAGAGAGAGAAGCGATGGCGGATTGGTGTTGAAAGACTGGACGGAGAGCGAGTGCGACGCGGCGATTGCGTTCTTCAAGACGCATTTCATGGAACGGAGGATTTTGAAGGATTTTTTACTGGACGCGGAGATTGGGGCGAAACGGCTGTGTTCCATGCCGGATCGATTGACGACGAAGAATGGGGAGAAGTGTCGACCGTGCGTGACGACTTCGTACGCGGACGCGAGCGTGTTGAGCGACGATTCGAAGTGGTGGCGAGCGTGGTTGGCGTACGCGTTTGACGAGAAGGATGGCGTCGCGAAGCGGTTGAAGTTTTTAGATAACAAAAAGTATCCGGCGATAACAGACGAGGAGGTGAAGATATCGAGACCGTTGCAGGTGTTTTGTTTGGCGGCGTTCGATAAGAGTTTGATACGGTTGATTGAGGAGGCGGATGCGAATTGGGCGGAGACGAAGAAGATGTTGGTGGACGCTCTGGTGGAGAGGAAAGTGAACGCGACGATTGATATTTTAGAACGAGTGGCGAAGGAAGGAAGAGAAATTATATGTTTGCAAGAGGTATCGGAACAAATGCGAGACGGGATCGCGAAGAGTGCGGTGTTGACGGAGAAGTTTGATTGTTTGTCTGGGCCGGATTTCGACGCGACGAGGAATCAGAATTCCATCGTGTTGGCGAGTAAAACGTTTTTCGAAAGCGGCGTGTGGGAAGTCATCAGCGTGAATAAAACAAAACTGCCAGAGGGAGTCGCCAGTGGTGATTTGTGCGTCGTTCGAGAGGTTAACTTTGGAAACAAGGAGACCTGTGGAAGAAAACCGTTCGTCATCGCTTCGTTTCACGGCGACACGAATGGGTTACAAACCGTCGACGTCGTCAAAGCGGTCAACAGCGAATGCGGCGGTGATTCTACCTTAATATTCGCCCTCGACGCGAACTGTCACCACGACGACAACAAAGGCAAACGTCTATCGGTCGAATCCATGTACAGCTCTTTGGCCTCCGAAAATCTCCAAAACTGTTGGGGCGACGAACACGGGCTCTGCCCGACCACCACCTGCAACGCCCGCTCTTTCTTGCAACCGCAACTAAACAAAGCCGTTTTCTATAAGGACAAGTTGACGAGCAAATTAGTCGACATGCATCCGAAAGACCACCTGTTTGTTTCATCCGGACGGTTCAAAGTGAACGCGGAAATGTCCAAACGCGTAAACGACGCGTCCTCCTCCTCCTCCTCCTCCGCGGAGGGCGACGCCGGCGCCACGTTTCGATGGGTAGACGATATGCCGTTCCCGACGCTTTCATTTCCGAGCGATCACGCGTTGGTTTCGTTTGAATTAGAGCACATCGCGTAGTTGTAGTAGATGATTTTAATTATGCGTAGTAGTAGTAGTAGTAATACAGTAGTAGTAGTAGCAGTATGCATTGAGCGCTCGTCGCGCTTTTACGCCGTTCTCTCTTCGTAAATTTTCTTCCTTTTGCTTCTCCACAACAAATAAAAGGCGGGACTTTTGCGAATTGGACATTCGCGCGCGCGGCTTTTTTAAGATGGGAAAGAAAAAGCCCAACTCTCGGGAGCAACACGATAGAGGCAACAAGATGTCGTTTCCTTCCTTCTTCAATAACAACAATAATCACGGCAACAACAACAGCGGTGGAGATTCGAAGAAGAAGAAGGAGAGAAATATTTTGTCCAATTTGAAGGGAAAATTGGACATCGAGAAGTACAAGGAAAACTTGATGGCAACCGCGGCTGGAAAGATCATCGCCGGCGCCGCCTCTGGTATCGGGTCCATGCTTTTATTCGCGTCGGTTTTTAAATTCGTCAGCGCGAAAACGGCGGAGACGTCGGACGCGAAGAAAGAGGCGAACAAATTAGAAGTCGAACGGAAAGCGAGATTGGCGGACGTGAGGAGACAGTTAGCGGGTCCGCTGCGAGCGGCGGCGATTGAGTTGCACGAACGATTGGAGGATATCTTGTGCACGCCTCCGAGACGAAAATCGAAACTGGAGAGAGTTCCGCAACCGGTGAATTTCTTCGCGCTGCACTTTCCGGACGATCCGTCGGATTGCGTCAACTCGACGTTGTTTCGGATTTGCGCGTATTTAGAGAAAGTGTTGCAGTTTAATCACGGGGTGCACGTGGAAGGCGTTTCGGAGGAAGATACGTGGCAGTATTTATTGGACAAGAAGTTAGCGGGCATTCAGAGAGCGCTGGCGAGTTCGATTCCGAGATTTGATGCGGTTTTGAAGGGCGAGAGGCTGACCGAGGTGATCGCGGTGATGGTTTCGAGGGCGATGATGCAAAACGACGATGACGATCTGGCACCGAAAAGCAGCGAGTTTATGGATAGTTTAGTCGGAGAGAAAGAAGCGGAAGATTTAGCGGAGGCGGTGTCGAGATATAGGAAGAGAACTGGGGCACTTAATCGCGCGGATTCATCTGGTATGTCGCAACAGTTGTTCCCGGAATTCGAGCCCGCTACCAATTTAAAAGGGAGAGATTATTCGGCGAGTCATTTCGAGTTTGCGAGAGAGTACAGGTGGCCAATGCGTTTTTTCGAGGATCATCAAATTGCCATGGCGGAAATTTTTGCGAGCATACGACCAAAATCCGACCGAACGCAAGCCGTCGGTGGCGGTCCGCAGAAGGAGATTGAATACATCGCGTTCGTGGCAAAGATTGAGGAGGCGTTGGCGTTGGAAGCTGCCCATCCGCCCGGATCGATGCGTTCGAATCCTTGGGTGCACTGGATGCTTCCAGCGAGAAGCGAAATTGCGCGATACGCGAGTTTGCAGGCGCAAAATTTCAAACTGTTGAGACGAAGAGAGATGCGAGAGTTGACTGCGGCGCGGGCGAGGTTGGTGCAGTTGTCGAAAGCGTTGCAAGATCTCATCGACATGTTGTACATGCGCTTTGATCACCCGGCGTTCAAAGTGAAATCGAGAGATGACAAGTTCAAACACTTGAAGCGTTTGGAAATGAAGAAAAGACAACAGGAGAAGTTCAGCAAACAAGCCTCGACGCGAGCGCAAAAGTATTGGAAGATTATCGAGGAGTACGTGCCAGTCATTGCGAGGAACGGATCGTTAGAGGGCATCGATAGGAAAGGTGAGCGGCAGCCGTGGAAATTTCATATTCCATTTCGGAAGAACTCGTACGAAATACCAACCAGAACGGGTTGGGAAATCGTCCTCGCGTCTATTGGTGTCGGTTTTGCTATTTTACTCCCGCCGCTGTTGTTGCAATCAGCTGCAAACAGGGCGGTAAAGAGTCCAAGAATACCACTCTCTGAATGGTTGCAGAAAACGCCAAACGAGTTGATCAAGGCGAAGAAATCTTCTTCTAATAATAATACTATTAGCACGAAGAAGCAGTCGAAACCAAAACCGGTGGCGGTGAAGGAAGAGGAGATAACGTATGTAATCGCGAAAGATGACAGAGATCGAGGAGAGTTTTCGTCTGGCAGGGCGCCACCGTCTTCATAAAGAAGAAATTAATCTTAGTATAAATACAATTTTAATGTCTACCGTGTGCTGCTGCTGCTGCTGCTGCTGCTATTACTGCTGCTATTGCTATTGCTTACTTTTACTACTTTGGGCTTTTGCCTTCTCCACAGCCGATATGATCCCATCGCTGACGAAATACCATTCGCCCCACTGAATGACGCCATTTTCATCTTCGTCCGCCGCGGTCGCCAAAGCTTCCATCTTTTGCGCGATTGATTTGCTCGTTTTTCGAAATCCAGCCATTTTTATAACTTCCAAAGATGCGATTTCGAATTGCGCTTTAGTCAAGTACGGGAACGGAAACGTCTCGTCCGGTGGCGAGCAGTACTTTTTGAAAACGCTGAATGCAACCGCATCGTGTGAAATCGCGTCGCTGTCTAACTGCGAGGCGTTCGAGAAGGCGTTCTTAAATCCAAATTGCGCAATTTGTTTCTGCACGTCTCTTTGTAAATCCGAAAAGATGGAATCTATGGAAAAATCACCGCCTTTTGATGAATCATCACCCGTTTCGCCTCTTTTGCTTTCGTTAAGAAGAGCCGAAGAGGCTTCCGTCGCGAGTTCAGTCGCTAACGCGTTCAACGCGTCCATGGCGGAGAATGCGTTTTGCGCACTCTTCCGCGACGGTTCTCGTAAAGCTTTCGAGCTCGCAAAAGAGCGCACTCCACCACTGTTTTTTGACGAGTCATAGTCTACGCTCATTCGCGTCGTGCCATCAAAAGACACGTTGACGTCGTCAAAGTCGTACGATTTACGTAAAACCGTCGGAGTTGTCAAAGCCAGTCGAATTTCGTGACCACAAATGACCGCCGACGCGTCTTCGAGAACTTGCGAAAGAAACGCCAACGCGAACGCGTGAACGTTACTCGTGATTTTCTTCAACGCTTCCGGTTCAATTTTAATTTCCTCCGTTATGGTATCTAACACTTGCCAATCTGGACGAAATCGACGTATTTTCGTGTAATCGCGCGGTGCATCTTTCGCCACTCGAGTTTTGATCTTTACCGTGCGGCTTAAAATGCTAAATTCAACTTTCTGCGTCGTCTCGATGAACGCGTCCACGAAGAGCTCAAAACAGTTAGCGTATAAAGCGCGCTCGACGTCGTCTGGAATGGCCTGAACGTTATACGCGGCATCCGCAAGGAGCCAATCGATGAAAGCCTCAACACTTTCTCTGCTTACAACGTCGCTATTACTCACTGCTGCTGCAGCTGTCGTGTCTGCCATCTGCTTGTCCCCTGTCGCTACGATAGGGGTCACGTTGAACCGTTCGCGAAGAAACGCAAAAGCATCGTTAGTGTTGTTATTATCATTATTCTCTGAATTCATCGTCGGACTCATTTCTGCGACGCCTTCTTTTGCATTTTCCTTCGTTCGCACTTTCTTGTCGTCGTTCTTCTTCCGTATGACTTGTATCGTAACGTCCATGCCTAAAAATTCCGCGAACACGCGCGGCGCGTTCAAGCCAATCCCACCTAAAATGCCTTTAATGATGTCCGTGTAGGTTTTCCGTTCCAATTCCGGAGTGATGAACATAGGCGCCACGGCTTTACGACGCGCCATGAAATCGTCAGCCAAGGCCTGCGCGAGCTCGTCCGCGTCGTCTGAAGACGACGATAACGACGACAATACAGATGAATTTTTCCGTTTGTTCAACCTCCTTTCGTCTTCCTCGTATTCTTTCTGATCCTTCACGCGGAGATCAAACTTCACAGCGTAATCGACGTTTGGGAGAGAAACTTCGGAATCGATGGCTTCGCACGCCATCGCTATGACTAACCTGCCAACATCTCTTTCTAACTCTGGAAAAAGTATACCAATCGGTGGAATTTGGAGTTCGTCGATGACTTTACGCAAACGTTCGTCCGAGGCGGTTTTGGCGATTTGAATAGCTCGGCTTCTTCTCAGCGCCTCGCGCCGAGCGCGGAGAGAGGTGTCTCCCACTTTTCCTCCTCTCTCTTCTTCTTTCAACTGTTCGCGAACGTCGAAATAAAATTCCGCGTCAAAAATTCGCGCAGAGAAGCTTTGGACGCCGGATTCGAGGAACAACGTCCCGGTTCTCGCCGCGATGGATAAAATTTTCTTCGACATTTTCTTTTCCATCTTTCGCATCAGTTTCCCGTCGTTGTACTTTTCATCGATCGTATTTTCCACCACTTCCGCGACAAACTTCTCCAATTCGTCCTCTTTGCTCCCTTCCAACGCTCCGTACGTCTTCAACCTTTCCGAATCTTCCCCAACAAACCTTCTTTGCACGACCAACGGATGTCCCAACACTCTCGCGTCTCCGCTCAAGACGATATCGTCCAAAGTCTCAAACGCGCCTTCCAATCCTTGCTCCAACGCCTGCGCGTACACCCGCGTCTCTATAAACTCAGGCACGATCGGCACGTCGTACAAATCGTGTATCAACTTCGCGTAATCTTTCAGCAACTTCCGAAACTCGGGATCGTTCGCCGCGCTTCTCGTAATTTTCGGTTTATCAAACACGTTCTCCTTCGCGTACGCGTACAGCGCCTTCGCTTTCCGCCACTGCCGCTCGACGAACGATATCGCCTTCTTCATTCGTTTCGTCGTTTTCACCATCACGTACGCCACCTGCGCCAAGAAAACAACCGCAGCGAGTTTCTCGTTCCTGTGCAGGAACGTTTTGCACGTCTCGACCGCCGCTCGCGTTCGATGTTCCGCCGCCGTTACAAAAAAAGTTTGGTGGTGCTCTCTTCTTCTCGCCTCCGGAGGACCAAGAGGAAGACAACCTCCATTCGAAGTCGTTGTCGTCGTCTCGCTCTTCTTCTTCTTCTTCTTCTCGATCGTCGTCGTCTCGTTTCTCGCGCTGCTCTTCTTCTTTTTCGCCGCGTTCTCTTTCTTCTCTCTTTCGCTCGCATCATCGCTCATGCGACCACCCGAACGACGTTCTCCTCCTCCTTCTCGCGTCGTCGTTCCCCAACCACCAAATCCCCCAAACGGGGAAGACGACGACGACGTTAACGACGACGACGACGACGAAGAATCCTTTCCCGCGGCGGCAGTAACGACGACGACGCTCCGTTTCTCGTTCCTTCTTCTTCTTCCTCCTCCAGAGTCGACGACGACGACCGCCGCCGCTGCTCGTCGCTGGAGGAGCATCATGGCGCACGTATCCGATAGATATTTCGAGTGACGACGTTTTTTCCCGAAAGTCGTCGTCAGACTTCACTTTTTTTTTCCCTAAATCGTGCGAAAGAGAGAAACTCTGATGTGAGAGAGGTTCGTAGAACGCGACAACACGGTTAGTGACGCGGCAGTGATAGCAGCAACGACGAGGACGACGACGACGACGACGCGTTTTCGCGGTTCTTTGTTTTTTCCTCTCTGAAAGAGAGAGAGAGAGAGAGAATTTTCCCGAACGCGGAGAGCCGGCGGCGTTCGTGAAGAGAAGAAATGCACAGAAAAACGACTCTTTCTCTTTTTCGATGAAGAACAGTGCGATGCTAACGCTAAAACGCTAAGGTGAGACGCGCTCGAAGGATTAACTTCGGTGGATACGCGCGAAGAAGCGGCTCTCTCTCTCTTTTGATGATCCGCGGGCGCAAACTTTTTATTTTAATAAAATTCGATCACCGGGGAAAATCCCCGCGCGTTGTGGCAGAGAGTGCTCGGGCGGAAACGTCACTTCCTTTTGCCCCTCCTCTCTTTTGAGGAGGAGAGCGAAAGACACTCGCGATGTGCACATAAAAACAGTCATTTAATCAGTCCGGACGCAACGGATGAGACAGAACGGGGTTTACTCTCGAGCTGACGTCTCTCTCTTTTCCTTTCCAAGAATACTCTCGTGTGTGTGGGTTTTAACGACCACCGCGAGACACACAGGTCGCGCGGCAGCGTTAGTAGTAGCAGCAGCAGAGCAGCAGCAGCAGCGTTTATCAACGCTTTTATTTCATCACACGCGTTAAGATGTCTCTAATTACACTCACACGGCTATCGAATACTAAACTACGAGCGCGCTATTATTACTATTCTTTATTGATTACTATATGTGCTAAAATTTACACGACATCATCCAACGCGGTAACGCCGCCGCCGCCGGACGCGTTGTTCCGAATTCTCTCCTCGCGAAAATTTTCAACCGCTTTCTCAAACGTCGAACGTCTGAGTTTCATCGGACACCGGTCGAAGCGCGCGTCTTCTTTCAAGACGTCTCGAGCGACTTCCCAGGCGAAAATTTCGTCCTCCTCGTCGGCGACGCCGCCGACGGATTGTGATAACGCGGACACGGTTTCTTGGCACAACTCCTCGTATCGTCGCGCGGAGGTTGTTTTGAACTCTAACAAGAACCTATCGAAAGCGGCGATCATGTCCGCTCGCGAAAGAGGTCCATCCGAGGAGGCGCGACCGAGAGGATCTTGCTCGAGTAATTCGCGAACGTCGTCGAAGGTTTCCACGTCGTCGATAGATTTCACAGATTCGGCTAATAACGTTTCAAATTGCTTCATCGCGTCGCCCTTGTCTTGGTTCCGTTTCAGTTTTTTCAATCGATACTCGTCGTCTCGTTTCTTTTCGAGTATTTCGCGTTCGCGTTTTTCTCGCGCAACTTTCTCGCGCTCTAGTTTGGACTCTTTCGACTCTTTCATCGACGTCGCCGCTACCGCTGCCGCGCCGCTCGAGAGCTTCACTTTGTACTTGTTAAACGCGTTTCGTCTCTCCGGCATCGTCGCGAAAGATTCAAACGCATTTTTATCCATCTTTCTGAGTTTCGGCATGTCTCTCTCCCATCGCGAGTGCTCGTTGATTTTTGCCTTTTCGCACAGCGCGAAAAACGCATCCAACGCTTTATTCTTGGCGCTCAAGTTATCGCTCAAGATCTCGGCGGCAGAAGGTGGTGGTGGTACTGCTGCTTCTGGTGCCGTCGTTGGTTCCTCTTCTTTCTCCATCTCTTCGATGGTATTATTCGCCCGGGCGGCCTCCGCCGCGGGCGGCTCCTCTTTTCTCGAGACCTCTGCTCTTCGCGTCTGCTCTGCCGCAGCCGCCGTTCGTTGTTGTTCGTCGTCGTCGTCGTTCTCGTACGCGTCCGGGTCAAACTCGATGTCGTCGTCGTCGTCATCATCGTCGTCATCATCTTCTTCTACAACTCCTCCTCCTCCTCCTCCTGTTTCTTCTTCCACGGGAACAGAAACACTCGCAACAGAAGGCTTCTCCCACCGTCGCTCTCTCTCCGTCCCATCTTTCCCCCCATTCCTAAACCAATACGGTCGAATCAACCTCGAGTCTTCCACGCGGTACCACTCTCCCATTTCACCATCGTTTTCTGCTTCTTCTTCTCTCTCGATCTTCACCGTTCTTTTCGGAAGAACTTTCCCCCAACTGCTCCTCTTACCAATCGCGTCGAAATAGAACCACCTCTTCGTCTTCGGGTCCACGCACGCGCGATAGCGACTGTATTTACTACCACTGCCGCCACCACCACCACCAAAAAGAGAAGAGGAGGAAGAGGGATTACCACCGCGCGTCGTTGTCGTCGGTTGTTCCTTCTTCTTCTTCTTCTCTTCAAAAGCGAGTAGTTCGGCGGTCATTTTTTCGCGCATTTTCCCGAAAAAATGTCCACCAAAACCGCAGAAAATCTCAAGAAAGACAAACACATCGAGCGCGCGCCCCTCGCAGAGAGAGAGAAGAGAGAGACTTTTTACGTTTGATCTTTTCTCTCTCTCTCTCTCTGTGTGTGTGTCTGTGTCTGCTGTCGTCAGAGCGCGCCACCAAAGCGTCCGTCGCGTGCGTCTGCGATTTTTGTTTTCTTTCCGCACCTGAGAACGACGTGGAAGGGAGTAAGTCGTCGACAGCTCGAGAGAGACATCAAATAGAAGCCGGGCGGCGGAACAGGAACGGCGCTTCTTCGTCTCTTTCTTTCCGTCCGACGCTGCTCTGAACGACGGGAGTAAAGCGATACATAGGATACACACGTATAGTAGATACGTATTGAGAGACCACCCCGATGTCTTCCACTCTGGTACGCGTTGCGTGTTGGGTTTCTTCTCTATATTTGGGGTTTCACAATGCGTTGTTTCTCTCCGCGTCGTCGGTCGCGCGAAGACGGAGAGAGAAACAACGCTCGGTCTCTTCTTCTCGCGCAGTTTGTGCGGATCTTCTGTTTCTCTGTTTCTCTCTTTCTCTGTTTCTCGCGATGCGCTCGCTGACCTCTCCTCTGCGATTTTTTTTCTTCTTCTTTCTTCTCGTTGTGTAGGCGATATCCGCGGGCCGGCTTAAAGTGTGCTCGTTATTCTGCGGGTGCGGCGCGTTTGATTTCGGCATGGCGCAAGCCGGGCACGAGATCATCATGCAAACCGAAGCGGACGAGTGCGCGAGAGAAGTTTTAACGAGTCGCTTTCAGGGGATTTTTCAGCCGACGCACGCGTCTTCGGTGGCGGAGTTACCGGAGGAGACGGACGTGTTGACGTGTTCCTTGGGCGGGGTCTCCGGGAGTAGTTTGGTAGGACATAGCGATAGAGAAGGGACGATGTACGACCACCAAGCCGGAGAGTTGGAAACCGGGTGGCGCGAAAGTTGGTCCTCGAATTCTGTGCAATCGAAGATGAAGCAGGTTTTACGGTTGGCGAAGAATCGGTTCACGGGGAGGTGCGTGCCGTGGGTCGTCGTCGATTGCGGGTCGGAGATGATTTTAGATACCGCGGACGAAGGGCAACCGCCGATTATCGCGGAGTTAGTGAGAGAGTTCGAGCAATTAGGGTTTCGTTGGGCGCATCGAGTGGTGCAACCGACTGCGTTTGGTATACCGGACGATCGAGGACGGTTAGTGTTTTTAGCGAGTAGACACGGCGACCCGAGAGAAGTTTTGTTGGTCGACGAAGATCCGACGACGAGTAGCAACATGAATTCAGCTTCGGATTTAGCATCGCAACGAATGAATAACAAAAACGCGCCGACGTTGTTTGCCAGGTGCGGCTTTACCGTTTTGGAAGACGAAAATGAGGACGGGAGTCAGTTTCAAAGAGCGACGCCGATGTACAAAGCGTCGACGATAAACGTGTGCGCGGACGCGAGGCCGGATAAAGACTCCGTCGTGTGCTCGGTTGATGGTCAACTGGCGCCGTTAGACGTTTCCGACGCGGAAAGTTTACAAGGTTTGTTGCCCGGGTGGACCGTAGTGTCGCCACCGGGCGCATCGAGAACGTCCGAAGCCATCGTCGGTGAGATTCTCAATCGATGGCGCGCTTTGAGCGCGACTGGTGGGTGCGTCCCATTAGCCGAGTGGATTGGACGACGATTGGCCGATCCTTACGGAAACGGTAAAGGATTTGATTCCAAAAGGAAATCCGCGCAGAAGTTCCCGAAATGGTGCGATGGAAATATGGTGAACGTGAACGAGATTAACCCGAGAGACGTGAGATGGGCGACGGCGACGAGCGCGAATACTTCTTGCGCACAAGAAACAGCGATAGCTGCCATGACGGCATTGAACAACAGCAATGGCGAATTAGGGGGTTTTAAATGGCCTCAGCACGCGTATAACATTGGTCACGGCCGCGTTTCGCACCCGATGAAACGCATTCCGAAACCAGAATTTTTGAAACATCCAGAGGCGAGAGAGAAGACAGTGTTGAAAGCGTATTTACGAACAACTTTGGAAAATTGCGCGGGGATGAATAATGACCCGGGTGGTATCGAAGGCTACATTCCGAGGGATGTGATCTTGGCGTGCGTTCGAGCGACGAGAGAAGCTGGGATGGCACCACCACCGGCGTTGGCCGCGTTGGAGAGACAGTTTGGCGGCGCCGGGAAGGAAGGCGCCCCGTCGTCGGCGAGAATAGCGGGAGGACATCAAAACAATTTACCCGGAGCGCACTCCGAACGAGATTTGCTTGCGGCTGAAACGCTTTTAGTGACAACCACAGCTAACGCTGCTCGAAACGGTGGCGCAGGGCCGAGAAATGGTACCAATAACGTCGTCAACGTGGCTGGCGGGAAACGACAAAACGGCGCCGCGACGATGAATAACAACGATAACGATAAAGAATCGTCAAAGCGACAAAAATCTTCGCTGAAACCGTCAGCAGCGGGCCCAGTGGTAGAAGAGGAAGGTGCCGAACCCGACGATGGATCATTCATCGTCGCTGGGATTCGCATGATGAAACCGCGAGAATCGCAAATCGTCTGGGCGAAATTGCCGGGACATCCGCATTGGCCGGGATTACGTGTGGACGAAGTGAAGCACGGCGACGTCGTTCCAAAAGCCGCGAAGCAAATGCAAAAGGACGGAAACGATGTTTGCGTCGTATTCTTTGGCGAGAAATCGTTCGGTTGGTTACCAGAAACCTCTATCGTCGATTTTGAGGTTGGTTACAAGCAACATTCTCACGCGCCGGTGAGAGGAAAAGCGCGTTTTCTAAACGCGTTGAAGTACGCCAACGCAGAGAAGGAGTTACGGAAAAACGAAGCAAAGAATGGATTGACGAATGGAAACTCAGGTGAAGGTGCGGCAGCGGGAACGAATGCCGCCACCAACACTTCGGGCATTCCTCCGGCCAACCCGATGGGCGCCGTCGAACCGATCGATTACGAAGCCATCGAAAGGAACAAAAAAGAGGTTGAAAAAGCCTTATCGGAAGGTCGATGCCCGTGCAAAATGTGCGAAAACCTCAAATCCATCCGCGACTCCAACCCTGAATCGTGCCTGCGCTTGCGATGCATATCCGCGTCCACTTCGGGTAAAACCGGCGCTAAACTCGCCTCCCAAGGCGCCAAGGCCGTGGGTAAAATGATCTCCATTCTATGGCCGTTGGACGACGCGCGGTACATCGCCGAAGTCATCTCCTACGACGCGCGCGAATTGAAACATCTCGTTCGATACGTCGAAGACGACGTCCGCGAATACGTCAGCTTGTGGGAAGAAGACGTCCAGTTTGTTCGCGGCGACGCCGCCACCGGCGGTAAACAAGGCGAACAGCAACAACAACAACAACAAGGCGGCGGCGCGCCCGTCAAAGGCGAGGAAAACGACCTCACCGGCGTCGACTTGTTGTTGAGCCTGGGCTCGTAAATGAGAAAAAAACGTTCGAGATTTGAGACGACGACGACGACGACGACGCATCTCTCTGAGAAGATCATCGTTTATAGAGTTGTACTTGTATTCATTCAATTAATTTGTTGTAATAGAGAGAGAGAGAGAAAGAGTACTTTTGAGAGAAAAAGAGACAAAAAGCCACACATCATCATCATCACCATCGCGCGCTTTTGAAGAATAAAAAATAGGACGCATGGGTAACGGCCCGTCGAATCTCGCTCGCACGTTATCCGAGGACATCGGAGAGGTTGGTCTCGCGTTTCTTTCTCGTGTTTCTTCTCTCTCTCTTTCTCTCTTTCTTAAAGCGTTTGTTTGTTTGTTTGCGCGCTGGTTTTTTGTCGTCTCATTCAACTAACTTTTCACTCTCTTTCACTACTCTTTCCCATCAAAAGTTCTTCGGCGTCCCGCGGAACACCACCAACAACCGAGGCGGACGCGCGACGGCGTCTCGGAACGAAGAAGAAGAAGAAGACTCCGGCCCGCTCTCGAAAGAAGGCGTCTTATCCTCCAAAATCATCGGCGCTTTACCGATTGAAAAAGTCGAATCAAAGGCAACTCTGAGTAAAACGACCGTGAAAGAACTCGCGAGAGAACTCAAGGAGGAGAAGAAAAAATGTCCTCGGTCAAAGATGAAATCGGAAGGCCCGCCGCCGATTGAAAAAGAAGAGCTCGTGGAGTTGATTTTAAAACTGAGAGGCGATCCGCTCTGTTCGGTGTGTTTCGAGGAGTTCGAGGAAGGCGAGCACGTGAGAGCGCTCCCGTGCGCTCACCGTTTTCACATCGAGTGCGTCGACCGGTGGTTGGCGTCGAAATCGATTCGGTGTCCGATGTGTCAACACCCGGCGGACGAGCGGTAACACAATGAAGAGCAGCAGCAGTAGTAGTAGTAGTAGTAGCAGCAGCGGTGACTTTTTTCCTAGCTAGCGTTGTTGCAAGGTGTTTGCGGAAATTACGCGTGTATTAGATAGTATCGCGCCGAACGACTTCTCCTCTCGCACACGTAACAAAAGAAGAGATATTTTCGAACGAATTGGACGACACAAAAACAGCGCGAAAAACATGTCTTCCAACGACAACGACGACGGAAAAAAAGAGAAGACAAAACCAGCGACGATGACTTCGTCCTCCTCCTCTTCCTCGAAAAAGAGGAAATCCTACTTCTCGCGCTCGTTGTCCGACTCTGTCGGCGCCGCGTCTTTGAATGACAACAAAAACAACGACGATTCGCGATTTGGACAGAAGAAGAACAACGCGCACTTCTTCGCGAACCTGCGCGACATAAACGTCTTGTTTCAAAACGAAAGTCGAGACGTGCGGAGATTCGTCCACCGCGGGAACAAAGTGGGGAAAGAAATCGACGGAGAAGAGCAGAGCGTGGTGAATAAAGTCGGGAGAGTTTTAGAAGTTGGCGTGAGAGAGAGTTCGTTACGAGAGGGGAGAGACGGAGAGAAGATTCGCTTCGAGAGGAAAGAGCTGACGAGACGAAGGTCTTCGACTTCGACTTCGTCTTCGTCTTCCGTCAGAAATAGAAGAGAGGACGATAACGTGGTTTTACCGGCGTTTTCGTTCGTCTCGCACGAAGCGAAAGAGTTTGGGAGGCTTCGACGGGCGTTCGGGTTGAGCGAGGAGGAGTATTTGAAGTCGTTTAAAGGTTTGAACGGCGTTGACGAGAAGGAGGACAGAAAGACGAGTTTGAGAGTGATTGGGAGAGCAGACGCGGGCGGAAGGTCCGGGGCGTGGTTTTTTTGCACGGAAGATACGAGGTTTCTGTTGAAGACGACGAAAACGAGCGAGAAGAAGGTTCTGTTGAAACATTTGAGGAAGTATACCGAGCACGTGGAGAAGCACGGGAGGAATACGTTTTTGCCTCAAATTTACGGGTGCTATTCGATTAAAATAGGGAAAGGGAGAGGCGCATATAAAACGTTCTTAGTCATCGGGTATTGGTTCGCGACGCAAATGAAAGTCGGGAGTCCTAGGTACGATTTGAAAGGAAGCAGATGCAAACGCACGGCGAGAGAAGATCCAACGAAAGAGATTGAGCTGTTGAAAGACAACAATTTCGTGGCGCACGAAGAGAGAGACTGCGTCAGGACGTTACGGCGCGAAAAGATCGTGGAAAGTTTACAGCGAGACGCGGATTTTCTGTGCAGCTTAGGATTGATTGATTACTCGCTGTTGTTAGGGCACCATAATATGAGATCGGATTCGGATCTCCCCGCGTTGGCTGCGAACAATAATAATAATAATAATAATAATAATAGCAGTACCACCAAGAAAAAGACGTTCGTGAAATCCGCGTCCATGTTTGGGAGAGTAGAGAAAAGAGGAGAGGAAAAAAAATCGGAGAATCACGCGCCGACGAGAATGAATACGGCAAAGCCGCGAGGCACGTCCGAGAACACGGAGGCATCATCGTCCCTCTCGAGTAGCGGCAACGAGCCCGCTTTAGTAGGAGACGAACAAAGAGTCAATCAGTTGCGATTCGCGAGAACGCCAACCGGGGTAGCTTTCTTCGGCATCGTCGACGTGCTCACCGAATGGACGACGTTTAAATGGTTCGAGTGGTTTTTCAAGAGCGCGTTGTTTTGCGGGAAGAGAGATGTGAGCTGTCAACCGCCGAAAAAGTACGCCAAGAGGTTCAAAATGTTCATGGAAGAACACGTGTTCAAGGATAGACCTTGATATTTGTGTGTGTGTGCATGTATATTTTACTGGATTGACATTATTTAGAAGAATATGTGTTGTAGCTATAATATTTTTACTTTATTCTCACCATTACGTTCCATTCAGTAAACGTTCAATGGCTGCGCTGACGTTTCCGTTCGTCGCTACCAAAGCTCGCACGTTCTCCGCTGGGTCGAAGAATCCCATATCGTTCAGTTGTGAAATCTGCGCCGCATACGCCGTTTCCGGATCCGCAGGCGGCGTAACCGGAGCAGACGCTCCCATTCCTCCAAATGGTGATCCTCCGAATCCACCACCTGCGCCTCCTCCCATGACGCGTTGCAAATGTGCCATCGCCTGTAACGTCTGCGGGTCCGCTAACGCTCGAAGAAACTCTGGATTTCGCATCTGTTCAGCCAGATGCGGTTGTTGTCTCAACATCGCATCAAACTCCGGATTTGACCGGCGAAGATTATCGAGCGCGTTTGGATCCGAGGCGATTTGTGACATCGTTTGGCTAAACATTTGCATGAGCGCTGGGTTATTCTGAATCGCTTCCATCTGCCGACGCATGGTCGCTTCGTCCGGCATGCCCATGCCGCCGAATCCTCCCATACCTCCCATACCGCCTAAACCGGCGAACGGGTTTTGTTGTCGAGTTTGGGACGTCGAAGCGCCTGCGGCCCCAGAATTCGCCGCCGCCCACGGATTCGGTAACGGAGCGTCTGAGTTAGCAGTAGCGTTACCACTGGACGATGCAGCACCGAATAAACTCGCAAACGGGTTGGCATCCGCAGCCGCGCCGTTGTTGTTGTTGGCGTCAGCCTCACTATTTTGACTATTTTGTATCGCGTTTTGCAGCGGTACCTCCACGTTCTCGTACATTCTCCTCAACGCGTTGAACCCTTCCGGGTGACTCTCAATATTCGCAAACGTCCGATCGTTCGCCGCCATTTGTTCGCGCATTAAATTCGGATCCCGGTACGCTCTGAGCGCCCTCGATATGGTTTCCGGATCCTGCATCGCCTGTCTCAATTCTGGATTCGCGTTCATTAACTGTTGAATCTGCGGGTTTTGCTCCATCATCTGCATCATTGGTCGTAAAACCTCCGGGTCTTGCATCGCTTGCTCCATGAATTGTCTCACGAACGGGTCGTTTTCAATCGCGCGAATTTCCTCCGGCGTCGGGTTCGGCATGCCGCCCGCTCCTCCGAACCCGCCTCCGAACCCGCCGCCGCCGCCGCCGCCAAACGCACCAAAGCCACCAGAACCACCCGCGCCTCCTCCTAAAACGCTGCTATTAAATAACGTCGCAAAATCTGGCGTTTGCGTCGTTCTTTGACTCGCGTTCGCGTCGTCCATCCACGTTCGCGGCGGTTGCCCGCTATTACCGCCAGCGGCGGCACCAGAACCACCACCCTCGTTGTTGTTCGCGGCATTCGTAGTAGTATTCGTCGTCGCTGGATTCCCACTTCCCCCCGGCGTCGTCGTCGTCGCGGAGGATTTCTTCGGTGCCGACTTCACTAAATGCACGGCGTGCCCTTCTCCAATCGAGCACTCTCTCACCGTTTTCTCGTCCTTCAAAACGTGTCCTTTGTAAATCAATCGAATCGAATCCGGCAAAGTCGTCGTCGATCCGTCGAAGTTTTCTTCGTCCATTTTCGTCGCCAACTCTTGTTTCAACTCGGCAACCGTCGCGGAAAGTTTCACGTTTTTCATCTCCAGTTTCGGGTTGGTGGACGTCTTCACGATGAACGATATCGTCGTCTTCTCCCCCCCCGCGTCTTCTGCTTCTCCGCTCATTCGTCGTGCCTTTAGCGCGCTTTCTTCTTCTTCTGCGTCTTCTTCTTCGTTCGCGTTCCTTTTTTTTTTGTAACGAAGTCTTGCCTAAACCCTAAACCCTAAACTCTTGAACCCTAAACAA
>Ga0181595_10002614_pt1 | contig 17851 bp, 17 predicted proteins | sample 041ome_7_FD_145604 | JGI IMG/M metagenome (GOLD analysis project Ga0181595, IMG submission 145604) | Coastal salt marsh microbial communities from the Groves Creek Marsh, Skidaway Island, Georgia - 041401AS metaG (spades assembly) | ecosystem: Environmental > Aquatic > Marine > Intertidal zone...
GAAGCACTAGTACAGGCCGAGCCGGATGATATCGCAATATCCTTCAGCGCCATAATCAAACTTTCACCTTCTACGAAATTAAAGCTCATATTTAAGTTATGTGGCACGCGATGTTCGATATCACCGTTAATGTAGACCTCTTCAATATCCTTGAGTCCATCTAACAACCGATCACGTAATATTCTAATCCGCTTGTTCTCATCTACCATTTCTTCTTTCGCAATACGGAAGGCTTCACCCATACCAACGATCTGATGCGTTGGTAGTGTGCCTGAGCGCATACCCCGCTCATGACCACCGCCATGCATCTGAGCTTCGATACGCACACGTGGCTTACGTCGCACATAGAGTGCACCGATACCCTTAGGCCCGTAGGTTTTATGCGCTGAAAAACTCATTAAATCAACTTTCACGCCTTCCAGGTCAATCTCTACCTTGCCTGGACTTTGTGCCGCATCGACATGGAAGATCACCTTATTTTCACGTGCGATTTCACCTATCGCTTTAATATCTTGAATCACACCAATTTCATTATTCACATGCATGATCGATATCAATACTGTGTCTTTACGAATCGTGTCACGTAAGACATCAAGATCAACCAAGCCGTCTTCACGTGGCTCTAGGTAAGTGACTTCAAATCCTTCTCGCTCAAGTTGGCGACAGGTATCTAACACCGCTTTATGTTCAGTCTTTAGCGTAATGATGTGCTTTCCGTTTTTACTATAAAAATGGGCTGCACCTTTAATCGCTAGATTATTTGACTCGGTTGCACCACTGGTCCAGACAATCTCTTTCGGATCACAGTTCACCAGTGCAGCAACGTTTGTACGTGCTTGATCTACTGCATCTTCCGCTAACCAGCCATAGGCATGGCTACGTGATGCTGGATTACCGAAATTGCCATCATGTGTCAGGCATTCCATCATTTTCTCTGCAACACGTGGGTCCACAGGTGTAGTTGCACTGTAATCAAGATAAATAGGTAGTTTGTTTTCGCTCACCGTTCACTTCCTTCGCTAAATGTTTATATCTGATTGAAGCACAACTCGCTGCTGAACTTGGGTCAAGTTAGCATTGGCGTCATGTTTCTTATTTATCGCATCAGCCAGACTAATCTCACTTAAGAAATTATTAATCTGACTACTTAAATCTGTCCAAAGTTCATGGGTTAGGCAGCGCTGATGATTATGGCAATCTGCATTGCCTTTACAACGTGTGGCATCCAAGGTCTCGTCCACGGCGCCAATAATATCAGCGATCGCAATCTCTTCAGCTGCTCGAGCTAGGCGGTAACCGCCCCCAGGTCCTCGTGTGCTCGCAACCAGTCCACCGCGGCGCAAGCGCCCAAACAGCTGTTCTAGATACGATAGCGAGATACTTTGGCGCTGTGCAATGTCACTCAATGCGACTGGCGAGCCGTCATCATGCATAGCAACATCAAACATTGCTGTCACTGCATAACGACCTTTTGTACTTAGCTTCATAGCTGCAATACACCCCTTGAATTTAAGTCTATAGTAGCTATACCCGACTAATTTAATCAAGTATTGCCAACGGGAGAGGCAACGCCCTAGCCTATACGGGTCAGGGCCTAGGTATAAGCCAAAAAAAAGCTTAGAAACGTTTGAGGATAGCGGTGAATATTCCACGTAAGATATTGATTTCGCTAGAGGTTAAACCTGTCCGATCAAAAATATTACGGAATTTACGCTGCAATGGAATCGGATTTTCTGTATCTAGGAACTCAACTTTCTCAAGTGTTTGCCAACAATGCTGATAAAAACCCTCTAATTCTTGTGATGGCGCAATCGCAGTAGGCTGCTGATTCTCACTGTTTTCTGACTGCAGACCACGGCAATAGGCCTCATAACAGATAATTTGCACGGCAGAAGCAATATTCAGCGAACTAAATTCAGGGTTGGCGGGTATCGTACAGACACTATGACAAAGATCGATTTCTTCATTAGTCAGACCGTTACGTTCACGACCAAAAACCCAAGCGACACGCACTGCTTCATCTTGCTCACTCAAATTTTCTAGCAGCACCCTAGGAGTAAATGCCTTGGCCGCATTGGCACGTGTCCGCGCAGTAACCCCTATAACATGCTGACAATCTGCAATTGCATCTTCTAAACTGGTGAAGATTTGTGCCTGATCTAGGATGTCATAAGCCCGTGTTGCCCGCGCTCTAGCCGAGGGGTCGTGCAGATCCTGTGGGTTTACCAGTGCTAGATTAGTCCATGCCATGGTCTTCATTGCACGTGCAGCAGCGCCAATATTGCCCGGGTGAGAGGTTTCAACCAATACAATTTTTGATTCTATAATACTCATATCCAATTCCATTTTATTGCCACGCCTGATGCGATACACAACGGCGCTACTTAACTGATATCGCCTTAGCCTACAAAGATGGCTTACAAGACTCTATCCATCTGGTAACCTTTGCGCCTTTCCACCGAGCCACACTGTTATGACGCCTACACTAAATATTGCGGTTTCTGCCGCACGTGCCGCTGGCCAAATCATCTTACGCAATATCCCGCGTATCGAGAGCCTTAAAGTACATGAGAAGGCGCCAAACGACTTTGTTACAGAGGTTGATCACAAGGCAGAACAAGAGATCATCTACGTTCTGCAAAAGTCTTTTCCGGACTACGGCATCATTGCCGAAGAGTCAGGTGTTACCGAAGGTAAAGAAGATTCGCAATGGATCATTGATCCCTTGGATGGTACCACCAACTACCTTCATGGCATTCCTCATTACTGTGTCTCCATTGCTCTACGTCAAAACGGTAAGCTTGAGATCGGCGTCGTCTATGATCCAATCAAAGAAGAATTATTCTGTGCCAGCCGAGGCAATGGTGCGACGCTAAATAATCGACGTCTGCGCGTCAGTAGCCATCATCAAATTTCAGGCAGTCTATTAGCCACTGGCTTTCCCTACTTACTTGAGCAGGATCATACTGCTTACCTAGACGGTTTTGAAAGCATCATCAAACAAAACTGTGGCATCCGCCGTGCTGGGGCAGCCGCCTTAGACTTAGCCTATGTTGCCGCTGGACGTTATGACGGCTTTTGGGAATACGGTTTAAACAGTTGGGATATGGCTGCAGGTGTCTTACTCGTACAAGAAGCTGGTGGCCTGGTATGTGATCGTCAGGGTGGCCATGACTATCTAAAGTCTGGTGAGATCATTGCGTCTAATAGCCGTCTCTTCAAAACCTTAGTGAAACAGCTACATAACACAAAGAAATAAGCCGTTACGGCAGGTCGTCGAGCACTTCCTCTTTCTCATCAGGGAGTAGATCGACGGCCGACACATTCAATAGTATCAATGTCGCACTAGCCACATAGATAGAAGAGTAAGTACCCACTAGAACACCTACAATCAGCGCCAAGGCGAAAGAATGAATCACTTCACCGCCAACAAAAAATAACGCGAATAAAACCAATAAGGTAGTAATCGACGTCATCAAGGTTCGCGCTAGAGTCTGGTTAATCGATATATTCACCACATCAATCGATTCTTCTTTACGCAGCTTTCTGAAATTCTCCCGAATCCGATCGAACACCACTATGGTGTCGTTCAAGCTATAGCCGATCACGGCTAAGACGGCCGCCAACACAGTAAGATCAAACGCCGCCTGCGTCACAGAGAAGAATCCTATCGTCAGTATCACATCGTGAATCAAGGCCACGACTGAACCCAATGCAAAACGGTATTCAAAGCGGAATGCAACATAAATCAAAATCCCGATCAATGCATAGACTACAGCTAGACCACCATCATCACGCAGTTCTTCACCTACTTGTGGACCGACAAATTCGATCCGACGCATTTCTGGATTACCCGTATTTGCCAAAGCCTGTAACACTTGATTGCTGACTTCAGAGTTAGCAACTGCTTGTGATGGCAGGCGAATCATGACGTCTCGCGCGGTACCGAAATGCTGCACGATCGCGTCGTTAAATTGATTCTGTGCCAGGGCATCTCGTATCGGTTGTAACTCAACCGGCTGTGAATAGCCGATTTCAACCAAGGTCCCCCCAGTAAAATCGATGCCTAAATTCAAACCGCGCGTCATCAAAGAAGCCAACGAGACAGTAATCAGTACGGCGGAAATAATCAGGGCTAACTTACGCTTACCCAGAAAGTCGATATTTAGAGATTGTTTAATCAGTTGCATAATTAAATCGCCAGTGACGGTGCTTGCTTGCGACCGTAATATAGATTAATCAGCGCTCTCGTTACCAAAATCGCGGTAAACATTGAGCACAAGATGCCTATTGATAAGGTGACAGCAAAGCCTTTGATTGGCCCGGTACCAAAAGTGAATAAAACGATGGCAGCCAATAAGGTGGTCACGTTTGCATCAGCAATTGTAGATAGGGCCTTGGCATAACCAGCATGAATACTCGCTTGCGGTGAGTTGCCATTACTTAACTCTTCACGAATTCGCTCAAAAATCAGTACGTTCGCATCCACCGCCATACCAACGGTTAACACGATACCGGCGATCCCCGGCAAGGTCAGAGTCGCCCCTGGGATCATCGAGAGAATCGCTATGATTAATACTAAGTTAGTTATCAGCGCGACGTTCGCAACCAATCCAAAGACTCTGTAATACAGCACCATAAAGATCATCACTAGTAGCATACCAAGCACTACAGAGTTTTTACCTTGATCGATATTTTGCTGGCCTAGGCTTGGGCCGACCGTGCGCTCTTCAATGATGTTCATCGGTGCTGCCAGGGCACCTGCACGCAGTAACAGGGCTAACTTACGTGCTTCACGACTAGTGTCTAAGCCTGTAATTTGAAATCGCTTACTCAGTTGATCTTGGATCCGGGCAATATTAATCACCTCTTCAACCTTTCTTGAACGCGATTGCAATTGCCCCTGCTCGTCTTTGAAGTATTCGGTTTTACTTTCAATAAAGACCACTGCCATTAAGCGTTTAATATTGTCGCCTGTGACCTTAGAAAAAAGCCGAGAGCCCTTACCATCCAAGGTAATAAAGACTGCTGGAGTCGCCGTATCCTGATCAATGCCAGAAGCGGCATCAGTGATGTATTCACCACTTAGCATGACGCGGCTCTTGAGTAACACCGGTGTGCCATTACGTTCGTAATAGAGCTTATCACCTATAGGTGTATTACCGCTGCTTTCGGCAGCAAAGGCATCACCCTGCTCATCAACTAAGCGAAACTCTAAGGTTGCCGTTGCACCTAGTAGTTCTTTTGCCCTCGCTGTATCTTGCACGCCAGGTAACTGGACCACGATACGATCCGTGCCTTGACGCTGGATAACCGGTTCAGCAACACCCAGCTCATTCACTCGCTTACGCAGGGTCGTAATATTTTGTTGTAAGGCAAAATTCTGCAATTCTTGTTGTGCCACCAGTTTAAAAGCGGCTACCAAGGTAATCCCACGTTCAGCCTTTATTTTTGTAAAATCCAGATCTAGTCGGAAGTTTTCTTTCAGCGCATCTAAACCCTGCTGATAGCTTTCTTCATCTTTAAAGGTCGCGTTTAAGACATCGCCATTATGCTTAACACTGATATAGCGAACCTTGTTTTCACGCAATACCGAACGGAAATCAGCCTCATAGCGATCTAAGGCCTTACTCACTGCAGCTGTCATATCGACCTGTAGTAAGAAGTGCACACCACCCCGTAAATCAAGCCCTAGGCTCATTGGGCTAGCGTTCACTGCTCGCAACCAAGCTGGCACTGCCGGTGCCAAATTCAATGCCACGATATGCTCAGAATTAAGGCCACTCTTTAGTTCATCAGCCGCCTGAAGTTGCAACTCAGTATTATCAAAGCGCAGTAAAAGCTGTTGTTGCTGATTGACCTCAATCTGCTTGGCTTCCATCTCATTCAAACTAAGAATCGATTCTACTCGCTGCTTCAGATCGACTGGCAGACTGCCACTGTCATGTGAAATTTGCACCGAAGGATCTTCAGGATACAAATTGGGTATGGCATATAAAGCGCCGATCAAAATGACCGCGGTCAGCGCTAAATAGCCCCAAATCGGATAACGATTCATCATGCTGTTCTCTCTGTCTGCCTAATAATGAACTAGCTCAGGACTAGTCTTGGCTTATCGTGCCTTTGGGTAAGACGCTATTAATCGCATGCTTCTGCACTTTGATTATGACGTTCTCAGCAAGTTCAATGCGTACGACATCATCAGTCACACCTTTAATCTTGCCCATCATGCCACCACTTGTGACCACTTCATCGCCTTTACTAATCGAGGCCATCAACGCCTTTTGTTCCTTCTGACGTTTTGACTGTGGACGAATAATCATAAAGTACATAATGACGAAGAAAATCCCCACCATCACAAGCATTTCAGTACCGCCACCGGCTGGTGGAGGGGTTGCTTCAGCGAAGGCATCGTTGATGAATAGCATGCAGAACTCCTTAAATGTAAAACCTTAAACTTGGAAGCAAAGTATTATGCCACAGTCGACGGACTTTTCTCTCTTGAGGCATAAAATTCCCTCGAAAACTGCTGGAAGGTACCCGCCTGTATGGCACTGCGCATACTAGCCATTAATCGATGGAAGTAACTTAAATTATGAATCGTATTTAGGCGCCCACCCAGCATCTCACCGCATTTATCCAAATGCTTTAAGTAAGCTCTAGAGTAATTCTGACAGGTATAACAAGGACAATCATCTTCAATCGGTCGCTCATCTTGCTGGTAACGTTGATTACGCAGACGTAATACACCCGTACTTGTATATAAAAACCCATTGCGTGCATTACGAGTTGGAATCACACAATCGAACATATCCACACCATTGGCGACAGCATCGACCAGATCCTCTGGCTTGCCGACCCCCATGAGATAGCGCGCTTTATCCTGCGGTAGCCGATCTTGTAAGAAATTAAGCACCTTAGCCCGCTCTTCTGCTGGCTCTCCGACAGAAAGCCCACCGATAGCATAGGCGTCAAAACCAATCTCGGTTAAACCCTGCAAGGATTCCTCACGTAGATCGTCATACATACCGCCCTGCACAATACCAAACAATGCCGCCGTACTATCGCCATGCGCATCTCGGCTTCGCTTTGCCCAACGCAGTGATAGGCGCATAGATTCAGCCGCTGTCTCATGACTTGCAGGGAATGGTGTGCATTCATCAAAGACCATCACAATGTCTGAACCTAAAGCCTTTTGCACGCGCATTGAAATTTCCGGATCCAGCTGTACCTGTGAGCCATCAATCGGTGATTGAAAACGCACCCCCTGCTCGTCAATCTTGCGTCGATCGGCCAAACTAAACACTTGAAAACCGCCTGAATCTGTCAGAATTGGGCGATCCCAATGCATAAAATCATGTAAGCCCTGAAACTTCTCAATTACCTCGACTCCAGGACGCAACATAAGGTGGAAGGTATTACCCAGAATAATCTGGCTGCCTACCGTCTTTAATTCCTCTGCCGTTACCCCTTTGACCGAGCCATAGGTACCGACTGGCATAAAGACTGGCGTTTGAATCTCACCACGCCGCGTTTCTAATGTACCTGCACGCGCCTGACCGTCACGTGCCTTAATTGTAAAATTTGCTATTCCCATGATGAACTCAAGTTAGTATTAGCATGGCGTCACCATAGCTAAAAAACCGGTAGCGCTGCTCAACGGCGTGTCGATAGGCTTTTGCTATCGTCTGTTGCCCCGCCAGCGCACTAACCAGCATTAATAAGGTAGAACAAGGTAAATGAAAATTAGTAATCAAACCATTCACCACTTGGAACTGATAACCCGGATAGATAAAAATATCTGTATCACCAGTATAAGGCTTTAATTCAGCCTGCCCTGCGGCTGTCTGTTGTGCCGCAGATTCTAACGCTCGCACACAGGTCGTACCGACCGCAAAAACTCGACCACCAGCAGCGCGTGTTGCCTTAACCTGTTGGCAGACCTCAGCATTAACCTCGATATGCTCGGCATGCATCTTATGCTCTTCCACATTATCGACCTTAACTGGCTTGTAGGTCCCCGCCCCAACATGCAAGGTGATATAGGCGATATCAACCCCTAATGCTTCTATTTCATGTAATAGCTCAGGCGTAAAATGTAGTCCTGCAGTAGGCGCGGCAACTGCACCTAGTTGTTCCGCATAGACTGTCTGATAGCGCTCTCGATCTGCCGCATCATCCTGCCGCTCTATATAGGGTGGTAACGGCATATGCCCATAACGGTTAAATATTTCAGCCAAGGTGCACTGTGCTTCGAACTGCAAGATAAAAAAGGCATCTTCACGTCCGATAACAGTTGCTTGCACACCCTCTGCAATCAGCAGACGTCCCCCTACCTTAGGTGATCGACTGGCCTTAACTTGAGCCTTCACTCGCATCCCGTCCAGTAAGCGCTCGGCTAGAATCTCAGCCTGCCCACCACTCTCTTTTTTTGCATGTAGTCGAGCTGGAAATACTTTGGTGTTATTCAGTACTAATAAATCCCCAGCTTTAAATTGCCCGGTCAGATTAAAGAACTTTAGATCAGTGAAGGTATTTGCCTGTGCCGGCACAATGAGCAGGCGACTCTGATCACGCTGCTCACCTGGAAGCTGGGCAATCAGCTCGGGGGGCAACTCATAATCGAAGTCATCTAGCGATAATGGATTGGTTTCTTTATTCATAAGCAGCGTGAGTATAAGGCCATAGAGGCCTAGGCTTAAGCACTGTCTGCACGTCATGACTTTTAGCTGCCTACAAATCAGCCTTTGGCCGTAAATTGGCCGACTTATTAGAGAGCAAACGCTTGATGTTATGTCGGATTCGGTTAAACTTCCTAGCCCTCATCGCATGCCGGGGTGGCGGAACTGGTAGACGCGCCGGATTCAAAATCCGGTTCTGGCAACAGAGTGCGAGTTCGATTCTCGCCCTCGGCACCAAATGATCTCAATCATTTTGAAAAAACCACTAATTACAGCATCTTATCGGTGAGTCACCGAATCTGCGCTGTAATTTATACTTACTGACCTCTGTATATATACTTATTCTGTAGAGCTGAGCACCTGTGTGCCAAATAAGCCTGTGCTTTATCTGCTGGCCTCAAATTTCATCAATTTGCTACACTCTAATAGTCCTTACTCTGAATCTAAGATCCTATACTGGCTTAGATAGAGCGCCCCGATAGCTCAGCTGGATAGAGCGTCCCCCTCCTAAGGGGAAGGTCGTAGGTTCGACTCCTACTCGGGGCACCACTTCATGTGATACGAAGCATTCTATCGTACTGATTTAGCTAAAGTTTTTAACTTATTGCTATAAGGTATGGTAGACAATGCGGAAGACAAGTAATAACCCACCCTACACTTTTACTAAACGAGGTATCTATTACTTCAGTCGTTTAGTCCCACATGACATTCGTTATCACTATAAACAACCAAGAATTGTTCAATCACTCAGAACACGCTTAAGAAAGGACGCAGCAAACTATTCAAGGTCACTGACTCATCAACTAGATACTTACTGGTCAGAACTTAGAATTAATCAGCCTGATATCCCCTGCTCCAACTTTCTATTGAATCAACCCACTGAAGTCACTTTGCGTATTGCATTGGATACCTACTTCACTATTAAAGGTAATAATAGGAATGAAACCTTCTTTAGACACAGTGAGCGTTACATCAATTATCTAATCCAAGCGACAACAGACAAACCAATTAAATACTTCACTACTATTGATGCAACTACATTTCGTGACTGGCTTAAAGCCAAAGGATTAGCTAATGCATCTATTAAAAAAGCCTTCGCCTGTATTAAAGCTATCTTTAACTTGGCTATTAAAGAACATGGATTAGCAATAGAGAATCCATTCAGCAATATTCATCTACCTAGTCCAACTGAAGATGCCAGGAAGCGAATTCCAATCAGTACTATGGACTTAACACTAATTCAGACAGAATGTATAAAACTGGATGATGACTTACGCTGGTTGGTTGCACTAATTAGTGATACAGGAATGAGGCTCGCAGAAGCTACAGGACTCACAATTGATGATTTAATACTTGATGACGAGATACCTCATGTCGTTATTCAGCCACACAAAAATAGACCACTTAAAACTAGAAGCAGTGAACGAGTCATACCATTAGTGGGTGCATCACTCTGGGCAGCACAAAGAATTAAACAGAATGCACAAGGAACTGAATACTGCTTTCCTCGTTACACTAATAATGAAAGAACCAATGCAAACAGTGCTAGTGCAGCTTTGAATAAGTGGTTGAAGGTAGTAACTGGGAACAAGGACTACGTGATTCATGGTCTACGCCATAGCTTTAGAGACAGGCTAAGAGCAGTAGATGCCCCTATTGAAATGATTGATAGGCTGGGTGGTTGGTCATTGAAGTCTGTTGGTCAAGGTTATGGTGATGGGTATCAGCTAGAGCAGATACATCTTACGATGAAGATATTATGCGCTGAGTAGTGGTTCTTATTCTCTATAAAATGCTTAAAGTGCAGCAGAAATTTGATTTTAAAACGCTTGGTGCAATAATAATATATTAGGAGCACTCTATCTTCAGGATTCATTTGAAAACTAAAATCTATGTATAAAGGAAATTATTACACAGCTCTTCGCGTTAAAAGAAATGCTAGTCACGAAGAAATAAAAATATCTTTTCGACGAATGGCGATGAAGTACCATCCTGACAGATGTAGCAAAGCAAGTGCTCACATGGAATTTATTCAGATTAAAAAAGCTTATGAAATACTATCAGATAGAAATAGCAGACTTACCTATGACAATGAGCTTGAGATATCTTTACAAAACCACACCTATCAAAGTAATGTAATATTTGATTCCTTTTGCGACCTTGTTGCATTTTGTCTTATCAGTGGAGTGACTTATTCAGTCTCTTTCTATGGAACGATTTATATTTTAATGCCTCTTTGGGATTCTTTCATGTGAGAATCCCCATGCTCCGTATAGCAGCTTATGGGAAACTGGATTTATTACAGGCCAGATGAAGCTACTTAGCTTAGATTAACAATTCTTATAATTATTTTTGAGACATTCTCTGGACAGTTCCTGAGCTTTTTCTATCTGGGAAGAGGTCATACGCTTGGCGATAATGCCTTTGCTCGTGGAGGCATCTTCAATGCCATTTGCTGCTGCCAAGTTCCACCACATATACGCAAGGACTTTATCCTCTGGTACACCGTCACCCCTGGCATACATAAGACCAAGACCATATTGAGCCTTAGCACGACCTTGCTCTGCCGCTAATCGATACCACTTAACAGCTTGCTTATCATCTTCTGGTACACCTTCACCATTGTCATACATAATACCAAGATTATATTGAGCTGTAGTATCACCTTGCTCAGCCGCTAATCGATACCACTTAACAGCTTGCTTATCATCTTCTGGTACACCTTCACCTTCGTCATACATAAAACCAAGACCATATTGAGCCTTAGCATGACCTTGCTCTGCCGCTAGTCGAAACCACTTAACAGCTTGCTTATCATCCTCTGGTACACCGTCACCCCTGACATACATAAGACCAAGATTAAATTGAGCAGAAACATGACCTTGCTCTGCAGCTAGTCGATACCATTTAACTGCTTGCTTATCATCTTCTGATACACCGGAACCTTCGTCATACATAAAACCAAGACTAGCTTGAGCTTTAGCATCACCTTGCTCTGCAGCTAGTCGATACCATTTAACTGCTTGCTTATCATCTTCTGATACACCGGAACCTTCCTCATACATAAGACCAAGATTATATTGAGCCTTAGCATGACCTTGCTCAGCAGCTAGTCGATACCACTTAACTGCTTGCTTATCATCCTCTGGTACACCTTCACCATTTTCATACATAACACCAAGATTAAATTGAGCATTAGCAAGACCTTGCTCTGCCAGTGGTCTCCATAATTTGATGGCAGTTTTATAGTTGCCTTTGTTATATGCAGCAAGAGCATCATCAAAGTCGTCAGCAAACACAGTTGACGATAATGTTATTGCTAGTAGTAGAGTTGTTATAAGAGACTTCATTGGCTCACCACTAAAGATTTCCTATTCATGAAAATGAATAATGCGGCTCCCAAATCAATTGGTATCCAAACTTCTCTAGATAAATGAATTGGAATAATTGGATTAAATAAAACTAATAGCAATCCAAATGCCCATGGAAGTATCTGTGTTTCATTCTTGTATGACATATATGCTGCCCAGGAAAATACAATGAAGGCAACTAGCCGAAGAATTGTGTAGAAGTCGTATGGTAGTGGTAATAGTGCAAGCAAAAGCATCGCAGTTGTTGCATATATAATTAATATAGGCATGTGACCTCTCTTATTTATTTTTAAATATAAGCTATCTGAATAAATTATCCAGTCTATTGGTTTTTACTCCACATCAATGCTGCATGCATATATAAAACCACACTAAACAAAGTCCACATCCAGTCTTGATTGATAATGCTGGATATAAAAATAGTTACGCTAACAAGAAAAAGTATTGTGTAAGGACTAAAGAAAACACCAACTTTGAAGAGAAGCCTAGTTAATATTGGTACTAGAACGATAAGAAATATATATGCTCCAATATAAGATAAGAATTCCATTTAGCTGCTCCTTTATTTGATGTAAAAAAGTATATCCGTTACAACTCTCACTTCTTTGGACAGTTTCTTTTTATTTCCATAATTACTGCCTACATCAGTAATTGAGAAAGTACCTTGTCTCGCTGTCTTTATTCCACCAACTTCTGAACCAACATTGCTTGCAAACTCATCAGCAGCGATACGTGCATTTTTAGTTGCTTCTCTCAGCATGGCTGGTTTGATTTCGTTTAGCTTGGTGAAATGATACTCAGGCTCATTATTCGTTACAGGTATACCTTTTGGTATTAGTTTATTCAATGCAATGCGTGCTTTTTTAACCAAACTGATTTGGTTGGTCTCGATGCTGATTTCTCCATTTATATAATGCCGAACATCTACTACTTTATTATCCTCATCCCGAAAATCTTTTCTAGTTAAAGCAGCCACACCAACTGACACTTCTGCATCAGTAAATCCATTGGCCTTCAGCGTAACTAATATTGTTTCTACATTACGCTCGTAACCTGCATACATGGCACTTTGATTGGCATTATCACCTTCAGTAAAAAATCCTGTTTCAATAACCCAATAGGCTGTATCTGCATCTACTCTTTTTTCGGCAAGGCCTTTAACCTGAACAGTATTAATAGCTGTTTGACCTTTATGGATGGTCTGACTAATAAAAAAACCACATAAGGTTATACCTAGAGCAAGCACAGCCATACTAACAATTGATTTCTTCATAGTTTTTATGCGTATAAGTTAATTGTTAGATTATATTAATTTAAAAATAAGCTTTTTTAATGATTGATTATGGCGAAAATGTGACATTAAAAAATCAGCAAGTGTATGCATCTGCTTAGCACCCAAATCTACTAATCTAATGATATATTTCACATATTTATCAGCTATCCCTGTTCCTTGAAATTACATTAAAAAAAGCATTAGAAACAATATATTAACACTTCCTAATACACCTATATTCGTGTCCATTAACGTAGATAGTAAGTAGCTAGGCCGATAGACTGATAACCTATTGTTATAGAATATACTTGTATTACTTTAGATTTATAATCTAGTGCAAAGGAAGGGATTAATAACATGTAAATTGGCAATCGTAGAGACTACGTGCTCAATAGTAATGCATGCAATTATCGAGGAAGCATGAAATATACAAATGGAATTTTGAGGTCTTTTTTTGGAAGAAGAGTTTCACTCGAAACCAAACAAGAGAATTTACAAATATTTGGATATCATAAAATCATACAGATAGATTATGTAGATATTATTGATATATCAATTATTTCAGGATTGGTTTCCGATGTAATTAAAATTTATACAACTACTGGAATGAATGAGATTCCAAGTCTTTCGTCTAATAAAGCAAATACAATCAAAGATGATATTGTTGAGTCAACAAAAAAACAAATCTCAAAAATAATTAATAAAGAAAAATCACTCAACAAAATTTCATCAAGTATTCATGCTCTATTAAATATAGAAAAATATATTGCTCAAAGTGACATTAGATATTTACTGAATAAGTTACCAGATATAGGTCAATATTTATCCCACCCATTTTTTGATATATCTTATTTAAATAAGGATGCTCGCAAAAGTTTGTCAATACTCAAGGATTTGCAGAGTGGTGATTCGAGTTATTTAATTCAAAAAAACGAGGAATTCATTAAGAGGTATCAAATTAAATATAGTGATTTGTTTAATACGATAGAAAAGTACCCATTAAGTGATGAGCAAGTAAGAGCATGTTTAGTAGATGAGGATAGAAACCTTATAGTTGCGGCCGCTGGATCCGGTAAAACTTCAACCATCATTGCAAAAGTTGTATATATAATAACCTCGAAACTTGCTAAACCGGAAGAAATACTTATCTTAGCTTATAACAAAGCTGTTCAGATAGAATTAAAAAAAAGACTTGGTGAAGTGTCTAAAAAGGTAAGTATTCCAAAAGCACCATCAAATATTATGACTTACCATGGATTCGGTATAGATGTAATTTCATCGTGTGCTAATAAAAAATCTGCAGTGTCTGAATTTGCTACAGCGTCTAAGCTGCGAGCTAATGTTTTGTTTAAAAATTTGATACGAGATCTATGTGATGAAAATGATGATTTTCATAAAAAGTGGCAAGAGTATATTTCTATAGCTAACTCTCCGTTACCAGATTATACAGATATTGATGATGAAGAAAGTTATACATTATTACTAAAACAATATGGCGCAAAATATAGTTCGATTAATAAATCAAAAACATTGGTTTTCCCTACACTCAACAATGCAGAAGTAAAATCAATTGAAGAGTTAAGAATATATAATTGGCTCATATTAAACGGTGTAAATTTTCAATACGAAGTCAGATATGAACACGACACTGCCACACGAGATTATAGGCAATATTTTCCTGATTTCTATTACCCAGATGTAAAATTATATCACGAGCATTTTGCATTAAATAGTGAAGGTCAACCTCCAAAGTTTATGGAGAATTACTTACCTGGTGTGGAATGGAAAAGAGCATTACATAAAAATCACTCTACGAAGTGCATCGAATCATACTCATTTGAATTCAATAATGGTGATGTTTTCAAAAACTTGGAAGAAAATTTAAAAAAGAATGGGGTAGAGTTTTCCCCTTTATCAGCAAAAGACATTGATGAATTAATAGCAAAATCATTTGATTTATCACCATATATTGAAGTCTTTGTAGTATTCCTTAAACACTTTAAGTCTAATAACTTAAAGCCTGAAGAGTTGGATGAAATTTTCAAATCATGTCGAGATTCTTATCGCGCTAAGTTGTTTCTAAGTTTGTTCAAAACCATTTATGAGGATTATCAGAATAGATTAAATATAGCTGGTGAAATTGACTTTGAAGATCAAATAAATATTGCAACATCTTTTATAGACAAAAACCAATATAGCCATAATTTTAAGTACATCCTAGTCGATGAATTTCAGGATATATCTCAAGATAAAATGGGATTAATCAAGGGACTGTTATCGCGTGATGACACGATTAAGCTTTTTGCTGTCGGTGACGACTGGCAGTCCATTTATAAATTCTCTGGCGCTGATATTGATATAATGAGAAATTTTGAATCGCATTTTGGAGCAACGTCTTTAAATCAACTAACACAAACTTATAGAAACCATCAAGGTATTACGAATGCATCCTCTGAATTCATACAAAAGAATCCATATCAATTTAAAAAAAACGTAAAAGCAAAGAATTATGTTAAGGCAAAACAAATAAATATTTATGAATACAGGCATAAGAAGGAGCATGATAAGCAATTAAACATACTCATAGAGAAAATAAATAAAAAAGCAAATAAACTAAATACAATTTTTTCAATCCTCATTCTTGCACGATACAATCATCAACTACCAGACAATGAAGTGCTTAATATTGAAAATTATAAATCTCTTGAAATCACACGAAGGTCAATCCATGCCTCCAAAGGCTTAGAGGCGGATTATGTGTTTTTGTGTCAAATAAGCTCTGGCATATATGGTTTTCCAAGTGTAAGGCAGAATGATCCGATGATAGATTTGCTTATTCCAAGAAGTGAAGATTATCCATTTGCAGAGGAACGCCGGGTCTTTTATGTTGCTATGACACGAACTAGTCGCATATTTTTCATACTGAGTGAAAAAGATAATGAGAGTGTATTTGTCGATGAAATAAAGAAATATGCACAATTAAATTCATTAACTCATATAAAAAATACTGATCATCCAAATTACATTCGAAAGATAAATTCGAAATGCCCTAAATGTGGGACAGGGAAAATGATTGTCAAAACTGATCGTAAAGGTCTAAATAAGCCATTTCTTGGCTGCTCATCATTTCCAAAATGTAAACACACATGTGCAGATGTTATATGTCAAAAGTGCAATAGTGGCAAACTCATACGTCGTGTCAATAAAAAAACTAGCGATGTATTTTACCCATGTGATAATTTCAACTGTAAATATATTCATCGATAAAAAAAGACATTGAGATTTAAACAATAAAGCCATCAATAAAGTCATCACCAAACGCAGTTGACGATAAGGTAATTGCTAGTAGTAGTGTTGTTATAAGAGACTTCATTGGCTCATCAATTAATTTGTTTTTTTCTACCAAGATACAAGGTCACGCAACCGACTTGCTAAAAAGATAATACTAATCTTGGTTCAGTCAATTACATGTTTCCCATCACGTCCTCGCATGTTCCAAATGTTATAAATCGAACGGATATGGAACACTCAATTTTGAGAATTTGAGGTCAGGGTTTTGCTCGCTGCAAATATTTTATTTGATGTGAAATAATAATATATTAAGAGTACTCTATCTAAAATTATTAAGTTAGGTTCCAGTTGCGATGATTATACGAGGTGAACATGAGCGATAAGTTTGCGAGGAGCATGACAATTTTTTTTCGGTTTTTTGCGGATGCATTTTTTGCCCATCGCTATGGTCATCGTGCTGTAGTGCTGGAGACGGTCGCCGGAGTGCCAGGGATGATTGCCGGGATGTGGGTTCATCTCAAGAGTTTGCGGCAGGCAAAAACAGGGTATGGCCCGCTGATACGCGAATTATTAGCTGAGGCTGAGAATGAGCGTATGCATCTGATGTTTTTTATTGATATTGCACATCCAAATTGGTTAGAGCGGGTGCTTATACTCATCGCACAGCTTGTCTTTATGGCCTATTACTTGGTCCTCTACATAGTGTCGCCTAAAACAGCACATAAGATGATTCACTATTTTGAGGAGGAGGCGGTCCAAAGTTATACCAGCTATCTTGAAGAGATACAGGCGGGCAGGATAGAGGATGTTCCTGCACCACAGCTTGCCATCCAATATTATGAATTACATACTGATGCTAGATTATCCGACATGATTTTTAGAGTAAGAGCTGATGAACAAGGGCATTCAGATGCTAACTTAAAGTTCGCGGAGGCATATGACAGAGCTCGTGAATGATGACGTAATCGATTATGTATATATTCATATCCTTCATCGGTAGCCACAATCATCGTATGCTCGCAATGAATTGAAGTGCCATCGCCTGAAATCCCCATTCTCTTATTACAAGATGGACACAATACGTCATCATTTTCGAAGTCTGCTTCCATTAGTATCGTGGTGCGTAAATTCTTGGTGCTTGAGTAGCGTAAGGATTGCTAGGCGATTTGTTGCTATAGGGGCTACCGTAGACGCCATAGCTATTGTTGATGGAGTCTGGGCTGTATTTATTGCCG
>Ga0181595_10002617_pt1 | contig 17831 bp, 25 predicted proteins | sample 041ome_7_FD_145604 | JGI IMG/M metagenome (GOLD analysis project Ga0181595, IMG submission 145604) | Coastal salt marsh microbial communities from the Groves Creek Marsh, Skidaway Island, Georgia - 041401AS metaG (spades assembly) | ecosystem: Environmental > Aquatic > Marine > Intertidal zone...
AGTTCACTATTCGTGTAATGGATAGCGCCGGAACGTTGGGCGTTAGCACAGACACCCATAAGCTTCTCTTGAGGGTCCATATAGGAAACCCTAACATCCGCCCCCAGATGCCAGTGGACTGGCGGGAAGAAAACAAACAAATATTCGACCCCGATTCCCTAGGTCTACTTGGGAACTAAAATGATTGGTCTCGGTTTGGCGGTCTTCTGGCGAAAATTAGGCGCTATGTCATCCTTGCGGAATTTGCTCGTTATCTTGAGCATGAAAGAATTTTCGTTCAACCCCTGAAAATTGATAAGCGACCCATCGGACTTCCTCCATCTCACAGTGACTCTGGACAACTGTGAAATAGGAGGGTAAAAATCAACACCATAATTGTAATCATTTGTTTCCGAAAAATGTTTGATGCCACCGGAACTTACATCCATGACGATGGGTCCAAAATTGTACTGTGAAGCCGATGTGCTGAATGAATTTACTTCAATCTTTTGAGCCTGATGCATCCTTCCATTATTCAATTCGTTTATATCCAAATAGACGTAGTTGTCTGCTGTGAGATTGATAAGTTGATCCGACTTTATGAAGAAATTTTCACGATATCTGTCATTATTTGCGTAAAGTGGAAATGTTGTCGTGGCGTTAGAAAGATCCTGAACTTCGGCGGCCGTTCTCGTGCTCGTGTCGCTGAAACCCATAAGATTCGCCAGTGTGGACGAAGGCTTCAAATCAAAAGCAGAATAAACATTTGACCTTAGAAATGCATATCTCCCCTCGTTGGATAAATAGGTGACATCGATCCCTGATACTGGATTGATTGCATTCTGTATTTCAGCACCAAGACCCGTGGCCGAGTAGAATCCATTGGGTATTGAAAATGAATGAAGAGAATTAGTTTCCAGATTGCTAACTTGGATAATGTCAGTTCCGTCCACAACATTCTGAATGACGTTCGGTACTGAAGCCTGGATCAATTCCACTCGCGTGACATCATGAATGGGATTGGTCAGATGCATGGTATAAGAATTACCCGAGGGATACAAGGCCGTGTCTCTGAGATTCGAGTTGACCACAAGGTAATGCGTCTCCATGTTATTACTATTTAATCAGATTTTACTTGGACTTAAAAAGCGTGTCCCAGCCGCGAGGAAGTTTTCCGGGAATGTGTGAAAGAATCCAAATTATAAAGTAGTTGAACCACACGACAAGCATGGCTCCGCTCAATGCAGTATCTTTATTTCCATATATTTTATTTTTAATAAACTCTTTACCTGCACTTGGACTAATTGCTTGAAGAACATCCGTAAAAATAGTCAAGTAACTGTTTTTGTTAGGGATAATGAGCGCCGCCGCCGATCCGGCCATGAGTCCTATATAGGCTGCCTGCCATATCATCCACGGCTCTTTTTTGTTTTTGTTGTCGGCTACCAGGAGTGCGTAAATGAAACTTGACACAATGAATGAAGTCAGCATATTAATACCAGCATTCTTGCCAATCGCCATCGCCGGTATTATGGATATGAGCAAAGTCACCAGACCGCCTGTCGGCGTCCACCATCCTAAAACGGTTCCGTAGTTTATGAAAAATGATAGACAAGTACCAAAAACAAGTACACCAAATCCGATGCTACCAATCAAGGCTTCGTCGCCAAACTTTCCCGAACCTCCATAGAAAATAAGTGCTCCTGCGGCTATATAACTTCCCAAAAGACCAATTATCAAGCTAGACAAGAACGCAGCATATCTTTGTTTTTTATTCTTGGGATTCGCTACATTTTTATCAATATAAGACAAACCAAAAACAATTGCAGCAAAGAATAAACCAACAAAAGGTGGCCAACCCAATACTGCTGTGGGGAATGAAAACCCCAAGGTCATCATAACCAAATCTGCCCAAGACAAATAATTCTTAAGGGGGTCCTGGCCCATATCTAATATCAGGGACTAAAAATATTTTCATATAGTAGATAATGTTCTTCATTCTTTTGACAATCATACTTTCCTACCTGTATATGTTCCTGAGATCCACTTCGCCTGCTTTCATGGACGCAACCATTTTACCCGCATTGATCTGGTCCATTGCCCTAGCGGTTTTTAGGATGTTCAGTTTCCTCTCAACCTTGGGCCTTCTTTTCGGTATTCCAGCACTAGCATTTATGTGGCAGGTGGTCTATATATGGATCAGCTACGTGTCTGAAAAATCTGGCAATAAGAATTTGAGAAAGAAATTCGACGATTTTATCTATGCCGTACTCGCGCCAGTGAGAGCCATCGTGAATCTGTGGAATGCCATTGTCAATGGTCTATCTACGTGGTTTAGAGTCGTTTCGGAAAATTGGAACAATATGATTAAAGTTTACACAGACACAGTTAATCTCGTCTCAAACTCGTTCAAGTTTTTGTCCGAGCAAGCCGCGAAACTCTGGACCGAGATAGTTATCACTTTCAAGGCACTGTGGGATCAAAGCATCAAGCTTCTCCAACTAATTGTCAGCATGGGTGGAACGATTGATGAAGACATAGCACCTCCACTCCCAGAACAATTCGAGAAGTCCGAATACCCTCAATCGAGTTCCCCACAGGTCTCGGTCGCGCAAACGGTCGAACAACAGGCAGCATCCGTCATTTCAAGTCTTGGAAGTTTTTTTAGATGATGATATTAGTATGGAATACATTTACACGGTATTTTTAACAATTATTCTCGGCATCATCTTGAAACTTACTAACCCGGTAATGTTTCTTTTGTATTACCCTGTAACTAAATTAGTATTCAAGGTAATAAAAAAGGATACTAAAAAACTTGATGACTTTTACTTGGCCATCCCGAATTTTTTCAATTTTACCAAAATCACCAACTTCATAACCAAGTGGATCATCATGCCTCCTATCAACTTCATCTCATGGTTACCAAGAGCCATTCTGTCAATTGTGAAATTTCAGACAAAGGTCATTGAGTTCTTACTTGTCACTGTTCCTAAATACGTATTCAAAGTCGTGAATTTTATAGTAGACAATTTGATCATCGGCCCCATCAAGTTCTTTACAAACTATTTTATAAGATTAACCGATTGGATCGCCAGTGGAGATGCCAGTGATTACTTTACAGAAGCCATCATATTTTGGTTCGAACTCTATTTTTTCCAAATTCAACAACTTTTCAATCTTGCTATCACTAGCATGTTTGGACACATATATGGTAATGATCCTGTTATCGATGTCATTAGACTTCCAGATGATATGTTCTTGTTGAACATGATAAAAATTTAATCTAAATTATTTCTAGATGAACATCCTTGCCCTACTACTAGATTGGTTTCTTCACTTTGATAAAAAGTTACTCATCGTGCCAAATGCGATTGCCAATTTTTTCATCGGGATATGCATAGCCTTTGTGAATCTAGCATCTTCGGTTGGACAAGCCATCGTGAGTTTTCTCGGCCTCGTGACGAATAACATGGCATCCCAAGGCAAAGCAGCGGCGGACTACCTCACCAATCTCGGAAACTCAATCGAGAAAGCAAAGAATTGGATTGTAAAGTTCAATTCAGATTCGGTAAACTATGCAATCAAACTCTATGGATGGGCACTGGTGACCGGGTGGAGGTGGCTCAGTCAATTCGTCATAGCAATTTTCATGCTTTCAATTGAGTTCCTCAAAGATTTTGGAAACGCATTCATGGAATCCAGCCTTAGCGCAATACCAAGAGCCGTCACCAACATGATATTTAACATACCAGGGTTCAACTTGATTCCAGGCATCGGTGCAGTAAAGGATGGAATTTCAAAATCCATGGAACAACTATTCAAAGTCGGTGGTTCGATAACACCATCAGGTATCGATATCGGCGGAGCTATAAACAATGCACTCAACGCATTCGCAGGTGCTGTGGAAGATGGAGTCAAATCGTTCTTTGGACTTTAAGGCTTCCACGCAAGGAACCACGGCAGGATCATCAAACCCAATGCCAAGATCACGAGGTCAATTTTAAGCACCTTGTTCTTGATATCGGGACACCAGTTATTGTACTTCTGGATCTGCTCGCTGTCCTTGGGCTTGGCCCACCAGTAGAACAAAGCCAGGTAGGTCGGTCCGAGATTGCGCTGACACTGATACCAGTGATCATACCATGCCAACACGATGTACGGGAAGTACAAAAGACCCAACAACACCCACTTGTTCCTAGGCGGAAGATACCAGTATCCACCCGCCAGAGCTAGTGTGAACCAGATGCACTTCCAGTTCGCCACTGGCCGCGTCTTGTCACATTCCTTGTGATCGTGATCTTCCATTTAACAATATTAAAGAAAAGAATCTATAGATGAATACCAAAAACATGCAAACCTTAGTTGTTCAGAAGATGCATTCTGATGCTATGTTACCGACACGGGGCACAGAACTTTCTGCGGGTTATGATCTCTATGCTTGCTCGGACTGTGTGGTCCATGAGGGAAAGAGGTTCGTGGTTCCCACTGGGATTCGCGTGAAGATTCCCGAGGGATGTTACGCTCGCATTGCCAGTCGTTCGGGACTGACCGTCAAACATGGAATCGAGGTGGGTGCCGGAGTCATCGACAGGGATTATGAGGGTGAAATTCGGGTCGTTTTGTTCAATCATGGGAATCGCCCGTTTCACATCAAACAGGGTTATCGCATAGCCCAGTTGATTCTGGAGCGTTACGAGCATTGTGACCTTGTCGAGGACCCAGAACTGTATCCACAAATTCCCATTCAGGATCCTCCGGTGGCTCCCGACCCGTCAGAAATCCCAGACCATCAGTTCAAACCAGACCTCATTGATCACGCTAGGAATCAAGGTCTAGGACCTAGGAGTGTGGGTGGTTTTGGTTCCACTGGGGTTTAAACAAAAAACACTATATTAGTTAAATGACGTTCTTTCCGGCTCTTTATGGCAAAGATGCCAAAGGAAAGACTCGCATTTGGCAAGTTGAGGTCGTCAATGGAATGATTAGACGAACCACAGGTCTTATCGATGGTAAAAGATCTGTGACGGAACGCCCCCCAGATGCCAAACGCAAGACTCCGATTGAGGAGCAAGCTGCCCAGATGTGGCGAAAACAGGTCAAGTTGGGGTACATGGACAATATTCAACTGAGGTCTGAAGTTGTCCTCAGACCCATGCTGCTCTACTCGTTCAGCGCGAGATCCTATGGGATCGACGGTGACATTCGCTTTCAGCCCAAGTTGGATGGTGTCAGGATGCTCGGTGGATTTTCGGGTGGTGGACTTTTGCTTCAATCCAGGAATGAACAGAGGATTGAACATTTGACCCACCTGGAGAAGGCACTGGAAGGAAAGTTGGAGGAGGGCGAGTTCTTGGACGGCGAACTCTTCTGCAAGGACTTGGACTTTGAACAAATCACCAGTGCCGCTCGGGGTTCAGAAAGTCCCTATGCACCCAAGCTGGAATTTCACTGCTTCGACTACTTTCGCCTAAGTCAGTTGGATATGCCTTTTATGGAACGCTATGAGAGACTCAAGGAAATCATCAAGTCAATCAAACACCCCATGATCAAGATCGTTCCAGCCTATCAAGGAACCGCCAAGGACGCCGACAGGTATCACGACAAGTTTGTGGCAGAGGGTCACGAGGGCGTGGTGGTGCGCGTGGCCGAAAGTCCCTATTTGCTCAATAGGCGCTCGTCCCAGTGCATCAAGTACAAAAAGATGATGACCGAAGAGTTTGAAATCGTGGGTGCCGAGGAGGCAGAAGGTAAAGACCGCGGGACACCCATTTGGATCTGCGAGACCAAGGACGGAGACACATTCAAGGCCCGACCCAAGGGAACCATGGAGAGCCGAAGGGAGTTGTGGAAGAACCGAGGGAAGTTGATGGGTGAAATGCTCACCGTTCAATTTCAGGGACTCACCCAAGATGGAGTTCCACGCTTCCCCGTGGCACTCGCCGTAAGAAATTATGAGTAATATTAATATAATGGTTTCACCAGAACAATTACATAGTCTCAGATTGTCGCGACCAAACCTCATGCTAATTCATGTAGGTTCTCGGACTCATTTTCAAAATTGCAGGCTTCCGAACTCGATTAACTTCCACATGACAGTGTTTGACCGCATCAATGCCATCCTTGCCGGTGAAAATGATCCCAAGCGAATCGAAAAGAGATCATACGAAGAAAAAGTTCTTCGGGAGCGATCCGATCGCCTGTTGTTGGCGCGGGGTAGGGTGATCACCGCCACGGACGATGCCAACAGTGCTCGGATAGCAGAGAATAGTGCTAGGATTGCTCTTGAACAAGTAAGACCATTGATGAACATCGAGCCCATGGAGTTTTCCCAGAAGTCCAAGAAGTTTGAAGACGCGGCCAAGTTGAAGATCATCAAAGAGACCGATCTGGATAGGGCCGTCAGGATGTACGATGCCGAAGTCGCAAGACAAAATGAACCCATCGTGATGCCAACGACCAAACCCGATGCTCCAAGTGAACCACCCAAAGAAGTCGAAAAGGTAACTTACATGGACGTAGAAAAGCGAGGGGAAGGACTTTTCTCCGGAACTGGGCGAACGTTTCCCGGTTTCGACCAAGCCATAGTGCTTTACGGAAATAATAAACAGTCACTGGTCGCCAAGATGGCCAAGGTCCATATGAACGAATATGGTTTCACTAACATATTTGTCCTTGAAGATGGGTTGGAAGGATGGAGGGACAAGGGTCTTCCAGTGGAGGGTGATTGTGATGTAATGTTAATTAGAGAATACATTCGTTAGTAGTATAAATGTCAGAAATCCGTGTTGAGAAGCATGGGTTCGTACGTCTTGTCGATACAATGCCGAGGGAGGATCTTGATCACGCCATAGTCCAAGCCGCCCGCGTTTCGTATGGAGAAGGCACAAAGAGTGTTCGGAGTGACCGCGGTCTGATTCGCTACCTGCTCCGTCACGCTCACACAACGCCCTTTGAGATGGTGGAATTCAAATTTCACATCAAGATGCCTATCTTTTTGGCCCGGCAGCACATGCGTCACCGGACCGCCAGCATCAATGAGATTTCGGGTAGGTATTCGCAGCTGCCTGAGGAGTTCCACGTTCCGTCCGAGTTCCGTGGTCAGTCCAAGGTGAACCATCAGGGTTCAGAGGGAGTTCTGGATTCGCCCGCGTCTATGGTGCTGTTGAGGAGCCAGAAGGCTTCGTGTGAACAGGCATTCGAGGTCTATCAATTGCTCTTGCACCACGGAGTTGCACGAGAGACGGCACGGGAACACCTACCTCTTTCGACCTACACCGAGTTCTACTGGAAGATCAATCTACACAATCTTCTTCACTATCTGCGTCTCAGGATGGACAGTCATGCCCAACCGGAGATCCAGTTGTACGCCAAGGCGATGTACGACCTGATAAAGCCACTGATTCCAGCGGTCGCTGAAGCCTATGAGGATTACATTCTTGGGTCTGTGACCCTTTCTAGATTGGACCTTGTGAAAATAAAGCAAAATCTTCTTGAGGGGAAACATGAACCCTATCCTTCAGATGGTGAGGAACTAGAGCTTTTAGAGAAGCTCCGCGTTCTTGGAATCGCCTAGACTTGTTCGGAGGCTTGTATCTTTCACCGGGAGCAAGTTCACGAGGTTCGTAGGTCTTGGGTGGAGGAATGACCGGTTTCGGTTTAGGTTCTTTCGGAATCACAATCTCTTCATTTGTTTCCTTTTCCTGCGAAGAAGCCGAGATGATTGTCTGAATTCTTTTCCATGTTTCTTCATCAAGTTCTCCTCCACCCAATTCATCTTCGCGGAATCCGTAAGAAAGGTAGATCGCCATGCGTTCTTCAAACGTCTTTCCTTCGAGTTCCATTATGAGCTGCTGACACTGTTTATTTGTTATGACATGGTGTTTGTGCAAAGCCATACCACATCCTTCCACTGGACAGGGTGGATAGTAGCGTCGCGTGTTTGTATCACAACGTTTGTGACATATTTCATCGTTGTCACTCAAGTAGACATCAAGTTTATCAATTATAAATCTATTACATATTGAACATTTTGTAAATGGGACGAGGTTTAGACGACACTCGTGATGAACGTGATGACCGCAACGGACGTTGACTTTGCAGACGAATGAAATGTCTTCACCACAGATACTACACATTCTAAATATCTTCCATGTCTTTTCTTTAACGCTTCATCACAGTACCGCACATCCTGCAGGTGATGAACAAGGTCATGGGCTCGTCTGCAGATCTTGTCTGCTTTTCCACATAGGTCGTCTTCATGGATTTGCACTTGCCACACTTGAACATCCCGTCCTCGTATTCCTCTGGCTTCTTCTCGACAACCTCCTTCTTTGGTTCCTGATACCAAAGGTCCCATATCTCCTTGGTGTCGAATGTATTGGGCTTAAGTTCACCGCTCTTGATTCTGTCCAGGAACTTGGACTTGTCGTTGTTGCGGATCGCGTAGATTAGTGATCTCATTCGGTTTGCGTAGAGGCGTTTGAAATCCGGATTCTTCCAATTTGCCCGTACATCTCTCTCGCCAATGACCGTGGCGTTTTTGAATGGCTTCGGCACCTCGATCATGTAGTCACTCAGGTTAGATGAAATGTGTTCAGATAGTTTGGCATGCTCGGCTTTGAGTTCCTCGTTCGCATGTCTCTTGTCTAGAAATGATGCCCTTTCTGCACGTACCCAACACTCATTGGAGTTGATGTAAATGTCTCGCTGTATCTGAACCAACTTGGTCATCGTGTCCCTGCGAACTTGTGTGAGTTTCTTGTGTATTTTTTGCATTTTTTGAAAACGTTTCGCATTCAGAAGGTGCAAAAGTCTCTTGATGATGCGCTTCCTCTTGGTGATGTCAGGAAGCTCGAGGTATTCCTCTTCCTGGTTGATGAAGACCTTGGGCTTGAAAGAAGGTCTGCGAATGAAGTAGCGTTCAAGTTTTTGGTTAATCATTGACAGGCCCTTCATCTCGTTCTCCATCTCTTCGATGTCTTTCTTGACCAAAGTAAGAAGTCTCTTGAGTCTTGCCTGGTCCAGAAGCCTCTTACTGACCTTTTTGATTGGTGACACGAATGTTTCACCTACCATTTGATTCTTGATCTCTAAAAGGCGTTCCTGCTTTTCCACCAAAGGAGTCTTGCGCTTGACCACTCCACTTTCAGTAACGTCAAATATGTAGTTCCTCTTGGCGAGATATTCCGTCCATATTTTTGAGTTGAACTTTTGGATCTCCTTCTGATTTTCATTCACGTCTCCGGGTTTCATTTGCTTTATGCACCAATTCTTGGCACCTTTACTGAGATGTGTAGCAAGCGTACCTGCCTTGGCTTCGCTCACCAACCCAGAGTCAATGAGCGCGGTCGTCGCGAGTGCGATGGATTTGGTTTCCATTGTGTTCTCTGCTCTGACCTCCATGGAGGTCGTCTCTCCCTGAATAATTATTTCAACTTCTTTACTTGTAGGGTTTGGGAGTTGCGATTTCGCTTCACTTCATTAGGATCGCCTTTACCGCGAGCACCTGCTGGACCTTTTTGACTGTAGGTTTTCTGATGAAGATTCCAGAATTGTTGCGACCCCACTCTGAAATTCTGATGAATCTTGGCCTTGTACCAGAACACACAGTCTTCGATCCGGTTGGACTTGGACGTATTGTCCAGCACCAAAACCTCATAATTTTCGGTGCACGCTGTCATCACCTGGTTGAACATATCGAAGTTGGGGAAGATACCGAAGAATGCCTTGTACAACTTTTCTCTGTTCTGGATCACATTTTCTCGCGCGATGAACACATAGTCCACATTGGCACGGAGGTCCGGACTGAGGTCCATGCAGTACTGCATAGTCAACATGAAAAATATTTTCCAGTGGCGACCGTTCATGAAGCACTGGCGAATACAAGAGTCTTTTAGGAATTTTCTATCATACATACAATCGTCCATCAATATGAAAGCTCCAATATCCCTGGACGTCAGTTCCTTCTTCCCTGGTGGCGGTTTCATGTTCACCATCTTCCTCTGTCTTTCAATCACTCTCTCGATGATGTCCTTATCGTATTCGCCATAAATGAATAAATCGGGGATGAACTGCTGATACCAGTGGTTTCCTTCCTCGGTCGCCGACATCACCACGCCCGCCGGAAGATGCTTCTTGTGATAGAGAATGTCGGTCACCAAGGTTGATTTTCCTGTGCCACGCTTGCCAATAAACACACACACCTTATCGTCACCCATTGAAGCGGGATTGAATTTTTTGAGCTGAATGTTCATATCTATTAGTCATGTGTATTTTTTGAAATCTTTTTTTAACACATCATATTAGGATGCAACTTGCCGTCACAGGATATCAGGATACTTTTTTAACTGGAGACCCACAATTGAGTTATTATCAAAAAGTATTTACGAAACGTGCTGGATATACTTCAGAGCTTCTTCGTATCGCTTTTGATTCGGATATACGCTTTGGGGGTTCTTCTATTTGTACTTTGGATAATGACACTTGTGATATTATCACTGGGTTTTACCTTAATTTTTCATTTCCTTCTTCACAATCTGTACCACAAGACGCTGGACATGCTTATATCGAACGCGTCGATCTATTGGTGGGCGGACAGACCATCGTTTCGATGACCGGTGAAATCATGGCAATTCTTTCGGACGTTACAGATGAGCAGAGAACGCGAGAGAATTATGATAAAATTCTCAAGAGAAGTGTTTCACAATTATCTTACGGCACGAGTTCTTCAACAAACTCGTTTTATGTAGAACTCCCTTTCTTTGGAAGATCTTATTCAAATTCATTCCCTCTTTTGGCATTAAACCGACACACAATTCAAGTTAGACTTTTTATACGTGAACAGTCCGAACTTGAGAACCCCCCTTTACCTAAAGTAGAACTTCTTCTTCAAGCTATGTACATAGACCAAGAACATAAGAACTTTTTCCTAGGAAGACAATTGGACTACGTTATAAAACAATATCAACTTGCACGAGTGAATTTGAAAGACCTTAATCGAATCAGTTTCAAAACATTATTCGAAAATCCAGTCAAAGAATTCGTCATGGTCGTACAAAATGACTCGGGTACCGATGGCGTGTTCGACTATTCTTCGCATAAAAGTACTACATACACAAGCTATCTAAATGACCAGGTGATCCAATGGATAATGTTGCTCAATGGTCAAAAATATTTCGATCTTGACCAAATAACTATGAGGGTCATTCAGCCCTATGAACATTACATACAAACACCGAACTACAAAGTGAATATATTTAATGTGGGACAGGATACCAGTGATACCCCTTCTGGAACTATTAATATGAGTAGAATCTCAAATCAAACATTCCAAATTAATCTAGTAGATTCAGATATAACTCGTAAATTACGCCTCTACGCGGTAAACTATAACATTTTCCGCTGCCAAGGCGGACTCGGTGGAACACTATTCGTCTAGTCAAGCTTGATCTCGCGACGCTTCTTGTCCGAAGTTCGCATCTTGAAGAACAGACGAAGCACGCCATCTACGTAACTCGCCTTGTAACCTTCATCCGATACATCCACGTAACTGGGCAAATCGAATGAAGTACTCTTTTTATCGCCATATGTCACCGTCACTTCGTGGTCATCCGAAGAAAGTGTGATGTGGATGTTGTCCTTGCCTACTCCAGGCAGATGCATCTCAATCTCAAAACCCTCATCTGTGGTGTGGGTACGCTTGTATAGATATCTGTCAGCCAATTTATTATTAAACTGCTTCTCCATGTTGGGAAGCTCATTCAGAACCTTGGACGTGGTGTCCAAAAGGTCATAAAGATCGCCATGCCGAAGAAAAGGTAAAAAAGCCATTGTACTTTATCTTGGAATCTTTTCTTTAATTATCTTCCATTCCTCCCAGTTGGGAGATCTCGTGTCCGCCACACAGACCTCAGCGATCAAGCGCATCGGTGTGGGATACACTGAATATACTTTGTCGTAGGGAAAGAATGAATAAATGTGACTCAGGTGAGGCATGTGCTTGATGTCCAAACCCTCTACGTCGCACTCCCATCCAATTGAATGCAGTGGATCTACCTCATACTGCTTTCCAATCTTTCCGTATTGTTTGAAATCCACGACATTGTATAATCTACCAAGATTGTCTGGATCAGGAACGGTCGCGTGGTTAGTCGAGATGGTGATGTGGGGGATGTGCCTAAACTTGTAGACCTTGGTCAGAAGACGATGATTCAGTGGCACCAGCCAGACAGAATAACCATACATTACTATATATGCAGGATCTTTCTTTAAGCCAGAAGATGGGTGTGGCCATTGCCATCGCTCCGACCGTATTGATGTTGGGACCCGTGCCTCTCGTTCTGGCTTCAGGAGATTTCCTGATGCGTCAAATAATTAAACATAAAGTCCAAGATAACAGTGTGAAGTTCAAGCCTAGGTAGCCTCATATGGAGTGGATTGCCTGGGTGATTTCACATTGTTCTCCGGTAGCTCATTAGGTAGAGCGCAAGACTGTTAATCTTGAGGTGATGGGATCGAAACCCATTCGGAGAGTTTTTGTTGATCCGTAAAAATTTACTTGTCAACAAAGTATCTGCGGGCCAGATAGAAACCGACCGCAACGATGAGACCGCTGACAGCCAGCCCGGCCATGCTGCGAGATCCATCCTTGGACATGAAGTTGGGGATGTATACAGCCAACTTTGCCTGAACCTCTGGATAGAATACCAGGGCAACCAACACCGCAACAATCACAGCTTCGTACTGCTCCTTGGTCAGTCCAAGAGGAAACTTCTTCTCCTCAACCACCACGGGCGCGGAAGGCTCGGGTGTTGGTGGCCTCTGCTGAACCTGCTGGGCGGGCTGAGCCATGAGCATCTCATGGGGAGCCACGGACGCCTGAGGTGGGATCACGGTGTGCATGTCAGCCGACATGTGATTGTTCATGGGCTCATCATATTCGAGATCAGAGATGGGAGTGGAAAATGCCATACTATTAAGCATTGGTTTTTCTTGTTGTTTATCATCATTATTTTTTCGGTCTATCGCAATTCGCTGGGCATCATATCCAGTATCCCTTTCTTTAGAATTTCCAGGTTTCGGTACAGATAGTCCTGCACCAACACCAGCACCAGTGTCTGGTATGGAAGGATTGTAGGTCAGAGGTGTTCCACCACCACCGGCATTCAAGTCATACATTTCCATTTCTATTAATGAAAAACAATCATTTGAGCCTGCACTGACGCATCTTTTCCAATGCACGTTGCTTCTGCCACCTAACCTGCGTTTCGGTGATGTTCATAGCCTTTGCCACCTGAGAGTCACTCATGTTGTGTATGTAAAGACAAGCGATGACAGCCCTCTGACCGTGGTTCAAACAAGACATGATATCTTCTACCTCGTTTAGTGATTGCGATTCTGGTTCAGGGTTGTATACCTCGGCTACTGGAAGATAATCCATAGCTTTTCTGGTTTTCTGAACATACCTCGACATATACGACTTTATCCACGGATAGGCGTAGGTCGACAGCTTGATACCCCTGGATGGATCATACTTCACAATCGCACGGTGCAGTCCCAACGTCCCCTCCTGAACAAGATCCTTTCTAGAAATACCAGGTCGCTGGTATCTGTAGGAAAGCTTATGAACCAACCCAAGATTTTGGTGCACAATCTCAGTTGTGGTCTTCATGTTTTTCTAGTTTCCGCCCTTTTTCTTTAAACGAAGATCGCATTCCCACCGCGCAGACGAAGCACCAAGTGGAGCGTGGACTCCTTCTGAATGTTGTAGTCCGAAAGGGTCCGCCCGTCCTCCAACTGCTTCCCCGCGAAGATCAACCGCTGCTGGTCCGGTGGGATTCCTTCCTTGTCTTGAATCTTTGCCTTCACGTTGTCAATGGAATCCGAGGAATCAACCTCTAGCGTAATAGTTTTGCCTGTCAATGTCTTCACGAAGATCTGCATCCTTAATATTAATCTCCAGAATTATAAATGATTGGCGTCGTCGCCTTAACTACCTTTTTGGTATTCTTCATTGAAGGGCTTGTCCATTACAATATTGGTAAGAACAAACTGTCCAAGTTGCAGTTTCCACAGGGTCGGGAAATATTCCAGTGGATCTTCACGCTGACTTTCTTCAGTCTGCTGAACGGTGTCCTGGCATCCTACGCCGAGGAGGTCGTATAACGTGAACTTCGCATGATCTTCCATAGAATGATAACCAATATTGTTATAGTAATCATATGGATAATGGCAGTGCAAGTTAAATAATAACCAAGATGTAATCTAAGTGGTTTCCACAATTTTTCGTGGACGTCTGGGTGATCGAAAAACATTTCTATTGCTTGAGTAGCTAGATCCTGTTCCTCTTCCTTGCTCATGGACAAGTTTCTTAAAACCAAAAAAGATAATATCTTTGACAAATGCGAGCCAGGCAAACTATTTCTAGTCAAGGGCTGGTCCACGGCACAAATATGCAAGACAATTGGTTCGTCGGCGGTCTATGTGGGGACCGACACTCTGCGTTCCCAGAACGTCACCCAAAACTTTTTCGGATTCATCGGTTTCAGTAAGGCTGACATTGTCACGGATGATTCATCGATGATCAAAAATGAGTTGCCCGGTTGGCGTTGGATCCAGCAGAATCGCATCAAGATTCACTCCCGAATCTTCATACCTTGCGAAAACAACTTGGATACAATCCAAATTCAAGACAAAACCTTGGAACCGGAAAATAACAAAGCGGTTGTGGAAACACTCCACCAGAGAGACCTGTTCAAAACTACCAAGGAAATCATGGACGATGTTCTAACCACCAAGGGGAACTTTAAAGTGAACGACTATCTGGGAATACACATGGACGAACCTGGAAATCGCATGGGAATTGTACAAGAAAATTACGTCCAAGCCAAAGGAATCTCCATAGAAGAAGTATCCGAAATCGCAGACCATCTCGTCGATGCGGATTACTGGGACACTATGATGTATTCAACCATGTATAACGAACAAATGCATGAACAATTTGTATTGGCATCGGTTATAAATCCATGCGCCATCATTCAAAACCGCATCCCAGTAAACAAGATGGCGGCAGCCAGAGTATGGACCAAGGATTTCAATATGCGTCTCAAGAAATCATTGGAAAAACATTGGGTTCGTTCGGATCCAGATACTATGCAAGTTTTACGTCACAAACCAGAACTTATAACTGAATACTGCACTAATTCAAGTGGCATTCATTTCATAAATCAGACATCCATGTCATCAAAGATAAAACCCGATGTCATGAAGGAATTGAAACTCAAGTTAAAGGAGAGAGAGCAAGACTTTTTATAACAAGCAACATGAGGCGCCTCTATGCCAGAGATGACGAGTCTGACGATGGAAGCGATGCGGGCGTTGGTGGCGAGAACTACAACATCGACATCATAGGAAATGATATACACTTTACAGGCGAAATCTCCGATGAATCCATGCACGATCTAATTGTTAAGGTCAAGACGTTGGAAAGGAAACTCCTCAGTGTCAGGGAATACAAACCCAAGATTACACTTTATGTCAGGAGCGATGGAGGCGACTTCTTTGCAGGACTAAGCTGTATGGATCACCTCAGAAGACTCAAAATCAAGCTGATCACGGTCGCAGATGGTTTTTGTGCCAGCGCAGCTACCTTCGTTTTGATGGGTTCCAAGCATCGCAGGATTATGCCTCATGCCCACTTGCTCATTCACCAACTTTCCACAGGCGCGATGGGCAAGTATGAAGAACTCAAGGACGAGATTAAGAATTGTGACAAACTCATGGAGACCCTCCGCAAGATCTATACCCAGTATACACAAATCCCAGAAGAAAAATTGAATAAGTTGCTCAAGAAGGATATCTACTTTACTGCCGAAGACTGTGAACGGTGGGGGATTGCCAAAAATAATATGTGATAATTACAAATATGAAGATGAAGATGAACATGAAGATGCCCAAGCTGTCCCAGCAGGCTATGATCGTCGCCTTCGCTGCCATTCTCCCAGTGATGGCTTCGGCTTACAAGCTCCGTATTCTGGATGCCGTCGTTCTGCTTCTGTCAGGTGCGCTTGCCGTCTATAACGTCAACTGTCTCACCGCGGGCAGCTGCAACACCTGGGCGACCGTGGTGTCTGTCTCTTTCTTCATCATGACCGTCCTGCAGCTCATGGCGCCGCGCGAGGGTCTTGAGGGAGAGGAGGAGATGCCCAAGAAGGAGGAGGATATGCTCGTCACCGACAAGGAGGAGGTCACCGAAGTGCCCACCAAGGTCGAGGAGAAGCCTGCCGCGCCAGCCCCCACGGAGGCCAAGATGCCCGCCGAGTCCAAGCCCGAGAAGGCCATGGCCAAGACTGCTCCCATCATCACCACCGACGAGGAGTTCGAGATGCTCAAGGCTCAGCTGATGCAGTAAAGTTCACCGCAGCTTCATAGAGATCAATCCCGTGGTCAGCGACCGCACAACAGGCTAGCGAAGACGCCTCAAGTTGCTCGAGGTCAGGCTTGTAGCCGTAGGGACTGGTAATGAAACATCCCTTTACGTGTTTGAATCCCCAAGCACGCAAAGGAACCCGAGGGATGGGATCGTTCACATCCACAAATCGGAAACTGTTGTCAATCACCGCATCGAAGAGATTTCGGAAGTGACCGCCTCCAACCCGTGGCGAACCGTAGGTCACACAGTATGTCTCCACGTCGCCCCCAACATTCTGCTCAACGTCCAGGGCACAGAGTGTAGAAAGACCACCACCAAGCGAATGACCCGTACATACCACCTTGGGGTTCGCCATGTACTTGATTGTGTCAATGATCAACGTGCGACCACTCATGTACTGACCAAGGAATCCCGCATGAACTCTGCACTCGTCTGGTAGGAACGGCGTCTTTACCCGAAAGGTCAGCATGTCCGTGCATATGTCGTTCCACTGATCCGTCTCGGTTCCACGGAACACCACCCAGGTGATACCGTCTTCAGATTTGATGAAACAGTCCAGACCAGTCTCATCACTGCTGATGGGCTGAAAACCGTCCCGACACATTTCAGCCTTATCATATGATTTCCTGCAAAGAGATGCACACTTTCTAATGATCTTCCTGGATTCCTCCTTCATCTTTATACTTGGTTGGCATTTTCTTCATCAGAATCTGTCGCTACATCCGTTTGCTCACGAAGCCCCTGAAGTGTTTGCGCCACCCTCTGCTCCTCGAACGTCGGTGGGAATACCTCGGGTCCTTCCGAAAAGGATACACTGGAATTTCCTGGCGATGGCGGTGGAACGTCGTAGTTAATGTTCTTGGTGCTGAAGAACCTTGACGCAGCTCGCTTGATTCGCTCCGCCGAACTGACCTGGAACTTCTCATGAGCCTCCTCGCTGAAGGGTGTGATCTCGCGGATGTCCAGAATCTCGGGACGCGCGAAATTGTGTGCCTCCTTGGGGAACTTCTTTTCGAACATCTTCAAAATATCACCTGGGATCGCTGGAGACTGCTCGATCAAACGGTCCATGTCCAACTTAGTCATATTGATAAACTCGTGACCCGTCATCGAACGCTCCTCGGGGGGCAAACTCAACTCCAGACGCATGTGACGCGACATCTTACCGTAGGTGGCCGCACTGACCCTGTGTGCTTCCATCAACTCGTTGACCTTGAGGAATTGCGCGATGGTCGTGGCTATGGCAGCAATCAAATTAAGTCCACCAATAACCAGCGGTACCGTGGATTGCGCACTCGTGGGAAATGTTCCCTGGGCAAAATTTGCAGTCCCAGTCACCGTTGAAATGATGATGATTGGGATTGTAAAGCGCATACTCATCTTTTTGTATTTGTGATAGGACATGAAGTGAAGATACCGG
>Ga0181595_10002627_pt1 | contig 17795 bp, 13 predicted proteins | sample 041ome_7_FD_145604 | JGI IMG/M metagenome (GOLD analysis project Ga0181595, IMG submission 145604) | Coastal salt marsh microbial communities from the Groves Creek Marsh, Skidaway Island, Georgia - 041401AS metaG (spades assembly) | ecosystem: Environmental > Aquatic > Marine > Intertidal zone...
AAAAAGGACAAAGACGTCATTTAGGGTTTAGGGTTTAGAAAAACGAGAGAGACCCGATCTCTCAAATCTCTCTCGTGCGGCTTTCTTTCCTCAGAGTGTGGCGCGCGAGAAAGAAGAAGAAGAAGAAGAAGAAGCGACGGCGCAAAAAATCATTCATCATGCTGACCAAGTTCGAAACGAAATCCAACCGGGTGAAAGGTTTATCCTTCCACCCGAAACGACCGTGGATTTTAGCCTCGTTGCACTCCGGCGTCGTCCAACTGTGGGACTATCGCATGGGGACGTTAATCGATAGATTCGACGAACACGACGGACCCGTGCGAGGGGTGGATTTTCACAGCAATCAACCGCTGTTCGTCTCCGGCGGGGACGATTATAAGATAAAGGTAGGATTTTTGATTATCTTTTGATTATCGGCGTTTCAATCGAGAGAGAGAGAGAGATGAAAGAGAAAAGAAACGCGCGCGGTGAATTTGAACCGATCGATCTCTCTCTCTCTTCGATTGGGTTAAAAATATGTAAGAGAGAGGGTCTAACTAAAGAGCAACGCGCTTCGCGCGAAGACGCCGCGATGATCGAGAATCGATTCGCGTTTCGTCTCTCTTTTCCATTATTCCCGGGAAAGAAGAAAAGCAACGCGCAAAGAGAGATTGTGTGCACGCGTTCTCTTTTTCTATCTCGCGGCGCGCGCTGCTCGTAGTACAAACACCCCGCGTCGTTTCCGTTTTTGTTTACGCTCGCGCGCGCGCGCGCGGCTTTATATATTTTATTTAACGTTTTTCAAAATCGTCTTCTCTCTCTCTCTAAAATAATAATAAATACACAGGTTTGGAACTATAAGCTTCGACGATGCTTGTTTACGTTGCTCGGCCATCTCGATTACATCCGTACGGTGCAGTTTCACGTGGAGCATCCGTGGATTGTCTCCGCCTCGGACGATCAAACCATTCGAATTTGGAACTGGCAGTCGAGAAATTGCATCTCGGTGTTGACGGGGCACAACCATTACGTCATGTGCGCTTCTTTTCACTTGAAGGATGATTTGGTGGTTTCCGCGTCGTTGGATCAAACCGTGAGAGTGTGGGATATCGTCGCGTTGAGAAAGAAAGTTGCCTCGCCGGGAGGGCCGCAAAGACCGAGCGAATTGGATTTGAAAATCCCGCAAATGAATGCGGATTTGTTCGGCGGCGGCGACGCGGTGGTGAAGTACGTGTTGGAAGGCCACGATCGCGGCGTCAATTGGGCGTCGTTTCACCCGAGTTTGCCGTTGATTGTTTCTGGCGCGGACGATCGCCAAGTGAAATTATGGCGCATGAACGACACGAAAGCCTGGGAAGTGGACACGTTGAGAGGTCACGTGAACAACGTGTCGTGCGTGATGTTCCACGCGAGACAAGATATTATCGTTTCCAACTCTGAAGATAAATCTATTCGAGTTTGGGATATGAGTAAACGCTCGGGCGCGCAAACCTTTCGAAGAGAAAACGATCGGTTCTGGATTTTGTCCGCGCACCCGAACTTGAACTTGTTGGCTGCGGGGCACGACTCCGGGATGATTGTTTTCAAGTTGGAAAGAGAACGACCGGCGTACGCGTCGCACGCGAACATGTTGTATTACGTGAAGGATCGATACTTGCGTTCCTTCGAGTTTGAAAGTCAAAGAGATAATCCTTTGGTGTCCGTGAGACGACCTCCGGGCGGTGGAAACAACTCTGGCTTCCGCAACTTGAGCTACAACCCGGCCGAGAATGCGGTGTTGATCAACTCGGACAGCGAAGGCGGATCGTACGAGTTGCACGTCTTGCCGAAGGACGAAGGTCGCTCGGGTGAAATCGGCAACGAGCCGAGACGAGGTCAAGGCGTGTCTGCAACTTTCATCGCGCGCAACAGATTTGCCGTTTTGGACAAATCCACGCACCAAATCTTAATCAAAGACTTGAAGAATGAGGTCACGAAGAAGTGCGTTCCTCCGGATTCCACCGTGGACGCCATCTTTTACGCCGGCACCGGATCTCTCTTGTGCCGCGCCGAAGATCGCATGATTTTGTTCGACGTTCAGCAAAGAGCTGCGATGGCGGAAATCACGACGCCGATGATCAAATACGTCATTTGGTCCAACGATATGTCTTTGGTCGCCATGTTGTCGAAACACGCGATTGTTATCGCCAACAGAAAGCTCGGTCACGCGTGCACGGTGCACGAAACCATTCGCGTGAAATCCGGCGCCTGGGACGACAGAGGCGTGTTCATTTACACCACCTTGAACCACATCAAATACGCGTTACCGAATGGTGATTCCGGTATCATCCGAACGTTGGATAACGCCGTGTACGTGACCAAAGTCATCGGCAACGTCGTCCACTGCTTGGACCGAGATGGTAAAAACAGACGCATTCAAATCGATTCGACGGAGTACGTCTTCAAACTCGCTCTGGTGCAACGCAAATTCGATCAAGTCTTATCGATGATCAAATCAAACGTCTTGTGCGGCCAATCGATCATCGCTTATTTGCAAAAGAAAGGGTACCCGGAAATTGCTTTGCACTTTGTGAAGGACGAACAAACTCGATTCGCGTTGGCGGTTGAATGCGGCAACATTGAAGTCGCGTTGGCTGCCGCCCAAGCGTTGGATGAGAAAGAAACGTGGCACAAGCTCGGCGTGGAAGCGCTGAGACAAGGCAACCACCAAATCGTCGAGTTTGCGTACCAAAAGACGAAGAACTTCGAGCGCTTATCGTTTTTGTATTTAATCACGGGGAACATTGAAAAACTGCAAAAGATGCTCAAGATTTCTGAAATGCGAGCGGACGTCATGGGCCAATTCCACAACGCGTTGTACTTAGGCGACGTTTCGGAACGCGTTAAAATCCTAGAGTCTGCCGGCCACCATCCGTTAGCGTACGTGACGGCAAAGACGCACGGTTTAGAAACCGACGCGGAGAGAATAGCGGAGGAGCTGAGAGAAGCCGGCGCGAAGGTTCCGGATATCGACGCTTCAGTCGGAGAATTGTTGACGCCACCGGAACCGATTTTGAAGGAGGATAACTGGCCTTTGTTGACAGTATCCAAAGGATTCTTCGAAGGGGTTTTGTCGGGCGAAGTTTCCGCCTCGCAATACCAAATGGACGAGAGCGAGATGGAGGGTGTCGGCGGCGATTGGGGCGACGGCGACGATTTGGATTTGGGCGTCGGCGGCGACGACGATGAGATGGAAAAAGACGATCCATTGGCGAACATTTTACCCGGCGGAGACGACGAAGAGAACAAGTCCGAAGACGGTTCAGACGCCGGTTGGGATATGGAAGACATGGATTTACCAGCGGCAGATTTAGTCGGCGGAAGCCAACCGGGATCACCGACGGGTATCCAAGCGGGAGAAATGTTTGTCGCGCCGAGCGCCGGCGTAGATCCGAGACAAAAATGGACCGCCAAATCCGCCGTCGCCGGCGAACACGTAGCAGCCGGCGAGTTCGATGGCGCCATGAAGCTCTTATCCAGACAGTTAGGCATCGTAAACTTCAAACCGTTGAAACAAATGTTTGTTGATTGCGCGTTTGCGAGTACCGGCGCGTTACCGGGTTCGTTATCCGAAGGCGACGCCGCGAAGATGCGAGTTATCTTATCTAGAAACTGGGACTCGTCCGACCCGATCGGCCAAGTCAAACCGCCGAATTTGTTGAGCACGTTGCCAATTCTCGAGGAGAAGTTGAAGCAAGCGTATAGAAAAGTCACGGAAGGTAAATTCTCGGACGCGTTGAACTTGTTCGTGAACATTATTCACTCGATTACTTTGTTATCCGTGGAGACCAGACGCGAGGTGGACGAAGTGAAAGAGTTGATGGCGATCGCGAGAGATTACGCCGTCGCGTTGCGAATCGAGTTGAATCGCAAAGAAGTCGCGAAGACGGATCCGAACCGAGCCGCGGAATTGGCAGCGTATTTCACGCACCAAAACTTGCAACCGATTCACGCCTCGTTGTCCTTGAGATCGGCGATGACCATCTTTTACAAAATGCAAAATTTCCAAACCGCGGCTGGGTTTTCCCGAAGATTGTTAGAGCTTAACCCGCCGGCGAACGTGGCCACGCAAGCGAAGCAAGTGTTGCAAGTCTGCGAGAAACAGAACAAAGACGCCGTGGAGTTGAACTACGATTCGCGCAATCCCTTCGTCGTCTGCTCCGGAACGTTGACGCCAATCTACAGAGGCACCAAAGATGTCTCGTGCTCGTGTTGCGGGGCAAAGTACGTCGTCGAGAAGAAAGACGCTTTGTGCGATGTCTGCAACTTGGGTAAAGTAGGCGCGGATGCGACCGGATTAGTCGTTTCGGAGACGCAAAGTTCATCTAGACGATAAAAAAAGAGTACGAACGAACGACGAACGACGAACGACGAACGAACGAGCGACGACGGGAGAAGAAGAAGAGAGAGAAGGAGAAGAAAAGAGAGAAGATTTATACGTTACTTTTTTTTTAAATAAAAGAACAAGTACACAAGTATCACATTATTACAGCAACTTTTTATCAATAACAAAACAACATCAACAACTCGAATATAAACGCCGCCTGCCGCTTCTTTGTCTCTCTATTTCTCTCTCTCTCTCTCTCTCTCTTTAATATACACGCGACGGATCCGGAGATGGATCGTTAGTTACAACGACGACCGCGGTTGTCCAGAGACGATCAAATCTTCGCTCGATAAGTTCGCGACGATTCCCGCCGCGCCGCTTCCTTCTCCTCCTCCACCATCACTACCACCACCACTACCACCACCACCGACAATCTTCTTCCTCCTTCCGCCGTTAAACATTACCAAAAACGACAACTGCACGACTCCCAACACGCCGCCGAAAAAGTTCGGACTGACTAAAAACCAATCTTTCAAAGCGAACCCGTACGCGGCCCAAGAAAACCCATTCACGGTAATCGCCACGCTCATCGGCCAAGACAAACTCGACGCGTCTCTGTTCTTTATTATCTGTCTCATCTCCGACAGCGGCGACGCGTAATACACCGCCAACACGACGTTGCAAAAAATCCCAGACGCGAACCGCCGCTTCGCCTCTCCCTCGTCGTGCATGACGACGCCCAACACGAACCCAATCGCACTCGTCAAAGCGCAACTCAAAAGCACCATTTTCTCCAGCTCTCTTCGTTTCTCCTCGTTTCTCGCCAGAGATATCGCCGTCATCACCGCGTACACCGAGACCAACACCCCCGGGAAATTCGAAACGTACACCCAATAGTCCTGTATCACCGACCCGTACATCATCCAGCCGACGCAGTTGGCCACCACGATCGGGTACGGGTGCGCGTTCAACCCCCCCCACTCTCCGTTCGCTCTGTATCGTCTCAGTTCTGGTAACGAGGAGAAGAACATGAAGTTGGCCAGGCAAAATCCCAGGATTGGGGCGATCGTTAACGTGAATATTTCGGACGATGATGATGATGATGAGCCGCCCATGTTTTTAACAAGAAATCTCTCTCGTACTCTTTCACTCTTAAATGGAAAACAAAAAGACCAAAAAACAACCTCTTAAGGTAAGAAAAAGAGGCGACGCACACGCACACACACAGAGAGAGAGAGAGATAAAGAGATAATCTTCTTCTCTCGATCTGGTGTCCGCGCGTGTTCGTTGTTCGTTGTTCGTTGTTCGCTCGTGTGGATTACTTATTATCCACCCAAGAAAAGAGTGACGGCTGCTCTAAAGCAAGAAAAAAGAGAGAAAAACGAAGAAAAAGTTAAAAAACCCTAAACCCTTCTCAGTTGCAACTGTTTTTTCCAATTTATCTAAAACATCACTTTTTATTGACTCTTTTTGTCGGTGCGCAGACACACGAACACACAAAACACACGCGCGCAGACGCACTTTCTTTCCCTCGGTGAGTGCGTTTCTCTCTTTTCGTCCGTCTCGTCGTCGTTTTTTTTTTGTCCTTTCCGTTTGTGTGAGCTTCTTCTCGCATCGTTCTCTCTCTCTCTTCTCCTGCCTAGGGTAAGGCGAGGATCGCGTTCGTTCCGCTTCTAAACCCTAAATGAGATATTTTCCTCTTTTTTTTGTCCCTCGTGTGTGATTGAACAACAACAACAGAAAGAAAGAAAAAAATACTCGCTCTTGCTCTCTATTTTATTTGAAGATGATGACGATGAAAACGACCACCACCAACAACAACAACAAGAAGAAGATTTTCGCGACGGTGGCGTGCATTTTAGCACTTTCTTCGCCCTTTTCAGCGGAAGCGCAACCGGGCGGCGGCGGCGGGGCGGCGTCGTGCTCTAACCCGACGTTCGCTTCGCTTCCCGCGGCGGCGGACTTGCGAAATGACAACGGATGTACGTACGCTGCCGGCACGGAAACGTATACCGACACCGGCGCAGGTGGAACGACGAAAACGTTGACGTATGAGGTTAGTGGGAGCGCGGTGAGCACAAACGCGCACATCTACAACTCTTTCGAAGCCGGTTTTTCGAGTTCGCAAGATAGTGTAATTTCCGGTTGGGGATGTTCAACGCCGAGCGACTTTTACGACACCGCGGGCGGATTGGATCTCGGCTTGGCGGAAAGTAAAGTCAGGAAATTGTGCTACGATTCCGCCGCTTACTCCTTTCCGAACGTTCAATCGGATGGCAGCTATCGCGGATGCGTCGGCCCGTGCGGCGGACACACAAACGATTATCACTTTCACGGGAGGTATCACTGCTTGTATGAGCAATCCGGTACGCATTCGACAAAAATTGGTGACGTTGGACCGTACATAATGTACGGGAAGTGGGAAGATTTCACGAACAAGAAGTTGCCGCACTTGGACGCGTGCGGCGCGCACATCGGGAAGACTCCGGATTCTCCTGCCACTGACGTGTATCACTACCACGTGCAAGACAGAGCGCCATATGGCGTCGGCTGTTACGGCGACGGTACAAACTTGGTTACCGTCGCCGCATGCAGAGCGTTATATACCGAGTGCGGCGACGGCACGGAAACGTTCACGGACATGCCGCAACCGGATGGCACGAAAAAAACATTCAATTACGACCGCGATTGTCCTTGCTTTGACGCAAACGGTCTCAACACGGGTACTATCACCGAGCGAGCGATCATCGCGGCGCCGTCGGTGCTTTCGTACGACGCGAGCGAGTGGACGTGCGGAGATGGCGTGAGTTGCATGCAAACCGTGGAGAAAACGCTCTGTTTTACCGATCACGTTGGATCGACGGCGAGGGACGATTGCTCAACCAGTACTACCACGACGACTACCACGACGACTACCACCACTGGTACGTCTGGAGGAGCTTCAACCAAGGCGCTTCTCGCAATTGCCGGCGCAACCATTGCGGCGGCTTTGCTCGCCTAAATTACGGCGATCAAAAAGACGACGACGACCGACGACGACGGAACAAAGAAGGAACAAAAATGACGTGTACATATTTTTTATTTATTTTATTGAAAGAAAGAAAAGAAAGAAAGAAACGTCCTTCGAGAATCTCAAACATTTATTTTTCCCACGCAGCTCTGTCTTCCTTGCCTTCCTCGAACGCTTTAATCCCAGCGAGTTCTACCACGCGATCTCTCGTTTTTTTATCCACAAATTTCGCCTCTTTCGTGCGTCTCGCCCGTTCCTCTTCACTGATGGCGCCACCCGTGCCGTAAATCAAACCTCTCGAGGCGAGCTCTTCCGCGCGTTTCAACTCCGGTTCGGCCTCTTTCGCGAGCTGCGAACGCACTTGCTCGACTTTTTCGTTTATCGCGGGCGTGTTTTCGTTCAGCCATTGCTTTATGGCATCCTCGACGGAAAGATATTCGTCTCCTTCGTCTTCGTTCTCGCCGCTGGAAGGAACATTGCCCTTCTTCCTCTTCTGCAAGCGCGACGCCGTCTTCAGCGCCACTTTTTGCGTTTCCACCAAAGCTTCGTTCCATACTCTCTGCGCGCCGTCGTGCTCTAACCACTCGTATTTAAATCTCACTTTTTCGCCTTTCGTGAATCGAATTTTAGAAACGTCGATGTCCCCGTTCTCGTCTTTCGGCAGCGACTTTCTCGCTTCTTCGTCGCTCGCGCCGGCGACGTTGTGCTTTTCGATGTACTTGCGTTGGAAACATTTCCGGTCCGCGGACATGCACGTCACCGTATCTCTCGGCGTGTCTAAAAACGAACTCGCGCACAACTCGTGCGATTTCGGCAAAGCGCACAGTAACGTCTTCTTCGCTAAATCTTCCTTCAAAGCTTTTTTGGCTAATTTTGTGCCCTTCTCGTGGTGAAAATTTTTGTTGCTCGCGAACAAGGTGTAAATGTTCTGGTTGTTTCTCCTCGTCGCTTCGTCTTTTTTATCCGTCAACTCTTTCTTTTGAACGTCTCGATGACGATTTTGGTTCCCGATTTGCGTTAAATCCTTATCGATTCGATGTTTCCATTTTGGATCGTACAATCCGACTTTGAATCCTTCCGCCCACATGCGGACGGAAATTTCGAAATCGAAGCCTTGCGCCATCTCTCCGGCGCACGAGAATTGATCGTGAAACCCTCCGGAGGCTAAGAATATGGACTTTTTAAACAACATGGGACCCATGTTGACTTTGTACATCCAGAGGAAAGGAACGCCGAGTTCGCTGTCGACGTACGCGATCGGGCGAGTCTCGCGGTCGGATTCAAAGTTACCGCCGAATTTCGAGCCGTCGTTTTGGTTGGATGATTTCTTCATTCGGGAACCGTCGTCGTAACGGCCTCGGTAGGCGCCCAACAGAGCCAAATCTTTGTGACGACGCATTAGCGATAATCCATCTAAAAGCCACGATAAAGAGCTCTGGTCTGTCACGTCTGGTTTATCGTCGTCTTGCGCGAAAACGAGCAATTCAGCCGTCGCGACGTGCGCCAATCGATTATACGCTCGGAGTTCATGAATGTCGTTAGAAAACGACAACACGAACGGTGAATCGTGATTACCGGTTTGTTTCTTGAATTCCAGCGCGCGCTGGACCCATTTGTCGGATTTTTTATACCCACTATCGATGTTCGCCAACACTTCCATCGTAAACGAGGAAGTCGAAGATATCGACGAGTGCTCGACGCTCTTCGCCAACGCGTCGAAAATCTCACCCAAAGTTTTCGCTCTGTTGAAGTATTGCATGATGAACGTCGCCTGAACTCTCCTTTTTCGTTTGTTGCTGTTGCTATTATTATTCGTAGCAGAAGAAGAGGGACAAAACAAACTCTTTTCGTTTCTTTTCGAGGCTGATTTGCATCCTAAATCAAATGCGCCGTCGACGCCGCCGCGGTTTGCGTTTGCTTCCCATTTACCGTCCATGATGTACAGTTCCTCTTCCTCTACGTCGTCTCTTCGTTCAGACGTCGACGTTTCTCCGAGAAGCAGTCTTCTGTTGAAAGTGCTGCTGCTGCTACTACTACTACTGCTACTGCTACTACTACTACTACTGCTGCTATCGCTATTATCGCTTTTCATCATGTTATTAATATTATTATTAATATTATCATTAGTATCATCGCCACCGCTACCTGTTCTCGACGACGCGACGATTCTTTTCAGCTTCCTCGGCAATCGCTTAAACTCCATGCCTTTCTCCACCATGTACGAGACTAAACTCTTCTCGGTTTTCGCGCATCCCGAGGATCGATCGTCTTCCGAAGTCAGCGCGAATTTCGCCTCCCAAGCTCTGACTACCATCGCCGGTCGCTTCGCGCCTTCGAATCCACTCACGTTTTCGTTACCGCCGAACAAAACCGCCGAGATCGTCGGTTCTGTTCGAAAAACTTTCATTAAAGCCATGCTCGTCCACTCCGCGGACGGAACGATCGCGTTCAAATCCGCGACGATGACAAACTTCGCTCTCGTAAACTTCACGCCTCGCGCAATCGCGTCGTCGTAATCGGATATTTCATTCAGCGCTTTCTCGTCGCCGTCCACCACCGCCAAGAAGAAATCATTCTCGCGAAAGAAGTGCTTCTCTAAATCCTCTAAAACCGACTCCGTCTCTTCGTTCACGCCGTACGCGACCAACACTAACTCCCCGTCCGAGTGCATCTCGCTCTTCTTATCTCGCTCGTCCCCAAACGCCATCCGTAAATTCTCCGTGAATTCCGTCATCGCTTCGGGAGATTTCGACTTAATCTTCATCAAAGATCTCGCGTGTATCGCCGCCACCACGGCGACCGGCGGGAAATCTTCGTGCTTCGCTCTCTCGCTCTTCCGGTTGAAACAAAACGCGTTGTCGTCGTTGTTGTTCTTATTCTCGCTCTCCGCGTCGTTAAACAATCGTCTGGATGGTTTCATCGCGATCGATCGAACGCATTTCCTCGCGTTGAGTGGTGTTTCGAAGTCGTCAAACGTTGTCGAAGAAGAAGAAGAAGAAGAAGATGATGACGATCCATCGTCGTCTTCGTTATCTTCTTCGAGGACAAAAATCGACTCGATGTCGTCTCGAAATTTTCCCATTCGTTTCTTATAAAACGTCTTCTTCTTCGCGACCACCGAAGAAGAGTGGTGAGAAACCGAAGAGGAAACGTCTCCTCCGTCGCTCTCTCCTCTCCTTCCCTCCTCGTCCTCCTCGTCCTCCTCCTCCCAGTAATCTTCGCCGTCTTCTTCGTCAAACTCGAAATCGTAATCCAACGAAGAAGAAAAAGAAGCACCACGCGTCGTCGACAAAGAGACTTTGTTCTTCTTCCGAACGACGGAATACTCCGCGCTGTTCGGAAGGAGGAGCACGACGAAAACGACGACCGAGAGAAGGATCAGCGACGAGAGGAGGCGTCTTTTTCTAATCGTCGTCGATATCGTCGCGTTGTTCTTCGGCGTCGACATCATTTTTCTTTTTTCTTTCTGCAAAATACACAAAACACGAAGAAAAAAAAAATGAAGATTTTGGAAAAAATGAGATCAGAGAGAACGATGTGTGACGATCGATGACGACGATGTGATGCCTTCTTCTTCTCTCTGTCTCTCTCTCTCTCTCGTCTCGCGCCAACAACAGAAGAGCGTTCGTTGGGTTTCTTTCTTTCCAGAGAGAACAGAGAGAGAGAAAGCAGAAGCGCGCGGTGTACATCTCTCTCTCTCTCTGTTCTCTCTTTTTATTAAAAGAGAGATGCGCACATTCCACGAGAACAGAAAACGAGATATCATCGATGTGGTATCTATCGATGATATCAGATCTCTTCATCTCTCTCTGTTTCGTTTTCTTCTTCTTCTTTTTGGCGCTGCTCCTGCCGCCGCCGCTGCCGCTAACGACGACGACAAAATAAGGTGCGCTGCGGCGTCGTGATCACAACAGGGGGGATCGATCGATCCTCTTCGCGTATTATTTCTTTTCATCATTTTCCAAAATGCTTCATTTCCAAAAGACGTTTTCCCCAAAAGAAAAGCGCTGCGCGCAAATTGAACGACGACGTAAAGATACCAAAAAAGAAGAGCGAAGAAAGAAAGAAAAACGTCGTTGTTTAAGTTAAATGCACCCGCCTCTGACGCTTTCCAAACACCCGCTGTGCGCTGAACTCGTCCAAAAGTTAAAACGGTGTCACGAAGTGCAGCCGTGGTATAAAAAGTGGACCGGGATTTGTAACCAACAAAAGTGGGAATTGGATAAGTGTTTGAAAGCGCAAAAGCTGTTCAAGGCGAAGATAAACCGAGAGAGAGGAGAGAAGTATAAAGATCGACTGAAGAGGAGAGTTTTGAAGAACGAGGAGGAGGAATAGAGTGTTTGTTTTGTGCGCGTGTGAGAGAGATGAGCGGCGGAAAGGAGGAGGTTGTGGAGCGGACGAACTATAATAGGTTGGAGAGCAACAGAAGACACCGTCGCGTAAATCCGAAATCGGATGCACGTGAAAGAAGACCAGGAGGCTTCGGTGATGATTATGAGCATCGAGGAGGAATTCACGTGCTCGTCATCGCGACGGGATCGGTGGCGGCGATAAAATGGTACGACTTGCGCAACGACATAGCGCGGGAATACGCGCGCGTTCGAAAGCGGCTCGAGAAGATCCGACCGCGGGGGGGGAGATGGATTATAGGAGGACGTAGGCAACAACCGGAGCCGACGCTGTATATTCACGTGGTGGCGACCAAGGCCGCGACGAAATTCATTGAAGTTGCCATGGAATCGGTAGACGAAGGGAAATTGACTATCAACACCGTTCCCATGAAACCCGTGGATGTAGACGTTGAGATTGAATTAGATCGGATCAAGCAAAACAATCACGATAATTTTTATACCGACTGTCGATGGTCTTACGATGAGCTTTTGGTGCATTGGGGCCCATGGATTTTAAAAGATAAGAACGACGTCATCCTTCAATATTACAGCGACGTCGAGGAATGGGACACGTGGCGAGAACGAGGCGACCCGGTGCTGCACATCGATTTACGAAACATAGCGGACATTTGCGTCATCGCGCCGTGTTCGGCAAACACGCTCGCAAAAATAGCCAACGGTATGTGCGACAACCTCGCGACGTCGATCATCCGCGCTTGGGATTTCAAGAAACCGTTGTTGATCGCGCCGGCCATGAACACGCACATGTGGCAACACCCGATCACGAAGACGCACATCGACGCGATCAAAAGACATCACGGTGAACAGCTATTCGGAGACGGCGTGCGATTCTTAGACCCGATCGAAAAAACGTTGATGTGCGGCGACACCGGGGTAGGCGCAATGTGCGACACGAAAACCATCGCGCGCGAGGTCATGGACGTTTTGCTCGCCCACCTCCAACAGACCGCGCTCGCCCAGAAAAAAGCAGCCGCGGAAGAAGAGAAGAAGAAGAAGAACGAGAAGAAGAAGAAGAAGAAGAACGCGACGAGCGCGCGAAAGAGCGGGACGAGTGCAAAGACGAACGCGCAAAAGAAGACGCAGAAAAAAGTCATCGACAAGAACAAGAACAAAAACAACAACACGAAAAAGAAGAACGCCGTCGCGAAGCAATCCGCCGCGAGACGACGGCTCGCCCCGAAGAAGAAAGCGCAAACGGCCCCCGCGAAGAAGAAGACAAAAGTAGTAGCGACGAAAAAGAACGCGGCGGCGACAACGACGACTAAAACTACGAACGAGAAGATTGGGGTGGCGACCAGGAGGAGCAGCGGCAGGAAAAAATAACAGAGAGTTGTATCATCGTCACCGTCATCGTCGTCAGAGCAACACACGTCGCACCATTTTTTCTCCATTTTTTTCTCCTTTTCCCTAAAACGTCATCTCCTCATTGCGCGAAAGCGAGATAAACCACGCGCGCGCAAGCAAACAAACGCGAACGAAGCTCGTCTATTCGAATCAAAAAAATATAATGCTCAGAATGCACCACGGAACCTCGACGATGATTATTAACAAAGTCTTGTCGTCCTCGTCGTACTACCGCTGCACGACGACGACGACGACGACGACCCGAAGAAGTTCTTTCCCCAAAGCGGCTCACGCTGCCGCTGCCGCTGCCGCGAGACGATGGAATGTCACCACGAATAACAGCAGCAACGGACGGAGAAGATACGTCTGCGCTTCTTCTTCCACCGCTGCCGCTGCTGCTGCTACGAACAACGTCGTCGTCGCGAAGGAAAAGACGCCGCAAGAGCAGTGGAAAGCGTCGATTGATTTTAAATCCATTCGCGACAATCAAGCGAACGTGGAGCTGAATTGCAAAAACAGAAACGTGACGAACGTGGACGTATCCGCGGGTAAGATTTTAATATGTGTATATATATTTTGTTTTGTAAACACTTTTCGATTGATTCTTCTTTATCTTTTTCTTCTCTCTCGCGGTTCGTTGATTACATGCGCACGTGTTTTAGTATCGATCGATCGTCGTCGTCGTCGTCGTCTGAGATGAAACTGACCCGACCCGCTCTGCTCTGCTCACTTCTCTTCTTCTTCTTCTTCTTCTTCTTCTTCGCGCAGTCGTGGAACGCTACGAGGCTTTCGTGAACTTGGACCAAAAAGCGGACGTGTTGCGAGCGAGTCGGAATGAAAACGCGAAGAAGATGAAAGGTAAGATGGAAAAAGAAGTCCGAGACGCGCTGATCGAGGAAGGTAAAAGGATTAAAGACGAATTGGCGTCCATCGAGGTTGAGTTGAATGAAATTTCCGAGCAGTTGCAGCAAGAGGCGCAAAAGATTCCGAACGATACGCACCCGGACGTTCCGATTGGAGGCGAGGAGTTAGCGACGGTGATGGAGATTGTCGGCGAGCAGAGAGATTTTGGCGGGATGAAGTGTCAAGATCACGTGACCATTGGTGAAAAGTTGAACATGTTTGACTTTGAGACGGCGTCGAGGGTGAGCGGCACACGATTCGTCTACTTGACCGGCGTCGGCGCCTTGCTCGAATTAGCGTTGATTAACTGGGCGATGCAAAAAGCCATCGCGAAAGGATTTGAACCGATGGTTGTTCCCGATTTGGTCAGAAGATCGGTCGTCGAAAAATGCGGGTTTCAACCGCGGGCGGAAAACACCCAAGTGTACTCCGTGGAAGATTCCGATTTATGTTTAGCCGGCACCGCGGAGTTGTTGCTGGGCGGGAAATGCATGGATCAAACGTACGAAGAAAAAGATTTGCCGAAAAAATTCGTCGCGTTTTCGCACTGTTTTCGAACCGAAGCCGGAGCCGCCGGAGCGGCTACCAGAGGCATGTACCGTTTGCACCAGTTTTCCAAGGTTGAAATGTTCGCCGTGAGCACGCCGGAAGAGTCTAACAAGATGCACGAGGAGTTGTCAAACATCGAAAAAGAAATGTACGCGGAATTAGGTTTACACTTTAAAGTATTAGATATGAGCTCGCACGATTTAGGCGCTCCGGCGTATAGAAAGTTTGACATCGAAGCGTGGATGCCAGCCTTAGAGAGGTACGGGGAAATCTCGAGCGCGTCGAACTGCACGGATTTCCAAGCCAGACGATTGAACATTAAATACAGGCCAAACGCGGTCGACGGCAAGAAGCAGCCGTTGCAATTCGCGCACACCTTAAACGCCACGGCGTGCGCCGTTCCGAGAATGATCATTTGCATCTTGGAAAACTTTCAGAACGAGGACGGGTCGGTCACCGTGCCGGAAGCGTTGAGGCCGTTCCTCGGCGGCTTGGAAGTCTTCAAACCCATCGAATAATAAAAAAAAATGCTGATGTTGTTATATTTTATGTACGTAGTAGTAAAATGCCGGTGATTCGACGAAAACGCATATAATCACATTCACATGATAAAATACGACGTTTCGTGCGTCTTATTAATTTTTGTTTGTATTACATCTAATGTTGTTGTTGTTATTTTGTTTTTGTGTTCAAATCATCATTTATTGCTTTGCTCTCCACGCGTCGATCCACTTTTGCGCGTCTTGCGCCGGGTCGCTCGAACCGCCGCCGGAGGAGTTTTTCCACGCGTCAATCCATGCCTGCGCTTCGGCAGCACCACCATTACCGCCAGCCGCCACCTTCGCCTTCGGCGCCGCCGGGGCCTTTCTCACAACTTCCGGCAACTTCGGCTTGTTGTCTTTGTTTTCCGTAATCTTGACGACAAACGCGGCGGACAAGACGGACGCGATGAACGTGACGATTTCGTTGTCACCGCTCGCGGTGGATTTGTCCTCCACAGTTCTCTTTTGGAAGCCTTCCGCCTCTCCCGGGCCAGATCGAGTAAACTCGTACGTCGGTTTCGGCTGAGCTGGTCTCTGGGCTTTCTCCTTCTTCGGCGCCGGCGCCGGCATGTTCGAAAAGTTCGCCTTGGTGCCCGGCAACAAGAATCGAGAGCCGCCCGCCGAGGAGGCTTCCTTCTTCGGCTTTTCAGCCTTCTTCGGCTTTTCCGCCTTCGGCTTGGACGGCGTCGTCGAGTTCATCATTTCAGACCAGTTGATCGGGGCGCTGTCCATGGCCGGTTTCGGGGCTGGCGCAGCCGGAGCCGGCGCTGGCTTCGGCGCCGCCGGCGCCGGCGCCGCCTTCAAAGCAGCCGCCTTTGGCGCCGCCTTCGGTGCCGGTGCCGCCTTCGGTGCCTTCGGTGCCGGCGCCGCCTTCACCTTCTTCGGCGCCTCTTTTCTCGGCTTCGCCGCCGGTAACGCCGGAGCAGACTCCTTCGGTTGCTCGATCAATCTCGCCGTATCCGTCCCTTCGAATCGAGACTTTGACTTGGCCGTTTGCCCCTTCGCCGCGTACATCGCCTCGAGATCAAACCCCTCAGCCGCCGCTTGCGATGGTAACACCGGGCCGGATAAAGTCGCGATCGTAGCCGCTAACACCGCCACGTTTTGCACGGAAGAAGAAGAAGACGCTTTGCACGCTTGCTTGGACGCGCGCTGTTTGTTCGTTATTTAATAACAACAAAAAAGAAGAAGAGAGTTTTTGGTGAGCACAATAATTTAGGGTTTTCACACAGATAGGGTTTAAGACTTTTTACGCCATCTCGCTCTTCTCGTTTTACATACTCGTTCTCTCTCTCTCTGTCAAAGACTTCGATCCCAAAGAGCAACAAAGCGAGAGAAGGGAGGGAGTCTTCGACTCGAGAGAGCGACGAGAAGAGAGAGCGCGACCTCCTTCCTTCTTTACCAAAAGAGAGAGAGACGAGAGAGAGAGAAAAGAGATCCCCAACACGAACCAAAAGAGGAAGAAAAGCGAGCGCGCTTGCGATTGGAAATTTATCCAAAAAAGGAAAAACAAAAAAAAATACGATTTTCTCTCGATTGAATACAGTCAAGAACACGCACCTTGTTGTTGTTAGACGCAGAAGACGCGGCAACGACGCGAACGGTTGTGGAAGTGGCTGCAGAAATCATATTTATTATGTATTATTGTGCGTGTGTGTTTGCGAGTGCGGAATATGAAGATACAGACAGAGAGAAGAATTTTGCATTTTTCTCCTCGATGAGGGAAAAAGATACGCGTGGGTTTAGGGTTTAGGGATTTTTCTGATACAAAAACCCTAAACAGAAGAAAACAAAAATAAAACGCGTTTTCGATTCGCGTGATCTGAACTGAGAACGCAACGCGCAGAGACTTCTTTCGTCTGTGTTTGTGTGTCGTCGTTTTGTGCCTCTTCTCTTCTCTCGCTCTCTCTGAACGAACGAACGAACGGCGCAGAAGAAGAAGAAGGAGAAGGAGAAGAAGGAGAACGTTGTGTGTTGGGATGTGAATAATAATAACGAGAGAAGACGCGAGGAGAATATAAACGTCCTCCGAAAAGAAGAAGAGCGGAGAACGTGAAAACGATTGTTTCGTCGTCGTCGTGGAGAGAGAGAAACCGTACGCGACGAGCGCCCGGGGGCGGTTTGCCACCATACCCCACCACGAGCAGCGCGCATATGCCATCACAGCTCTTCTCTCATCATCGCACGAGCTCCAGCAGTTTAAATACATCGTGTGCGCACACATGCGGTGCGAGCGTGTATTTTTCATCATTTTCACGCGTCTTTTCTTCTCTTTTTTCCCTCACAAAACTGTCGGCTTTAAACGCACAAAGCGCATCGTAAGTAAACATGCCTCCTAAGATACCGGCGCCTTTGCCGCCGAGGCAAACGACGCAGCGACGACAAAAATCTTCTTCTTCTGGTGTTTCTGCCGCTGCTGCTGCTTCAGCCGCCGCCGCTAAAGATGATGGAGGACCAGCGCCCAACAAGAAGAAGTTTCCGGGAAAGAACGACGACGACAAAAACGACGACATCAGCGGCGAAAAGTTACGCGTCGCGAAGACCACCGACGAAGCAAAGAAGAAGAAGAAGAAGAAGACCACCACCACCGTCGCCTCTGGATCTGTTCTCTCTTCCGCTAACGACAAGAACAACAACAACAACGCTTCTTCTTCGAAAAAGAAGAAGAAAGAAGAGATTTCAAAGCCGCT
>Ga0181595_10002632_pt1 | contig 17781 bp, 14 predicted proteins | sample 041ome_7_FD_145604 | JGI IMG/M metagenome (GOLD analysis project Ga0181595, IMG submission 145604) | Coastal salt marsh microbial communities from the Groves Creek Marsh, Skidaway Island, Georgia - 041401AS metaG (spades assembly) | ecosystem: Environmental > Aquatic > Marine > Intertidal zone...
ATTGACGCTTCGCGCTAATGTTGCCGGAGTTGATTTTTCAGCTGCAAGCCTCTCAATCGGTGCGCAAACCGTCCGTACTGTGAATCTTTCTACGGTGAATAACACGGCACAGACCGCAGTATCGGCAACAGCGTCCGGTGCTCAGATCGTCATCACTGCACTAACAGCAGGAACTGATTTCTCGGCGGCTGGTTCGGATAACGGGACGGCTACATCGGCTGATATTATCGTGGCAAACAACGTCGCTCAGAGCTTAGTCTCTGCAACGGTATCTGTTGCGGCGGCAACTGGTTCAGCGAGGTTAATTCTGAACGCAACTACTGCCGGGACTGCCTTTACTTATGGCGGGACATTGACGGTCAGAGATGGTGCAGCTAGCGCGACCACACTCACGTCGGCCATTCGGGCAAATAACACAGGGCAGTCGGCGGTCTCGGCCACGGTGAGCGGTGCGGTACTCGTTCTAACCGCCACCGAAGCAGGCGTTGCCTTCAGTGCGACAAATGCACAGATCGATGTCTACGAGGTGAAATCTCTGTCGATCGGTGCTGCTGCTTCTGCTGATTTCACGGCGACAATAAATGGTGTTCAGTACGGCGTGCTCTCTGGAATGGGAATGTACTCAAATGCTGCCACTTCAGCCAATTTTGCGTCAAGAATTGCAGATATTCTGAACTCCGGAAACGTAAGTCAGATTACTTATTTCGGTGTTTCTGGCATTAGTGCCGCTGCAGAATTTGAGGTGAACATCCAAGGGGTGGCTTTGAGTACTACGGGTACGGGTGCTTTGACTTCCGCAGCGGTAGCTGCGTCAGTGGTCGCTCTTATCAACACGAATACCACTCTCTCATCGATCATGAGTGCAGGCACTTCGACGAATGCCGCTGGTGACACGATCGTTGTTCTGACAGCCAGAGTCGCGGGTACCGTGTATTCGGGTGGCTTCAGCGTTGGTAGTGTCTTTATCAATGACGGGGTAGCCAACGTTGCCACGGCTGGTGATGGGGTCACGACCACAGCGGTCGGTAACATCGCCCTGGCAGGCGTTAGTGCGACAGTCTCGACCGCGTCCGCTGGTAATGCGGGTGGAGTCCACACCCAAATTATTCTCACGGGTACGACACCTGGCGATACCTTCAGTGTGGCAAGCTACAATAACATTGGTGGAGCCGCAGTGATCGTATCAGCGGTCAAAGACTACGCGGGTGTCTCGGCTATCATGAGCGTCTCTGTCGGGAATAAGCTGGCACAGACCGCAGTATCTGCGTCGGTCAGCGGAGCCGCAGTCATCCTGACCGCTACTACCGCTGGTACTGGATTCTCGGCGACAAGCTTCATGCTCGGATCTGAGTCATTCACGACCGCCACAACGGTCGCCAATGATGTGGGCGGATACACTGCATCTGAGCTCGCGTCTGGTCTTGCGGCTCTTGCGGCTGCATCTTTGTCAGACTTGAGCATCGCGGCATCGGGGGCGGCAATTACCGTAGGCGGCACCGTCAACGGCACCGCCATCACGGCTGGTGATCTGTACGACGGAACATCGACGGTGTCCTACACCCAGGCTCAAGCCGCTCGCGCCGATCAATCTGGTAACACTGCAGCGTCTGTTGCGTTACTTCTGGCCTCGGCGGTCGCTGCTGGTGATTCCACGATCGAGGGTGCCGCAAGCGGCGCTACGATTGTCCTGACTGCTGCGACAGCAGGGGTTGGTTTCACTGCTGGTGCGTTGGACGATGGTACTGAAACGGGCTCGTATAGCGAAGTGACCGCAAATGCAGCCATTCAGACCATTTCGTCGGAAGCGGGCGCCCAGTCGGCGCTGGGTGTCATTGACACGGTTCTCGATGAGATCAATAGCGAGCGCGCTAAGCTTGGGGCAGTGATGAACCGCCTGGAGTATGCGATGGACAACCTGGCGAACGTTTCGATGAACATTTCGGAATCTCGAAGCCGGATCGAAGACGCGGACTACGCCAAAGCAACTACTGAGTTGGCTAGGACGCAAATCATCCAGCAGGCAGCGACGTCGATGCTTGCCCAGGCAAATCAGCAACCACAAATGGTTCTCTCATTACTCCAGTAATGAGTTAGTGACCGATAAAAAAGAAAGGGGGGCTTACAGCCCCCCTTTTTTTTGGTAATTTGTGGTTTGAATGTTGGAGAGAGTATGTGACGGACGAACAGTTTTCTTTTGGAGCGATGTGCGAAGAGTGCGTGAATTACATTATCAAGGTTCAACCAACGCTTGAGCGCATCAGCAATGATCTTCGAACAGCTCCCTCACGGGATCTTCTCGGCGAGCTTGTAGGATTTGAGGAAGGTTTATCCTGGCTGGTTTCGTTTGGTTCGAAAAGCGATATATTCTTACCAGACGATGAGTTGAAGTCTGAATTTGCGTTCTTCGTTTCGCAGATTGATCAAGGATCACGAGACTTTGTCGTTGCCTTGGAAAACGGTGATTATTTAGATCTAGCTGACGTAATTGATTATGAATTCCTGCCCGCTCTCATTCGGATGAGAGATACAGTAGCTCCTTTGGTACCTCATTGAACAAGGTAAGGCCCGAATGAATCCAAGCGTTGATACTCTGGCATCCAACTTAAATGTACTGGATCGTCTTCACTTTTGCCCATCGATAAAAGATGTGGATACCGATGAATTTGTCTTTGCGCAGCCGGCTGAGGTGTTTGAGGCCAAGAATGGCCAGTGCACGATGCGTTGCTTCGACGATAGCGGGGAATTCTTAGTTCATAGCCGTTTTGATCCACAGGCAGAAGCAAAAATTCAGATTGAGGCGGCCGGCATCGATGAAAATATCAACGTTGCAATAGTGTTTGGGTTTGGATGTGGACATATCGTAAGACAGCTTCTCTCTGAAGTAGATTCTAAAACGAAAATCGTGATTGTTGAGCCCGATCTTAATTCACTTTGCTGGTACTTGATGCATGTGGATGAGACAGAACTTCTGCAAAACGATCGAGTGAACATCGTTGGAGTGACGGACCCTATTTCTGCAGTCTCGGCGGTGATGCCCCACCTAGCCTTGTTAACCTTGAAGGGATGGCTCCCAATAATAAGTCCGCCATTCATGCGGAAGCACTCGGAATTCATGACGTCGTTCGCCAGAGAGTTAGATCAGCAGACGGCTACTCAAAAGCTTGGTTTTGCAACGTCAGCAGATACTTCTCATTTGTTCATGACGAATGCGTTTTTAAATTCAAAATACGCGGCAGGTAGCCCGGGTCTACTACAACTGAAAGAGTGTTGGAAAGGGCGCCCGGCAATTTTAATTTCAGCCGGACCATCGTTGGAGAAACAGCTGCCTCTGCTGGCCGAGGTTAAGGATCACTTTTTGCTGATCAGCATGGGTGCGTCTTTGAGAACGCTCAGGGCGGCACATATTGAGCCGCATATCGTAGTGACCGTGGATCCGTTTCCGATCATGTACGATCATTTTAAGGGGGTGAAGTCTGAGGGTGCGTGGCTACTCTCTGACATGGCGGGTAACCCTAATATTGTGTCTGACTTTTCCGAGAAACGTCTGTTTGGGCACTCTACTCCCCAAATGGAATTCTTGTTTTCGAAGCTGTTTGGGCAGCGCGGTCTGATGATTTCCGGTGGTTCGGTTGCTAACTCAGCCTTTTCAGCGGCTGCAGTTATGCAGGCTGACCCTATCATTCTGATCGGCCAAGATCTGGCCTACACAGGCGGTGCTTCGCACGCCGCAGGAAACGTCAAGCGTTTAGAGATTAACGATGAGTTGGTCGCAAAGAATCCTCAAAAGTATAAAAAAATCCCTGGTTACTATGGCGATGAGGTTGTTACCGACGACAAAATGAACTCATATCGAATTTGGTTTGAGCGTGTAATCCCCTCGATTTCGATGTCACGGATTATTAATGCGACAGAAGGCGGTTGCATGATTCACGGCGCCGAAAATATGCCGTTTAAAGATGTGGTTGACCAGTTCCTACCCGATAGGGCCGTAGATTTTGACGACGTCGTGTCATCTTTGCCAAATTTCAAGGCAACAGACGAGCGATCTTTCAGGGCTAACGTGCTAAGACTGAGACGGCAAGTCCGGACGATCGATAAGGTCGCAGGGGAGGCCGCAGATGCAGCGAAAAACATTATGGAAGCGACGCGAAAAGGTCTTGAGGAATCGGAAATCGACCGCTACAAGGTGCTATTTAATCGAGCACTAAAGACGATGAGGCGCCAGAAAGGGGCTGGAGATTTGTTTGTCACCGGATTTGTTCAGAAGGGTATCCTTTACATACAGCGTCGACAGGCCCTGTTTCACGAAAATGAACAGGATGAGACATTTACAAATTATACTTACCAATTAACGCTGAAGAATGCTTGTAAGCAAGCTGAACAACTCTTGAAAGATTTCTTGAAGAAAACAAAGGCCCCAAAGAAAGTGGCATAAAACATGCATTAAACCTCATATAAGACATTTGTCCGACAGGGTTTGTATGTTTTCGACTAATCTACTTGACGGTACCGAGGTTGATTCCTCGACACTGACTCCGGCGCACTGCAGGGCTTTGATTTCAGATGAAAAGTTTGATGTTGTGGATCGGTTCCTAACCGAAGGGCATCCTTCGTTGACGTCTGTGGAACGTACCAAGTTGGAAGTATTATGCTTTGCAGCCTCTAGCCGGTGGCGTGAAGCCGCTTTGTCAGTTGAGTCGTATTTGAACTTGGTCGACTTGAACGATTTGAGTACTTTCGATGTTGTATATTTACGTAAAATAGCCTCCAACGGACAGCGGTTTGACCTCGTGAATTTGCTGAAGGATCATTAATATGATGAGTTTCGCCCTCAAGGCATGGCAGTCCGCGCTTATTGACGAGACAGTTTCACTCAGTAAGGCGATTCAACACTTGGATGAGTCGGCTCTTCAAATTCTGATCGTGTGTGACGCCTCAGGAGCCGTAAAGGGCACTCTGACCGACGGCGATATTCGGCGTGGGCTTATTCAAGGGCACGCCCTCAATGCCCCGATTACCGGTATTTTCAATTCATCCCCTACTTTAGCAAGAGCAGGCTGGAGCAACGCTCGCATGTTGGCGGTTATGGAGGAACGACAGCTGCTCCAGTTACCAGTTGTTGACGATAGTAATACGATCGTTGACCTAGTTACCCTCCAGGGCTTGCTGAGTCGTCCGAAACAGTCCAACAAGGTGGTGTTGATGGCGGGTGGCCTCGGAACGAGGTTAAGGCCGCTGACAGAGCATTGTCCAAAGCCGATGTTGAAAATCGGTAAAGAGCCAATTTTAGAATTGATCATCAAGAGTTTTATTGATAGCGGGTATGACCAATTTTTCATAACGACGCACTACATGCCCCAAGTCATTCAGGATTACTTTGGTGATGGCAGTGATTTTGGCGCAAAGATTAGTTATGTGCATGAAGCAGAACCGCTAGGAACGGCCGGCGCATTGTCGCTGCTGCCGAAAGACCAGTTTGATGAGCCTTTCTTTTTAATGAATGGAGACATCCTAACCGACATTGATCCGGTATCATTGATGGCCACGCATGAGCGTTTAGAGGCCGAGGTTACTGTGTGTTTGAGGGAGCACGAAACGCAGATACCATTTGGGGTGGTCTCAGTGAACGATGAGTATCTAAGTAGCATCGAAGAGAAGCCAATCCATCGGGTGAGCGTCAGTGCAGGGATATACTTGCTCGACAATGCGCTGTTAGGGCTTCTGCCTGAGGGTGAATATCTGGATATGCCCGACCTAATAGCTCAACGATCCACTGAGGGAAAACAGAAAGTTGGGACGTACCATATTAATGGAACGTGGATAGATATCGGCAGGATCGACGATTTCCAGAAAGCGCAAGCATTGATCAGTAATCTCAACAACTAGTCTCGTCAATCAGCAATTGCTCGGCGAGTTTGAAGTCAACCAATTCATCGATATCGACTGACGTTCTTCGATCCATGACGAAACTCAGAGGCTGAGCACTAATCAATGGGTGCCCTTCCCTGAGACGGCTCAAGGTAGTGATATATATTGCCCCATTGAGTCGGTATCTCTTCGGCAGGTCCTGTGAGCGTGTGTCAAATCCCAGTTGATGATCGACAAATTGATCGTGATTGTTGATAAACCCGGTCCATTCTATTGGGTGGTCGATTTCGCAAACGGACACCAGGCAGTTCCCTCTAAAACTGTTAAATTTTTCTATCGACTGGATGATTTGGGCCGCTGTTCTGAGTGGCGAAGTTGGTTGGAGTAGGACGATGTTGGCACTCTGCATGACATGTTCGACCGAATCTAAAATTGCTTCAAGAGTGGTGGCGTTGTCCCCCGACAGTTGAGCAGGTCTCTGATGACTGATGATGGAGTACTGTTCACCGATAGCCAGTAATTCTGCGCTATCGGTTGTGAGAATGATTTCGTCGAAAACATTAGCCGAAATTGCAGCCTCGATGGTCCATTCAACTAGTCGTTTCCCAGCGAGATTCATAAGATTCTTATTCGGCAGGCGTTTACTCCCCGCTCGAGCTGGTATGACTGCGACCAGATATGGTTTGGTGTCTGTCGTCATGAAATGCCTTTAAAAACTGTCCCGGCTTTGACGAGAGAGTATGAGTCGAGGATAGCTCCGGGTAGGACCACTGCACCAGCCCCGATGACGGCGCCAACACCGATCCTAACGTCACCACAAATTACGGCGCCTGGACCAATAAACGCATGATCTTCAATAATGCTTCCATGGTCGATAGACGCGCCGGTATTGACAACGACGTTATCCCCTAGCCGAGCCTCAGGTTGTAGGACAGCACCGGCAAAGATTTGAGATCCATGGCCGGTAACCACTGATTTTGAGCAAATTGAGTCCTGATGGATCAGCGTTGGAAACACCCATTTTGCGCTCGAGTAACGTTCGAACGCAGCCACTCTGTGGCCAATCGAATTTGAAACTAATCCGATACCGTTGATTATTTGTGCGGCTGGGGTGGACCTGATGAATTGATCATCATCAAGCTGAATAAGCGGTATTTGAGGGGATTTTCGATTTTGTGACTCTTGGGTCGAAATCAGGCCCTCAATCCTTAAATTCTGTTGGATCGCGATCTCTTGGCATACCAAGCTGTGACCACCGGCTCCGAGAATAAAGACAGGGCTCATAAGGCCTCTCCTTTGGAGACATCTTGGTTGACCGATTGGCCTTCTAAATCCCATACGAAAATTGCTGATCGACCGTTTTTCGCTCGCGTTGTTGTGATGTCATCGGCTACTAGGACGGCGTTTTTCTTTATTGACCTAGCGGCCACTAAGCTCTGACGGACCTGATTTCTTTGATCTAATTCGGCTGAACATGGTTTTTTCTGTCCGTCACCCATCAGGCTATGCACTTCATGGATGTTGGCTACCATCTGGATGAGCTCGGGAGGCTCAATCGACGCTAAATGGTCTGGACCGGGCAGCGAGCGATCTATCGTAATGTGCTTTTCGATGATCGTGGCTCCTAAAGCAACTGCAACTATCGGAGCCAGTATTCCTGCTGTGTGATCAGACAATCCGACAGGAGTTCCGAACTCGGTCTTCAGTGTCTCTAGACACCTGAGATTCGCTAGATCCGGGGGGGTCGGATATAAGGAAGTGCACTGGAGGATGGTTACCAAATTTTTTAGTCGACCTTCATCTTCGGCCGTTCTGTTTTTCCACTGATGGCGGACTTCCCCGATATTTTTCGGATTATGATCGTTGGTGATCCCCCATAGAATAATCGCCATTGCATCAGAAATTTCATTAAGGTCGGCCATACCCGTTGATAGGATGATGGGTACGTGGAGTCTCGCGACATGAAGCAACAGCCGAGCATTTGTTATCTCGCCGGAGGGGATCTTTAAAAACGGAACGCCTAAGTTTGCTAAAAAACTGACACTGGCGGTATCAAACCCCGTCGATGCAAACTTGATCCCTAAGGAGTTGGCTAGGCTAGATAGACGCTCATGCCACTCTAACGGCATGGCCAACGCATTCAGCATTTTTTTTTGAGACGACTCTCCGGTATTGTTTTGCTGATAGCCAACGGTTTGAACGTCGGTCATTACCAATTTCTTCGGGTCAAAAGTTTGGAACTTGACGTAGTCACAACCAGCTTCCGCGGCCACGTGAATTAGTTCTTCGGCAATACCATAATCACCGTTATGGTTTACTCCAACTTCAGCGATTACTTTGGTCTTTATCATGGCTTTGGATCCTCGAATATCGAGCGTGTTGTTGGCAGATTATCTAGAATAAATCGTGCAGCCAACTGCGGACCATTTGCATTAAAGAAGGGGTTTTCTTTTGTCGTTGACGGCCCAGCTAATGCTTCATTGATGCGTGACTTAATTTTTTGTCGATCAGCCAATTCATGCACGACAGAGTCTGCACTTAGGCGGCCTAATTGGCGATCTCCGATATTGATGACTTGAGGCGCCAGCGATGGTGCTTCAATCAAGCCGGCAGATGAATTTCCAACAAACAAATCGCAGTGACTAAGGTAGCGAGGGAATAGGTGCGGCCCTAAATTCAAGATTGCTTGTCTGCGCAGAGGGTTTTCAGATATGAAATCAATAATCCTAGACCAGATACGCTGGCCTCCAGGATCTTGGTTGGTGCCCGTGAAAATAAGATGGTGAGAGTCAATCGTCTCGAGAGCGTGTAACAACTCTTCCAACTCGGAAAAACCGAGATCAGGATGATTGGTTACCGGATGAAATGTGACGAGAATGAACGGCTCATTGCTGGGGCTTTGAACACCGTTGATTTCAATCAACAACTGATTGATACCCAGCGCTCCGACGACGGCGATCTTATCTTGTCGCTCGCCCATTCGCGAAAGTCGAAGAGCATAATCTTCGTGTGATGTCAGGTGAAGATCTGACAGCTTACTGATCGCATGCCGGATAGAGTCATCGTGAGAGCCATGCGTAAGCTCGCCTCCATGCATGTGAATGATCCTGATATCGAGCAAATAGGCAGTAGTCGCGGCAGCCAAAGTTTCGAAACGATCACCCAGCACGATCAAGCCATCGAGTGTCGCTTCTTGAAGTGCAGGTAATAGTTCGCGGATTGTGTTTGTGTAGGAGTTCACTGCGCTATTGCGAGTCTCCACCGAACTGAATCCTGCGTTAAACAGCCGGACATTAACGTTGTGAAAGGGTAGCGCATCTTGATGGTAATTCACCCCATTTTCTGCGAATCCAAAAATGGTGATTTTGATGCTGTCGTCGCAATTTAGCGCTTTTATAAGCGGCGAAAAAATACTCCAATCAGCGCGAGAAGAAGAGAATATTCCAACTCTTAGCATTGCGCGTTTGTCACCCTTCTATCGTCACTTGTTCACAGTATGCCTCAGGTGCAGGCGATTATGACCGCCTACACCTAAGGTTTAGCTTTTACTGCAGGAGCTTAAGAACAGATTCCTGCGTCGAGTTTGCTTGGGCTAGGACAGACGTCGCGGCTTGCTGAATAATTTGCGTTCGAGCTAACTCCGTGGACTGCTCCGCATAATCGGCATCTAATATTTGACTTCGGGACGCCTTGGTATTCATCGAAACATTTCTCAGATTATCAATCGCATACTCAAGCCTGTTCACAACTGAACCAATCTTCGCTCGCTCACCATTGATGAAGAGCATCTCAGCATCGAGCTTTTCAAGAGTGGCTTGGGCACCGGCGTATGTACTGATGGTATACCCTTCACCAGCGTTTTCCATTAGGGTCGCGTATCCGATCACCGTGTTGTTGAAATTTAAGTCGCTTGCAGAGAAGCCCGCCCCGGCTGTTGCAGCCGTAATCACCAGCGAGCTCACAACTCCAGATGCTTGGACTGTGTCCATTTGGGTATTGATTGCACTCGCGAACATGAGCCTTACGCTCGCGGCGGTCGTTCCACCCGCGGAGACCTCGGTCAAGCTTTGATAGGCAAACGCAGATGTACCATCTGACAAAACGCCGGCTGAAAACGCGACGGCTGAGGTCACGGCAGTGGCAATCACAGCCTGTCCGCTGGCTGTAATCGAGATTGCAGACAACGAAGCTGTTGCCATACTCGCCAGACCGGCTGCGATCGCCGATGCGGCAACGGAACCTTCATCATTTGCGACCGTGGTGAGGGTTGAAAAACTCTCTGTCCCCAACACAAAACTTGTCGCCGAGAAGCCCACGCCTGGCGTGAGGGCCGTCAAAACGACGGTGGCTCCGCTGACCGATGCACTCACGGCAGACTGAATAATTCCGTTGCCAACATATGTACTGACGACAGCCGAGACACCCGCGTAGTCTCTGACCGCTGATACGATCACGGCATTTTGAGCGAGGTTCTTATACCCGGCCACACTGAAGGTATCGCCTTGTGTCGTACCCGTGAGAATAACTGCGGTGTGGACTCCACCCGCATTACCAGCGGACGCGGTCGAGACTGTCGCACTAGCGCCTGCGAGGGTGATGTTACCGACGACTAAGGTCGACATCCCGCCAGCGGTTAAGGCTGCATAGGAATTACCGGTCGCCATTTGAACCGCCGTAGCAGAAAATGCTCCTGCGAATCCGGCAGTCCGGGCCGTCAGAATCACTTGTGTTCCAGCAGTACCACCACTTGGCGTGTAGGAAGATACCGTAGCACTCACGAGAGCCGACAACGTTGTATTCGCATTAATCAATGCGGCAATAGAGGCCGCGACATCAGCTGATGTCGTCGCTGTTCCAGTCGTGGTGATTGATACCCCATTAACAAGAACTGTCGCCTGTGAGGTTGCCGCCGCTTTTGAGCTCACTCCGAAGGCGGTTACCTGGGCCACTGTCCCACTATTCAGGATCTCGGCTAGTTTTGCCGCGTATTGAGCAGATGTACCCGCAGTAGACCAAGAACCCATGGCCGATAAGACACCATAAGATGTGCCGTTGATGGTCGCCGACCAATGATCATCGGTGGCTGCTCCGATCGACAGAGATTTCACCTCGTAGACATCGATCTGTGCATTTGTCGCACTGAAGGCAACGCCTGCAGTTCGCGATGTAATAATCAGTGTCGCTACGCTGACTGTGGCTGAGACCGCAGTTTGTCCAGCATGATTTGCTCTGACCGCAGATGTGATCGCGGTCGCGCTGGCAGCTGCGTCACGCACTGTGATGTTGTTTCCGTAGGTAAATCCAGTGCCGGCTTCGGTAGCTGTCAAGATCAGCGTAGCACCGGCACCATCAGCAGAGACAGTCGCCGAAACGAGACTCTGTGCCACATTGTTGGCAGTGGTAATGGTGGCTGTAGTCGCTGTACCTGCTCGATTTCCAGTTGCAGAGAAAGCCTCTCCTGCAGTGAGCGCTGTCAGTACCACAAGTGCTCCTGAAGCCACCGCTGATACCGCGGTTTGGGCCGTGTTATTGGCAGTCGAAAGAATAAAGCTCCTCGTCGCCTGGGCCCCAATCGATAGCGATCCTGTTGAGAATGCAGTTCCCGCAACGTTTGCTCGGAGTGTTAGGACAGCTCCGCTTGCATAAGCATCTACGGCATCTTGACCGTTGTTAATTTTATTTGCGAGAAGCGCGATGGCGCTCGCTTGGGTATTTGCCGTGTGATTCACTGCTTCAACCGTGTAGGCGGTTCCGTTCACTGTCGCGGTGAAATCCATGTTGGTATTGACGGTCAGCGTAGCCATTGAGACACGCTCTATTTGCGCAGCATCATCACCATTAATTAGATCAGCAATACCCGCAGCAACCACAGATGCGTTTACCGTTCCTCCAGTCTCATTTCGATAGGTATAACTGGTTCCATTGAGTGCAGCTGAGAAATATCCCAAATTAGCGAGAGCATTAGCCCCAGCAGAAACTGTCATTACCTGAGCTGCGTCCGATCCATTGATCTGAGCTGCCAGGAGGCTGAGTGCACTTCCAGCATCACTGCCGTTGGTATTTAGAGAACTCAGGAGCAGATAATTGTTTCCACCAATACTGATGCTCATATGTTCGCCAGTTGTAACTGTAGCGTCGGTCACGCGAACACGAGCCACTTGGGCTTGAGGGGTAGTGTTGATCTGTGCTGCTAAAGCGACAGCGGCCGCCGACATTGTCATTGTTCCGGAAAGCTGTGCGCCTTCGACGGTGTAGGTAACCCCATTCACACCAACTGTGATTGCAGCGCTGGCATTCAAAACCGACGCCACAGTGACACCGGTCGGTGCAGCGAAGGTCATCCTCACTTGCTGATTTTTAGCAGTGTCAGCATTGATCGCTGATGCGATTGCGACAGCGGCCTGTCGTGCCGTGGTGGCAGTGTGTTCCGGACCAGCGAGAACAAAAGTTTGCCCATTCACTGTGACTGACATTGCAGTTCCTTCGCCGAAGTTACCCCCCGGATCCAAAGTGGCGGCAGCGATTTGTGCTGTTCCAACGTTACCAAATGCGCCTGTTGACAGCGTGAAAGTCTGGCCAGCAATGGTCAAGGATGCTGTATTGCCGGTCTGTAAATCGTTTTGTACCGCAAACGAACCTGCTTGAGTGGTTGCGGGCGATCCTGTAACCGTAAATGTTTGGCCGTTGATTGTGATACTAGCGACCTCACCCGCCGCAAGTTGTTCGTCAATCTTAAAGGCCAGTTGTTGGGCTTGAGATGCACTTGGGATTAGATTTCTGAGATCAATCGCTGAGTGCACAATGATCTGTTCAGCATCCGCTCCGACCTGAAAACGCCATGCACCGTTGTCACGAGCGGTACCGTCAAGGACATTGAATCCGTTCCACTGCGTGTTCGCAGCGATTCTGTTCATCTCTTGATTGAGTTGCTGGAACTCCAGATTGAGGTAGGATCTTTCCGCGTTTGCATTAGTGTCAGAAGCGGCTTGGATCGCCAGCTCGCGCATCCGCTGCATCATATTCGTGAACTCAATCGTCGCACCTTCGATAGTTTGCAATAAGGCAATTGCATCGCCGGCGTTCCGGACTGCTTGATCTAATCCTCGAGCGTATGACGTCATTCGGGTCGAAATGGCTAGGCCTGCTGCATCATCACCGGCAACGTTGATGCGCTTGCCGGTAGATAAAGCGGCCATTGCATCTGCCAGCTCTCGCTGGTTTGTTGCAAGGGCATTTTGGGTGAGTAATGCCTTTGTGTTTGTGTTGATTACAGTCATTTCGACCTCCTTGGTTTCATTACTGACGTAACGAAAGCATCAACTGTGCCAATTTTTTAAATATATGTTTTTTATGATGTTTTTACATTTACAAAGTGCGGTGTCAGAAAAGCGGCATCTTTTTTCCGCAGGCAAAGAAATTTTGATAGCCTTAGTTCTGGCTTTGAAAATTGATGAGGAGAGGGTAGGTGCCAGAGTTAGCATTTGTGCACGTCGGGCTAGGGAAGTGTGCGAGCACATTTTTGCAAAACGCTTGGAATCAGGACGCTGGTTATGTAGAAGCGAACACGGCGCTCCATGCTAGCACCAGCCGTAAGTATGCCGCTGAAGGCAAAGCTTTGCCGAGGAAAATCCAGGGGATTAATTTTAATGATTTGTCGGGGGGGATCGTTTATTCCTCAAGCGAGGCCTACACATACGGATATGACCCGGACGTAACCGTGGCAGATCAAGTGATGGAGCGAATTTACGGATACTCGGCTCATGTTATCAGTTCAATTGTCGAGCCAAAGCATATCCTTGTGATTGTTAGAGATCCTTTGCGATGGATCAGGTCAGCGTACGGTCAGGCAATCAAGCAGGGCGGATCGGAGACTTTTGAGGAATTTCTGTCCGATTACCGTAGTTGGATTGAGCAGTCGTTGAACCTCGGTCATCTTTTAGTGGAATTTGGAAAGTTTTTTCCAAGTATTGTTGTTCTATCTGCAGATGATTTGAGAGATCGGCCAGACTTTTTCTGGTCTCAGTACGAGAAGAAATTGGACGTCAGACGCCCGGCCGAACCAGAGGTCGATAAACTGCGAGCAAATGAGTCAATGAATGGCCCCGATTTGCGACGACTTGCCGCAGCTAACCGGTTTAGAAGAATGATGAGGGATTTCCTCAAAAGTCCAGGTGATTATCCGAGCGCGAATCCAGTCACAACGGCTGAGTTTGGCACGATGACCGAGCGATTGCCTGAAATCGATTACTATTCAACCTTTTTGGCACGGCGAGTATTCGAATTTGGTTCTTCAGAACAAGTCAGTGATGCAGATATTTTCCTCAGAGATTTCGACATTGAATCTGGTGAGGTCGATGCTTCGCTGAAGGATAGGTTGTGTCACGGGTTTTTGCTTCCCGTTGAGGCTTGCGACTCTATCTCCGATGAGGCTAAGTCACAGTACGAGCGATCACTCGGTAAGTGAAGACATGGGGCTGCTTGGGAGATTGATGAGGCGATCGAAGAATTGTGTAGTAAGGCTTAAGTCATCCCCAGTTATGCAATTCTCATACATTGGGAGCGTGTGTAGAGGATCCCAGCCTGGGCGTGCGAGGATGCCGTTGTCGTGCATTGAATGAAGTATCTTGTCCCTCTCGTCTCTGGAACTTGTCAGCATGGCGTTGAGCCAGTAGTTTGATCTGGCGTTGTCGGGCTCTGAGATAAACTCGACTCCGAGTTTCTGGCAAATCGTTTGGTAGTGTTCTGCGATAAGTCGTTTGTTGACGACAAATCGATCCAGTTGTTCGAGTTGGGCACATGCAAGGGCCGCATTAAGGTTGGGCATCCGATAGTTGAATCCGAGCTGATCATGCCGGAAGCCCCAAGGGTGGGCCTCTTTCGCAGTTGTCGTTAGATGCTTGAGTTCATCACCGATAGCGTGATTGGAGAGAACCGCCCCTCCTGCGCCTCCGGTAATGATTTTGTTTCCGTTGAAGCTGACAGCCCCGATTGACCCGAATGTCCCTGTGTGCTGTCCTTTAAAAGTCGAGCCCATTGACTCGGCCGCGTCCTCAATCAGTGTGATCCCCCAGTCGTCGCAGATCGTCCGGATCACATCAATCCGGCACGGGTGGCCGAAGGTGTGCATCGGAACACAGGCCTTGATGATTTTACCTGTGTTTTTGTGGACCGTTTTACCGTTATCGTCTCGGTCGCAGGCTGAGTCTAGAAATACTTCTAAAGCTTCTGGTGACATTCCGAGTGTAGACCGTTCAATATCGATAAAAACAGGCTCTGCACCCGTATAAGAAATCGCGTTCGCGGTAGCGACGAAACTGAACGACTGAGTGATGACGAGATCATCCGCACCGACGTCGATTGCATGAAGCGCGACGTGTAATGCGGACGTCCCGTTAACCACAGCCACGGCGCGTTCGGCGCCCGTGTAGTTAGCGAGTTCTGATTCGAACCGGTCTACGAAGGCCCCCACACTCGAGACGAAGGTCGACTTGATGGCTTGTTGTGTGTACGCGAGCTCATTCCCCGCGAAGACAGGCTCATGTAATGCGATCCGATCCTGGTCGGGGTAGAGATCGCGGATGAATTCAATCAGATCACGCATTAGACGTTGTAGATCCCGGTCTTATACCGCGCGAGATTTTTTGGCTCAGTAAACCAGTCGATCGTGTGCTTGAGACCCTGGCGGATATCCACCTCGGGCTTGAAGCCAGTGAGCTTTTCAATTTTTGCGTTATCACACCAGAGCCTGAAGACTTCAGATTTGCCTGGGCGAAGTCTCTGATCGTCTTGGATAAACCTCACATCACTACCCATCATTTCTTTAATCATCTCGAGGGTATCCTGCACGGAGATTTCGTAGTTGGACCCGATGTTGACGGTCTCGCCAATGGCTGCATTGCATTGTGCGAGGGCTGCGAAGCCGCGGCAGGTGTCAGTGACGTAGTTGAAGTCACGCGTTGGGCTCGTGTCGCCAAGTTTAATTTCGGTCGCGCCGTCTGCGATCTGTGAAATAATTGTCGGGATCACGGCCCGCGCGGACTGTCGTGGTCCGTAGGTATTAAATGGTCTTGCGATGGTCACTGGGAAGTCAAACGCATTGAAGTAGCTCATCGCCATTGCGTCGGCGCCGATTTTGGACGCCGAGTAGGGTGACTGCGGCTGTAGCGGGTGGTCCTCGTTAATCGGAACGTATTGTGCGGTCCCGTAGACCTCGCTCGTGGAGGTGTGGATGAATCGGGTCACACTCCGATCCATGGCCGCCTGCAACATGTTCAGCGTCCCCTGAATGTTGGTGTCGACGTAGCTGTAGGGCGCTACATAGGAGTAAGGGATCGCGATTAGAGCCGCCAAATGGAAGACTGTATCGATATCACGACACAGATGTCGACAAAACGCGGGGTCTCGCACGTCGCCCGTCTCTACTGTAAGACGGGCATTTGGCTCGATTGAGTCAAGCCAGCCCCAATCGTTAAACGAGTTATACAGAGCGAGCGCACGCACCTGATAACCGAGTGATAATAGATGCTCGGTGAGGTGTGAGCCGATAAAGCCGTCGGCTCCAGTGACAAGAACCTGTTGTGTCATGGATGTGGTCTCTTTACAAGTTTCCGTTCAGCTTAATGGATCTGTAATCCACCTTCGATGCTCTTTTTGAAAAACATCATGAGCGTATCCTGATCATACTGATCGTTCTTCGGGATGTACTTGGTGGATGTCAACTCCCAACCCTCGCTACCGATTTTTTGGAGGAATTGGATATCCTCGTCGGTGTGGAAACGGTCGGGCGCGGCATCCAGCCTGCGAAATCCAAAAAAACGATATTGCCAAAGTGTCTGCATATGTGATCCAACTGCCGCCTGTGCTTGAAGTTTGTTGCGCCGGGCATGACCCAGCGCGTCGATTTACCGACACGAGCCGGCTTCAAATTAATCTAAGCAAAATAGATGCCCAAAATTTCGCCCAAGTTAAGGAGGGTCGTTCTCGACGATATGTGAATGAATCACCAAGACATTTAGAACGTGGTTTGGCTATCTTGCGTTCAGCAGACTCTCAATTGTCGTAGACCTGTGATAGGGTTCGAGCATGATTCGTAGTTCTACTTACATAATTGTGTTGGCGGCGCTGTGGCTGTCCGGTTGTAAGCAGCTCGAGCCGGTCGATCAGCCGTTTTTCTTGGCCGGGTGGACGCAACTCAATTCACTGAACATGACGACCGAGAAGACTTACCCGGTACTGGTGTTCCGTACACCTGGCTTCGGGCTTTGGGCTGACGAAGCCACTCGGCTAGAGCTCGGCGAGGCGGGTACCGTGCAGCTGGCGATCGGCGAGGTCGAGGTGGTCGAGCTGCCGGCCGGCAGCCACCGTGTCGCGGTCCGGCCCGGCCGCGACGGCTTTGAGTATTGTGAGCTTGACCTGCAAGTGGCCTCGACCGGGCCCACCCCCTACATTGAGGTCTTTGAGCGCCAGAACCCGTCTGGCAAGATGGTCAGTATGCTCTTGGCCGAAGTTGAGGCGGCCGTTAAATTCCCGGTCGATCCGGGCATGACCTGTCTTGGTCACTTCGGGGTCCGCCAGGGCCGACTGCCGAGCGACGTGAGCCTCGACGAGGCCAAAAAAGCAGTCGCTAAGACGGATTGATGTGTCCTTGAGCTCCCTGTCGTATCCGTGATTGCACGGATTCTTAATGCGTTTGTCATCCGAACGCGGTAACATTTTTTCGAAAAATTAGCGTTCGGGGGTTGAACTTTCGGTTTCTACGTATAATATTACGGAAACTACGTACTCATACGTTGATTGGGTCGGGTCGGTGATCGGATGCGAGTGCGACGGGTACCGGTGGCGCGACAGCGCTGAGACATCTCGGCAGAGCCGAGATCAGAAAGTGAGACCACGCCCCCCTGGGGAACACGGACT
>Ga0181595_10002646_pt1 | contig 17729 bp, 23 predicted proteins | sample 041ome_7_FD_145604 | JGI IMG/M metagenome (GOLD analysis project Ga0181595, IMG submission 145604) | Coastal salt marsh microbial communities from the Groves Creek Marsh, Skidaway Island, Georgia - 041401AS metaG (spades assembly) | ecosystem: Environmental > Aquatic > Marine > Intertidal zone...
CTTTATGTTGAATATGATTGCAGGGCTTATCGCCTATCAATTGAAGGACTCCAAGCCACAACTGAACATCACAAACGCGGAGTTTAATGCGATTACAGTCATGGCTCGTTAAACCGATCTCAGGTTAATTATAGTAACTGCGAACTAGGGATTACCAGATCTTGACGCGCTGTTCGACTGGTAAATACATCGCATCACCTTCTTTGATATCGAAAGCAGTATAGAACTCAGGCATATTTGGCAACACCCCTATTACCCGGAAATGGGCTGGTGAGTGTGGGCCAGTGCTTAGCTGACGACGCAGCGCTTCTTCACGGAACTTGGTACGCCAGATTTGCGCCCAGCTGATAAAGAAGCGTTGCTCACCGGTAAAGCCGTCCATTACTGGTGCGTCCTGACCATTTAGTGATAACTGATACGCTTTTAGAGCAACAGTCATACCGCCGAGGTCACCAATATTCTCGCCCAGTGCCACAGCACCGTTCACATTAACGCCTGGCAACGGCTCAAAGCGATTGTACTGACCAATCAGCTTAGCACCGCGCGCCTGGAACTGGGCTTTATCCTGCTCGGTCCACCAGTTACGCAGGTTACCGTCACCGTCGTATTTAGCGCCCTGATCATCAAAACCATGGCCGATTTCATGGCCAATTACTGCACCAATACCGCCGTAGTTTACCGCATCATCGGCTGCCATATTAAAGAACGGTGGTTGTAAAATCGCGGCCGGGAACACGATTTCGTTGTTTACCGGGTTGTAGTAGGCATTGACCGTTTGCGGTGTCATAAACCACTCGTCTTTATCGATTGGTTTGCCCAGCTTACTCACCATCTCGTCATAGCCCCAGTGACTGGCACGGACAAAGTTACCGACTAAATCATCGGCTTTGATTTCCAGCGCGGAATAATCCTTCCACTTGTTCGGGTAGCCAATTTTCGGCGTAAATTTGCTCAGCTTTTCCAACGCCGCCACCTTGGTGTCTTCGCTCATCCATTCCAGCTCTTTGATCGACACCTCGTAAGCTTTGATCAGATTGGCTACCAGCACTTCCATCCGTGCTTTAGCGGCAGGGCTGAAGTGACGCTCAACATAGAGTTTACCGGTCAGCTCACCCAGTACCTGATCGGCGGCATCAACAGCCCGTTTCCAGCGTGGTTGTTGCTCCTGAATTCCACTTAACGTGGTGCCGTAAAACGCAAAACGGCGATCAGCAAAGGCACTGCTCAGTTTATCGGCGTAGCTATTGACGGTTTTGATCGTTAGGTAATCTTGCCAGCTTTGTAGATCGGTGGCGGCGATAACCTTGCCTAAACCTTCAAAATAGCTTGGCTGACGCACAATGATTTCATTAACTTGGGCTAATTTCACGCCATTCGCGTAAGCGGCCCAGTCAAAATCACCCAAGCTGCTGTTTAAATCAGCCACACTGAGCTTGTTGTAGGTTTTATCGGCATTACGGCTATCCAAACGGGTCCAGTGATGTTCTGCCAGGGCTTTTTCCAGCTGGTACACCCGTTCTGCTGCGGCAGCCGCATCGCTATGGCCAGCCAGGGCAAACATATCCTGCAGATAGGTTTTATACTCACTGATAATTTTCAGTGAGGCTTCATCATCTTTAAAGTAGTAATCACGATCTGGTAAGCCCAAACCACCCTGACTTAAATACACCGCATACTGGGTGGAGTTTTTCGCATCGTTATTAACAAACCAACCAAAAGGAATAGCGATACCGTCACGTTGTAAGCTGGCAAACAGTGCCGGTAGCTGAGCTTTATCGGCCAAGGCTTTAATCGCATCCAGCTGTGGCTGCAATGGTGTTAAGCCGCGCTGTTCAATCGTCGTTTCATCCATAAAGCTGTTATAAAAATGCCCCAGCTTCTGCTCATCTAAGCCCGCGGCTAAATCGGTTTTCGCAGAAACTTCGTCGATAATGGCTTTTACCGCTTGCTGCGATTGGTCCGCCAGCATATGGAAAGAGCCGTAAGTCGCCTTGTCAGCAGGAATTTCAGTCTCTGCCAACCACTTACCGTTTACCGCTAAAAAGAAATCCTGCCCAAAGGCCACGCTCTGATCAAAGTATTGCTTATCAATGCCTGACACCAGAGCCGCTTGTTGTTGTGTTTGTGCAGCTGCAGGTTGGCTACCAGCGCTCTGTTCGGTGGCAGTTTGTTTACCGCAGGCACTCAGCCCAAGGGCTAAGGCCACGGCAGTGGCGACTAAAGTAGTTTTTTTCATTGTTATGTCCTGTTATACGCGGGAGAGAGTTAACAACTCATCTTACGCCCTCCGGCGCACCTTGCCAATTTTTGGCTGGCGATAAAGTTGTAACAAAGTATGAGGGCCGACTCAGGCACTCGTTTCCAGTAGAAAACCATGTTCGCCCTGTTCGAAAATCACGTTGGCACGCCCCACCAGCAGCGGATCCGGCACTCCGACGACAGCGGCATCTTTGTTCTCGTAAGGCAAACGCTGTAGCACATAGCGCATCGCGTTTAAGCGGGCGCGTTTTTTACAATCGGATTTAATCACGGTCCAGGGCGCATAGCTGGTATCCGTGCAGGCAAACATCGCCTCTTTTGCTTTCGTATAGTGCTCCCATTTATCCAGCGAGGCTAAATCGACCGGGCTTAACTTCCATTGTTTTAGCGGATGGGCCTCGCGCTCAGTAAAACGACGACGTTGCTCGTCGCGACTCACTGAAAACCAAAGCTTAATCAGATGGATACCACTACGTACCAGTTGGCGTTCGAACTCCGGCACCTGCAACATAAATTCCTGATATTCGTCATCGCTACAAAAGCCCATCACCCGCTCGACACCGGCTCTGTTATACCAGGAGCGATCAAACAGCACTATTTCGCCTTTGGTTGGTAATTCAGCAACATAACGCTGAAAATACCATTGCCCTTGCTCTGCCTCACTGGGCTTTTGCAACGCCACTACCCGTGCGCCACGTGGGTTTAAATGTTCCATAAAACGTTTAATGGTACCGCCTTTACCGGCGGCATCCCGCCCTTCAAACAGGATCACTACCCGTTGCCCGGTGGCTTTTACCCAACGTTGTAACTTTAATAACTCCACTTGCAGATGATATTTCTGCTGCTCATAACTTTTGCGACTAAGCCGGTTCTGATAAGGATAACCACCATCACGCCAGTCCTGCCGTAATTGCTGGTCGGCTTTTTCGCGGCGTTTTTCGGTTTGTGCTGACTCCCCTTTTAGTAGCGCCTTGCTAAGTTGACTCAGGTCATCAGGCGACAAACCATCCAGCATCGCTAACAGATGCTGTGATAACTGATGTAAATCGCCAGCTGCCCGGGCTGCAATAATGTCCTCAATCGCCACTGCCTTGGCTTGCTGACTTGCAGTTAACCGTTGACTGACCTGCTCGGTTTGCGGGTCCGGCGCAGTAGCGACGGTCTGAGGTGTTGCTGTTTGCTGAATTTCCGTCATAGGCTCTCCTGTGTTAACTGCTGCTGCCCGGACATTGATAGCAACTGGGCGAGCGCGGGCAACTGCCGCCCCGGGCACAAATCAGCTGTGCTGGCTTATTCATACTGCGGCTAACCCAATTTATATTCAGAATATTTGCTACTCGCTTTAACGTGGTCTGAATACTTTGCGGTACAGTGGCCGCGCCGCCGAAACTAATACAGCGGGTTTTCATTTCCTGTGCCAGTGCATCTGCATCCAGCCCTTGCGCTGCCAGCGCCGGGTTTAAATCAATGCCCGCACATAATACATGGTCATTACCGGCTAAATCTTTGACCTTGGTCGACTCACAACAATAAATTCTCGGTTGTCCCTGCACATCCAGTAAAGATAGCTGCGCCGCACTACCCGACTCTTTTACTTCAAACATCCGGAATACCGCCCAATGCTGACACGGGTCCTGGACTTGCCGCATATTGCCCCAGGGCAGCGGGATACCATTACCACGATATACCGCTTTCAGCTTGCCAGGACTGTAGGCATCAAAATAATGCCAATGCGGATAGGGTGATACCGCCGTCATCCGCCGCATCGCCACCGAAGCGGAAACCTCCGCCTGTAAATGGCTGGCGATCTCATAACCGCGCCGCTCCAGTAACTGCCGGAACGGTTGTTTCGGGCAGAGCAGCGCACCGGCAAAAAAGCTGGATTCAAAATCACGCCAGGCATGCAAAATATCCTGCGGTGCCATGCTACTGCTGTCAGCAAACACGTCGTCATGCGCCCCACCGACTGCCATTGAGCTTTTCACGCCGTCTTTGTTATGCAGTACGGCATGGCCAATATGTACCGCCAGTTCATATTTCAGGCGGGTTGGCCATTGCTGCAGGATACGGTGTAAATGCAAACTCTGCGGCGGCACAAAATATGATGTTTGAATATTATTCGAGCGCACACCCAATTCGTCGATTAACTCGCGCGGCGCTTCATCAAACCAGTGAATACTCAGCCCCAGTTGTTGCACGATGGCCAACAATTCCTCAACCGATAACGGCAACCGTTTTAAGCCGACTTCCTCGGCCGCCCGCTCCAGCTCAGGAAAATGATTCTGGTGATGCTCCTGATGGGCACGAATTAGTAGCTGTGCAAACTGCCGGCCGCTGGTGCCGGTTTGCGACAGCAGCTCCGGAATGGCAATTTGCAGAATATCGCCACTAAACAAAAAGCCCGGCTCCAGCGGCATACCATTTAAGCCGCCTTTGGTTTGTTTTGGCAGCACCAAATCCTGCTCTTCCGCTTCGCCATCTAAAAACCAGTCCAGTTCTTTTTGAAATACCTGCGCAATCACTGCCAACATTTCGACGGCCGGCACCCTTTTTCCGCGTTCAATCATCGACAGATACGACACCGAAGGTGCCGCTTCCGGATTCAGTCGCACACAACGGGTCGACAAATCTTCAATGGTTAAGTTATTGCGTTTACGCAAATTTCTTATTTTAGTGCCCAAAAAATGGGACTTTCGTAGCAGACTTTTGTTCACTTTCATTTTGTAAAATTCACACTGTAAAATTTTTATTGTGAAATTATGCTTAAAACTAATCTAGACTAGTTTTCAAGCAATAGCAAAAGCTGGCGCGAAAACCAGGATTAAGCCTTATCAGAGGCCAAGTACCGACCCTACCCGATGAGGAACAGAAGATGACAATTTTAGCTAACCCAATGCAGCAGGAGCTGCAAATCCAGCAACAGATCCAATTGATCACCGAACTGAATCAACAGCATGTGCGTCAGGTGATGGATTACTCAAAAGGTTTTCTGGATAAAACCTTTCCACTGGCCCGGGGTTCGCATAAAGACGTGGCAAGTTATGTTGTCTACTACCAGCAACTACTGGCGTTCTTTCAGGATGGCAGCACCAGTGGTTTACAGGAGCCGGCGCAATTTATCGCGCTGATTGGTCATCGTGAGACACCTGAAGCCTTACTGTTACAAAATGATGGCCGCCATGTCGAGTTAGTCCTGAATCGCCGCGGTATGCAGGGTAGTCAGGATCCGGCAGGTATTGACGATATTCAGCTGCAAACGACAACACCCGAGTGTCATTGGTTCAGCCTAATCAGTGGCCGGCAAATCAGTTGTCGCAGCCGGGCAGAAAAAAGCTTTACAGCCAAAGATGGCAGTGACTACTTGCTATAAGGTGTGGCGATCCCTGAGAGGATCGACTTTGCTATGCCAGGTATGGTGTAACTGTTGAAACAAAACAGGCTCCGCATCGGAGCCTGCTGTAACCTATTGTGCCGGAGCCATTACTCGGCAGCTTGCAAGGCTAATTGTGGCGCTTCAACACCATTGATGCTCTGCGTCAGGCGCTGCAGGTTTGCCAGCATCAGCTCTGCATTATCCAGGCGCACGGCTTGCATCAGATCCTGCAACGCAGCGACTTTGTCGCCTGCTAACAGATTCATTACTGCTCTGTTGTTCAATGCCAGCGCACGCATTTCACGTTTCGCCGAACGCGGTACCGCTTGTAAAGCGCCAGCGCGTTGTACCGCATCGTTACAGGCAGTGGCTGCCGCTGTAAAATCAGCAGTCCGGCTATAGGCAACGCACAAACTCAGCTGCCGGAAAAACGGATCGGTATCCGCTTGCTGTGGGCTCTGTGCCTGTGCAATTCCCGCCTGGAACTGACCGGCTTTGATCAGCTCAGCACCCGGCGCGTCCTCCGGCAAGCCCATTTGGTAAGCATTACCCGCGGCAGAAGCGAGCAATGGACTTGACGACAACATTAGTACCGTCAAACCGGCGCATAATTTTGATGTTGAAAAAGTCATCTCTGGTCTCTCCTGCAAAAATTTATTTGGCGTGCCTACTGTGTCGCACGTAATAAATTTACAAAAACCATCAATAACTGACAAACGAGAAGATCTAAAGAGATAGGTTAGAAAAATTAACCTGTACGTACTTCGAATTGAACCACACACCTAAAATAAAATAATAGATTGATTTTTAATGTTTATTAATTGAATTGCTAGCATCAGTACTTATTAATCCTCACAAGCCATCTTGTAATTTAATTACAAGATTCGCAAAATTTGCATACCGCACAGTGATAACACTGGCTACGGGCCCTCACAACGAGCAGGGCCCGGCAATCCGGCTTGCATTTACCGGCAACTTTGCTATGGTATGTCGCGGCAAGCTTATCGCCACCACCCCAAGATTTACCGGAGTACGTCTGTGCTTACGACCCTGTGGTCTACCAAACTGAGTTTCGCTACCGCCTTCCAGCTCTAAGCCGGGTGCGCTTTGTCGCGCCCGGAGTACACCTTTCCCTGTTTACTGCTGTTACGTTTTCACGCTGAACTTTGCGGAGGATGCCTGTGCTGCATCGTAGTTCTTTACAAGATTTGCCGTTATCGGCAATTGAGCGCTATTTGCTGCGCGCCAGTTGGCTGCCGCTACAACCAACCCGACTGGCACAAATACTTCGCTTTCTGGAGGATTGCCCACAACGACGGGCCAGAGCTGGCAAGCCGTTACGGGCGGCGCCAGGCTGCACGGTACGTTTAATTGCCTTACCGGATGGCGATGCCTGCTGGGTTACGCTAAGTGCCGATCCCAAAGCGGATAGCAGTGGTTCTGTTATCTCAATCTGGTCGCCACTGGGGCAAGCATTGCTTGGTAAAACGACCGGCGAGCAAGTGCAGGTGAAGATCTTTAGACGCACCTTGCGCTTTGTTATAGGCGACTTACTCAAAGTAAGTCAGCACGGATAATGGTTAATGAAGTGAGGATCCCGCCATGGAGCTATTAACAGTCGCAGCATCTTGTTTTAACTTTAAGGCACCTACCGTCTGCAGCCCGCTGCGACCTCAGAGCTGGTGTGTCAGTGTTGCGGAGTTTTACCATGAGCAAAGAAACCAGCAAAAAGAAGCCACAGCATGATATTAAAGAGAAACGCCGGCTGAAAAAAGAAAAGCGCCAGCAACAAAGCTAGCCTTGGTTATTCAGAGGCTGCCTGCTGGCAGCCTCATCTGGCGCTAATCCAGTAGCAACTGTAACTCAGGCGGTAAAAAGGGTTTACCCGCTTCATTCAGCGCGGTACCCGTGATCAGCGCCTCCAGCATCAGCTTTTGGTCAGCGCTGCGCCAGACCTGTTGTTTAAAGCCAAAGCGCAAGCGGGAAACCGGCTGATACAGCGTTGTAACGTAAAACTGGTCACCACTGGTTAGTGAGGCTTTATAATCCATCTCCGCCCGCACGACGACCAGATTGACCTTCGCTCTGGCCAACGCCGCGAAGTCGATCTGCCGGCTATGCAAAAACTCATGCCGCGCATGTTCCAGGTAATTGAAATACACCGCGTTATTGACGATACCTTGCATATCGCACTCATAATCACGCACTTTAAACTCAGTTCGATGCATCAACGGCTTCCTATCATCAAAAGATTGCATGCTAACAGCCTGAGTACACCCCGCCTAGTCAGATCAGACCTGTCGATAATTATTTTAATGTCGTTTAAACCTTTTCTACCGTCGTCACGACTAAGCCTGAAACAACAGATTAGAACACGGCATGTTACAACTTGAACCCCAGATTTTACAGCAAGCGGCCAGCGGCGACCGCCATGCCTTTGCCCGGCTGTATCAACACTTTGTGGGGCGGGTTTATGCTATTGCCTGGCGCTTACTGGCAAATCGCAGTCGGGCTGAAGATGCGGTGCAGGAAACCTTTTTAAAAGTATGGCAGCAATTACCGGCCTTTCGTGGCGACAGTGAATTCAGCACCTGGCTGCACCGACTGGCGGTTAACACCACTATTGATTTGTGGCGCAAGGACAAAGGTTTACGACTGGAGGATGGCGACGCCATACCGGAAACGGTCTGCTGCCCGCAGCATAGTGACGAACAACAGCAGCAGCTGGAGCAAGCTATCCAACGCTTGCCAGCTCAGGCCAGGGCGGTATTTGTGCTGTTTGCGCTGGAGGGCTATCAGCACCGGGAGATTGCGACACTGCTGCAAATTGCCGAGGGCAGTAGCAAAGCACAGTATCACCGGGCCCGTCAACTATTGCAGGAGTATCTGAATGAACGAGACTAAACTGGATGAGTTGATTGCAACCCTGCCGCGGGACCTGGCTCCGGCGCGTGATCTGTGGCCGGCACTCGAGGCACAATTACCGCATCCGAAGCCAAAGCGTTGGCCACTTGCCAGCGCCGCCTCTTTATTGCTGGCGTCGTTACTGTACTGGTATTGGCCGGCGACACCAGCGTTACAACTTTCCGCTCTGGAACAAGAGTTACAGTATCAACAGGCACTTACCGAACGTTTGGCGACCTTGCAACAGGTTGATAGCGCCTTTGGCGACTGGCAATGGCAGTTGCAACTGTGGCAACAGGCAGTCAGCCAGGTTAGGCAAGCCCTTAGTTTTTACCCGGATGATCCGGGGTTACAACAACAACTGGCGTCGTTATATCAACAACAATTGTCTTATGTTGATCAACTCGCCATGACATCCCCCTAACAGGAGCTCAAGATGAAACTAATCCAATATAGTACCGGCCTCTGGCTGCTATGCTGCGCCAGCCTGGCGTTGGCCGATAACCGGCAAAGTATTGATGAAGTGCGCAGTGTCGCCGCGAACGAGCGGGTCACGCTTGAAGTACAACGTGGCAAAGTCACCATCCGCGGTAGCCAGCAAAATCAGTTTAAGGTCTCAGGTAAGCTCGACGAGCAAGCGGAAGGCTTTACGTTAGACTCTAACGCCGGTTTTACCCAGTTTGTGATGAAAATGCCAAGACAAATGCACAGTGACCGCAATCAACAAGGCGCTGAACTGGTGTTTGAGGTGCCACAGGGCGCCAGCCTGGAGTTTAAAGGTGTGAACAGTAGCGTTGTAGTCGAAAATATATCGGGTGGCAGCCTGATCAGCACAGTCAATGGCGATATCAAAGCCAACAACCTCAGTGAAACTGTCGAGCTGGCAACCGTAAATGGCGCTATCGACAGCCAGGGGCTGAGCGGTCAGCTACGCCTAAAAACGGTGAACGGAAAAATTGAGGATAAAGGTGCCACAGGTCGCTTACAGGTGGAATCGATTAATGGCGAAATCGATCTGGAGAGTCAGCCCGATGAACTGATGCTGACCGTTGTTAATGGCGAAGTTGATCTGGATCTGACCCGCACCGCCAAAATTGAGATTTCCAGTGTTAATGGCAGTGTTGAGGTCGAATTAAAGCAGCAAAATGCTCCCCGGATTAAAGGCTCTTCAGTCAGCGGTAAGTTTGAATTAAAACTCGACCCTAATCTGGATGCTGCAGTCAGCATGAAAACCTCTGCCGGCGGCAGCATCAAAAATAGCTTAACCAATGATCAGCCAAGCCGCGCTAAATATGGCCCGGCCAGTAACCTGCAATTTAGCAGCGGAAATGGCAGCGGCAGTATCGACATTAGCACAGTCAGCGGCCGGCTGGAGCTGTCCAAAAACTAAGCGTTACGGCGCCAATCCGATTATTACCGATTGGCGCCATATGCGACTAATCAGTAAAGCTGATTTTTCCCATCGTCACCGCTGGCATACCAGTACTGAGATGATTGAAGGTCGTCGTGGTTCCGGCTACGCACTCATTCGCCAACAGCGCAAATAATACCGCTTCTTTAGCATCCGGCAGTATTGCCAGCTCCGCTGTCGTTGTTAAACTCAGCTGTGGTAAACCCTGTTTTAGTTGCTGCATTAACAGTGGGTTGTGAATACCCCCACCACTGGCATAGAGCACGGTTGGCCGCTCAGGCTGCAACAGCTGTTGCACCAACTTGATAATGGCCTGCGCACTAAAGGCATTTAAGGTAGCCAGTACATCAACCGCCGGCAGATCCTGACACCCACTCTGTTGTTGCGCGCGCGCCAGATAAGCCAGATTAAACACCTCAGGCCCGGTAGTTTTTGGCAGACTTAGCTGAAAAAATTCCGCCGCCAACAAAGCAGCTAATAACTTTTGCTGGACGGTGCCCGTTGTTGCCAGGCGGGCATCCGCATCATACTGTAACCCCGGAAAATGTTGCCGCACATAGGCATCCATCAAGGTGTTACCAGGTCCGATATCAGTACTAAATACGCCACTCAACGTCTCACCGGCAGGCAAATACGTCAGGTTGGCAATGCCGCCGATATTTAGCAGGATCCGGTGCTCCGCCGCTGAACCAAACAGCAGATAATCACCATAAGCAGCCAGTGGCGCGCCCTCGCCGCCTGCCGCGATATGTTTTTGCCGGAAGTCACTGACAGTAATAATGCCGGTATGCACCGCCAGATGATCGCCATCGCCCAGCTGCAAGGTAGCATTACCCCATGCTGGATCCTGATGCTGCCGTTTCGGGCAGTGATAAACGGTCTGGCCATGGCTGGCAATCAGATCCACCTCTGACGCCGGCACTTGCCAGTCGTGAAGCGCCTGATTAATCATCTGCGCATGCTGCTCAGCAATCCATGGATGCAACAAGGTTAGTTGCTGCAAATCGACCTGACGTTTAGCAAATACCGCTTGCACCCGGCTGCGAAACTGATCCGAATATGGCACTGTAATAAACTGCTCGACCTTAACCGAGCTCTGCTGCCCACTGCCGTGAATGTGACAGAGCGCAATATCCAGGCCATCCAGCGAAGTACCACTCATTAAGCCGATAATCCGGCGGCTGGGTTTAGCTGCCAGCTGATATAACTTGGTAATGTGGCTGTGCATGGCTGAAGCATCCTTAATTTTTTTCTAAAATAACAACACCAAGCAGCGGTTTCGTTCGTATACTTAGGCCGTGCGCTGTTATCACTCAGTGCCAGCCCATACTACCCCAGAACCGTGAACGGAGAAAATGATGATTAGTTATGTAACCTTAGGTGTAAGTGATATTGCTGCGGCCCGGAAGTTTTATGGAGACTTGCTGGGTGAACTTGGCGCCAAAACCTTGTTAAATATGGATCGTATTACCTTTTTCGGTAAAAGCATGAAAGAACCGATGCTGGCAGTGTGCATTCCATTCAATCAGGAAGCTGCGGCACCGGGTAACGGCAATATGGTGTCAATGGCACCGGGCTCCAAAGAAGCGGTTGACGCGCTCTATCACAAAGCCATTGCACTGGGTGCCACCTGCGATGGTGCACCGGGCCAACGCATTCCGAATACCTTTTATGGCGCTTACGTGCGCGATGCCGATGGTAATAAACTCTGCTTCTGTCATTTCGGTTAAGCATGCAAGTTCACGCTGATTTTAGTGCCCGCGTTGTGCTGCTGCCGGGCCAACAACAATTTGTCCCCTCACCTCTACCCGGCGTCAGCCGGGTGATGTTAGATCGGGCTGGTGAAGAAATCCTGGTGTTGGAAGGCGTGTTTTCAGATGAACATGGCCATTACACTGGCGCTGAAGGGGCGTTAATTTACGTAAAAACCGGCCATCTGGGCGCAAACCTGCTTGGCAACCAGTTTATTCAAATGCCACTCTAGCTGTGCTGACCAGCAGGCTAAACGGTGAGCAGCGGCTATACTTAATCACTGTTTGGCCTTGCTCCGGCAATCTATCATGCAACCGATGTTTCACCACATCCTGATTACTCTAACGACCAGTCGCACTGCTATATTTGTTTAGAATGAGTTAAGGTCTTGTTGTCTCTAAAATTAAAAATAACGTTTTCACTCTAATTGCCAATTGCGGTTTTTTTGTGCTAAATTCTGCGCCCTTTTCCTGCCAAACCGAGCTGTTATGGACCTGTTTACGCTGACCGTAGTGAATGCCTTTATTGCACTGGTCGCGACCGGGGTATTAGCGATGCAGGGGCAAGCGGAGCGCCAATTTCGCTATCAACGCTACTTTTTACTGGCCGGTGGCTGTATGTTACTCAACGCCGGTATCAGTGCCATTCATTTTAGCGGCATCCTGCTGCCTTATTGGTTAATACCAGCATTAACCAATAGTCTTAGCGTGGGCGCTAGTCTTGCTCTGGCAGCAGGCATTCACCGACATTTACAAAAGCCAGGAAAACGTTTTGGCTTGTTATTAGTATTTATCCTGCTGTTTGTACTACATCTGACGGAGTTTGCCCGCAGCGATATTAATCACCGGTTTTTAATCAGCATCCCGGTAGTGTTGCTACTCAATCTCTGGTGTATCTCAATGTTATGGCAACACCGTAAAACGGAATTGGGTAAGGTCTATCTGGCATTTATCGCCACTTTTGCCTTTAACATCCTACAATTCGTTTTTCGTACCACCTTTATGGTTCTGGAGCAGCATCAAATCATTCAGACCTCGATTGCACCATTGGTTCACAATGTTGGCTTTTTCGCACTGACAGCATTCACTATTCTGGTGTTCTGCTGCATCATTCTTCTCAACCATAGCCAACAACGGCAAATGCTACAACAGCTGTCTGAACGTGATGCCTTAACCGGCCTGCTAAACCGCCGTACGCTGGAGCTCCGGCTGAACGCTGAGTTTAGTCGCTGTCAGCGCAACAACAGCACTCTTTGTCTGCTATTACTCGACGCCGACTATTTTAAGCAGATCAATGATAAGCTCGGACATGCCACCGGTGATCTCGCAGTGCAACATATTGCAAAAATCGCTGACCAACAATTACGGGATTACGATTTACTGTTTCGCTATGGCGGCGAAGAATTTTTACTTTGTTTACCCGATACCGACCTGCCGGCAGCACTGCAAATTGCCGAGCGGCTCAGGCTAGCCATCAATAGTGCGCCACTGTTTACACCGCAACCTTATTTTTTAACTGTCAGTATCGGTGTCGCCAGCAGTAAAGATAGCCAAAGCTGGCAGACGTTATTACAGCAGGCCGATCAAGCCTTGTACCTGGCTAAACATCAAGGCCGTAATCAGGTGCAGTCTTATCAGCCAGCCACCGCTGTTTCCCGTTAATCACAACCATATTCGGCCAACGACAAGCGAATTTCTTTTTGTCCGTCATAGGTAGTTGAGGTAATAACTAACTCACCACCCTGTTCAATATAATCAAATTGGCCAAGCCAATTCTGGCGACTTATTGGTTCTAAGTGGTAAAAACCATATTTGTTACGACAGAAATAGCTAAAGTAGTGATAGGCTTTACCCATTGCACCAGGATCCGCGGTAAAGACTGCGATATGACCTTCTAAGCGAAACTGCTTACTAAGTGGCGCAAATCCTGCAAAAGCATAACCGACACCAACCAGACTCAGCAGCAGTAAATGTAAGATAGCCAGAGTGGAAGTAACGTAGCGGCTATAACGTTGCCAGCCACTTAACACCAAACGACTCAGACAGCCTAATGCCAGGCAGGTTAGCAGAAATTTAACCGGCACCAGCCAGGCGCTGAGCTGATACATTAACTTCGGACTATGCCATTGCAATGAGAAACTGTTACCTAAAAATAAAGTTTCTACCAGCAATAACATTATTACGGCACAACTGACGTAAAAGCGATAATTCATTACCATCATCTTCATCCATGTTTTAATAATTAGCGACTGCGCAACCAAAGCCCAAGCGCCGTACTATATCCCAGCGACTTAGCACTAATCTGCCCTTCTGCATTGATAACATAATAAGTCGGAAAAGCCTGAATCTGGTAATCAGCAGCCAGCTGCTGGTTACCCAATAATACCGGGACTTCCAGGTCTAAATCAGCAACAAAGTCCGCCACCTGCTGCGGCGAATCATACTGCAGCGCAATCGCATAAACCGCCAGCCCCTCGTTATCAGCCTGTAAATACTTCAAATTCGGCATACTTAAGCGACAGATACCGCACCAGGGGGCAAAAAAATACAGTAAGGTTTGTCTGCCCTGCAGCTCCGTCGAACGAAATAGATCCCCCTCGGCAGTCATAGCGATAAACGCCGGCGCAGTACTGGCGCTCTTTAGCAAAGCTCGCTCTTTATACCAACTGACACCGAAAAAAACGCTGCCCGCCAGCAAAATAGTTACTATCCACGATTTCATCTAAGGCGCTCCGACCCACTATTAAGTCATGGACTCTAACTTGTTTTTGCAGCAAAGGTCCAGCCGCTCTTGAGTCGCCGTGGCACTGCACCTAGAATAGCGGCTTTAAACTTAATCGAGTGATGTTATGACCGACGCGACCATCCGCCCCGAGTTACCAGATCGTTTATCAGTAAACCCTCGCAGCAAATTTTATAACGCGGCTATCTTTGAGCACGAAGTCGGTATTAAGCTCAACGGCAAAGAGCGGTTTGACGTGGAAGAATATTGCATCAGCGAAGGCTGGGTAAAGGTCGCCTCCGCCAAGGCACTGGATCGCCGTGGCCAGCCATTATTACTGACCGTAAAAGGCACAGTAGAAGCCTTTTACCGCTAAATTTATTACGCTCTATCAGGACTGTGCTTATGCACCGTCCTGCTTTAATTCTGCTACTTGCTTTCAGCTCAACTGCCCGATATTGTGTTACTGAACACAAGGATGTATCGGCCCCCCGCAATGAAAATGATAAGTACACTGCTGCTAAGTTTGGCTTTTAATGCCCTGGCTGATCAGCGTCTGGGAAAGTGGTGTGAGTCAGATGATCAGGGTAAAACCTGCCTTGGTTATATTTCCTATTTCCCTAACGGGGAGGTGTACGGCTATGGCGTCACCGAAGAAATATTTTATATCGCTACAGGTAACTGGCAGCAGCGCGACCAGCAATCTTGTTTGAACCTGACCTATAAATTATTCAATCCCCTGACCGAAATCCCCTATCCGCCCGAAGAGTTCAATTTCTGTAATCAGGTCACAGCGATAGATGAACAGACTTTTGTTTATCTGGATGATGCAGGCGAGAGCAATACGATGTATCGGGTAAGTCAGCTGCCTGATTATAGTATGCAACCACTGCCGGGGTATCTTGCAGAACACAGTGCGCGGGTACAACCTGAGGTTTTAACGTTAAACCCACCAGTCGGCAAATATGGCCTTTACCCCTTGTTGCTGGAAACCGTGCCTGCCGACTTCACTTTTACAATGACCTTAACCCCTCACGCGGACGTCGATCCCAAATGGTTGCCTTACGCTTATGTCCAAATCGGCGATCCGGAACAGGCAAACTTCAGAGTGTCTCTGCATCAGAAACCGAACAGTATCGGGCAGAACATCCTGATGCTGGAGTATCGGGTAAACGGGCAAGCCACCAAACAACAACTGGCAATGGATATTGCCGATGGCGAACCCGTTTTAATCCGATTGGCCTGGCTGCAGGATGGCACTACGACAATTACATATCAGGACAAGAGCATTCAGCATATTCTGCCATTAACCAATTGGCAGAGTTACTTTATGGCTTCCAGCACTAATGCCAGTTTTCAAAGAGTGATTAACAAAGCTGTACCTTAAAACCGCCCCTCCTTAGGAGCTAACTATGATAAAAAAAACTTTTACTCGCTGCCGCAATATTAACAACAGCCGTGATCAGTGGCTGCGCCACTGTCCCTATGGTAAATGCGGATTTAGATACCCAGGCAAAGCAATTTACGACTGTGCCGGGTAAAGCCAAAATATACATTTATCGCAATGAGAGCATGGGTGCAGCAGTTAAAATGCCCGTACTGCTTAATGGTATGTCGGTTGGTGATACGGTGGCAAAGTCGTATATTTTACGGGAAGTTGAGCCGGGCGAACAAACCATCATTTCTAAAACTGAGAACGATGCCGAACTCACGATTCAGGCTGAAGCCGGGACCAATTACTACGTTTGGCAGGAAGTAAAAATGGGAGCCTTTGCCGCACGCTCGAAATTACATTTAATGGATGAGAAAAAAGGTCAGTCTGACGTTTTAGAATGCAAACTTATTAAGTAGTTTAAGCATGGTAAAAGCACCATCAACAGGGATAGCGATGGTGCTTTAGCTAAAAACCGCCACACCCTACACGTCCTTACCGATAACGCCACATCGCTATTCGTGCTGCTAATCAAGCTGCGATATCGGGTTTGCTCTGACGCCCTATAACGCGATCAACCAGCCAGCATTTCCTCCGGGCGCAGCGTTAATACCTCTACCCCGTTTTCTGTTACCGCCACGGTATGCTCCCACTGTGCCGATAATTTCTTATCGCGGGTGACCACAGTCCAGCCATCTTTTTTGGTTTTCACCTTGGCGCTGCCCTGATTAAGCATCGGCTCAATCGTAAATACCATGCCGGGCTTTAACAGCATACCGCTGCCGGCGGCACCATAATGCAGCACCTGCGGCGCTTCGTGCATCTCGCGGCCAATGCCATGCCCACAGTATTCCCGCACCACGCTATAGCCGCGGCTTAAGGCAAACTGCTCAATGGCAAAACCAATATCCCCCAGCCGGGCACCGGGCTTAACCGCTTTAATACCCAGCCACAACGCCTGATAACAGTCGGCCACCAACTGCCGGGCTGCCGGTGCCACCTCGCCAATCAGATACATCTTGCTGGAATCGGCAATAAAGCCATGTTTTTCCAGCGTAATATCGACGTTGATAATATCGCCGTTTTTTAAGCGTTGACTGGCCGACGGCACGCCGTGACACACCACCTCATTCACCGAGGTATTTAGCACATAAGCAAAGCCATACTGGCCCTTACTGGCAGGGCGGGCCTGTAACTCATCGACGATATAGCGCTCAGCCAGTTCATTAATTTCCAGGGTTGAAATTCCGGCCGTGATCGCGGTATCCAGCATCGCAAACACCCGGGTTAACAACCGGCCAGCCTCGCGCTGTAATGCCAGCTCGGCCGCCGTTTTAAGCTGAACGCCGCTCATCCAGGCCCCCCGCCCATTTCACATCAGCCTGTTGTAACAACATCACCACCAATTGCTGATAATTAAGGGTCGGATGCAGCTCAGCCAGCATGCCCATTTTTAGCCAAAACTCCGCCTGCGCATTAATCGAGCGCGACATAGCGCCACTGGCTTTACGGATTTCTTCGTGTAGCTCATCAGCAATTTTTACAATACCCAAGTTCCAGACTCCTAAAGCTCGTAATATACGAATTATATATGAAGTATATATTAAATGCATCTTTACTCCTAGTGCAGCGAGCCCCAGCGATGGGCCCTATATCATGCACTAAATAATTGTTCCAAATAGTAGATCACTCAGGGAAGGGAACTCAATGCGGTTTGCGCGATCAGATCGGTCGCCAAACTAATAAGCCACACAAACGCATTGAGTATGAACAGGATAGCATTTTTATATGGCGCGGAAACCCGCCGATTGAAGAAGATTATTCATAAAACACGAGATAGAGACCTTTGCCGCCGTGCGAATGCCGTCTTGCTGGTG
>Ga0181595_10002651_pt1 | contig 17712 bp, 15 predicted proteins | sample 041ome_7_FD_145604 | JGI IMG/M metagenome (GOLD analysis project Ga0181595, IMG submission 145604) | Coastal salt marsh microbial communities from the Groves Creek Marsh, Skidaway Island, Georgia - 041401AS metaG (spades assembly) | ecosystem: Environmental > Aquatic > Marine > Intertidal zone...
TTTTCCACGGTTACGGCGTGTGCGGGTTCGAGGTCGGCACCGAGATAGTGCATCCTTCACAAGATTGCTGTCATCCAAGGTGGTATTTTTCGCATACAACCACCATCAGCAAAGCGCATCCTGGAAACCAACATGAAAGCCCTTGTCAAAAAGCGCGCGGAAGAAGGCCTATGGCTTGAGGACGTGCCCATTCCCGAGATTGCGGGAAACGAAGTCCTCATCAAGGTTCATAAGACGGCTATCTGTGGCACCGATGTTCACATTTACAACTGGGACAATTGGGCACAGAAGACCATTAAAGTCCCCATGGTCAGTGGCCACGAGTACGCCGGTGAAATTGTCGAGATAGGTGAGAATGTCACGGGTCTCTCAATCGGCGACATTGTGTCCGGTGAAGGTCACATTGTCTGTGGTCGATGCCGCAACTGTCTGGCAGGTCGTCTACACCTGTGCCCCAATACACAGGGAGTTGGGGTCAATCGAGACGGTGCCTTCGCTGAGTACCTAGCGATTCCAGCGACAAACGTTTTTCGGCCCAGCGTGTACATTCCCACCGACTTGCTGGCCATCTTTGATCCCTACGGGAACGCGACCCATACCGCGTTGTCGTTCAACATGGTGGGTGAAGACGTCATCATTACCGGTGCGGGACCTATTGGCATTATGGCGGCCATGGTTGCCGGGCACTGCGGTGCGCGAAATGTGATTCTGACCGACGTAAACGAGTACAGGCTAGATCTTGCCAAGCGCATTGTCCCGAAGGTCAAGCCGATCAACGTAGCTAAACAGCAGATCACGCGGGAGTTTATGGAAAGTCTCGGCATTTTGGAGGGCTTTGATGTCTGCCTTGAAATGTCGGGGTCTCCCGTTGCCTTCCGTGATGTCCTCGACAAAATGATCAACGGCGGCAACATCGCCATGCTGGGCATCATGCCTGATGACACGGGAATTAACTGGACAGATGTGGTCTTCAAAGGCCTGAACATCAAGGGCATTTATGGTCGGGAAATGTACGAGACCTGGTATAAAATGGTCATGATGATTCAGAGCGGATTACCCGTGGAACGCATCATTACGCACAGACTCCACTACACCGAATTCCAAGAGGGCTTTGACATTATGCGCTCGGGACAGTCGGGCAAAATCATCCTCGACTGGAAGGACTGACATGAGCTACCACGCTGCGAAGGGCAGTTTTGCTGACGAAATTGCTGGGATCAAAGAGGCTGGCCTCTGGAAGACAGAACGTGTTATCGCCTCCGACCAGAAAAATGACATCACACTGGCTGATGGGTCTAACGTCATCAACATGTGCGCTAACAATTATCTGGGACTGGCCAACCATCCGGATGTTAAGAAGGCGGCGAGCGACAGTTTGAACACCTGGGGCTTTGGGTTAGCTTCCGTTCGCTTTATTTGTGGCACTCAGGGTATCCACAAAACGCTGGAAGAACGGGTGTCACGCTTCCTCGGTATGGAAGACACTATTCTTTACGCTGCGTGTTTCGATGCAAATACAGGTTTGTTCGAGACCATTCTTGGCCCTGAAGACGCTGTCATTTCAGATGAGCTTAATCACGCGTCAATCATCGATGGTGTGCGACTCTGCAAAGCCGCGCGCTACCGCTATCGCAACAACGACATGGCCGACCTCGAGGCCCAGTTGAAGGCCGCGCGAGACAAGGGTGCGCGACGAATCCTGATCACCACAGACGGTGTTTTTTCGATGGATGGCACCATCGCGCAACTCGATAAGATCTGCGACCTCGCAGATAAGTACGATGCGATGGTTCACCACGACGACTGTCACGCGACGGGCTTCATGGGCGATACGGGGCGCGGTGTTCACGAATACTGCGGTGTCATGGATCGCGTCGACATCATCACCGGCACCTTCGGCAAAGCGCTCGGCGGTGGGTCAGGTGGCTACACCTCGGCCCGGCAAGAGATTGTCGACTTACTGCGTCAACGCTCGAGACCTTATCTTTTTTCAAATACGCTTGCGCCTTCCATATGCGCGGCATCTCTTAAAGTACTCGACATGCTGGAGGCGTCGACCGCTTTGCGAGACCGGCTCGAGGAGAACACACACTATTTTCGAGCACAGATGCAGGCAAATGGATTTGCTGTGCCCGAGGGTGATCACCCCATTGTACCTGTCATGTTAGGCGATGCCGTTCTCGCGCAAAAAATGTCAGAGCGCCTGCTTGAGCTCGATATCTTTGCGATTGGGTTTTTCTATCCCGTCGTGCCTCAGGGCAAAGCGCGTATCCGCGTACAGATCTCGGCGGGGCACACAAAGGCCGATCTCGATAAGGCAGTCACAGCGTTTTCAGTAGCGCGAGACGAGCTCGCTGCCTGAGTCGTATTACGCTCAATTCCTCGGCAGTTTTGGTCGCTAACCTACTAACGAGTGTCGCAATTAGGTTGACGAACCATGTTTGGATTGAGGCTGTCAGGTCTGAGCTTGCTTGCCCTCTTAACCAGCTGTTCGCGTATTAACCATAATCTCGGTGATGAAAAATGGTTCAACGCCAGCCTTTGAATTCATCTACAGCACACGTTTTTTGAGCAAGAGCAAGCGTTTTGCCAGCAAGCGGCTGACCAGTGGATTCCCACACCCGACGTACACTTTTCATTCAACGGTGTTCGCCATATCAACAGGGCAGCAAACGGGAGCGTTGAAGGGTACAACGCCGCGGAAACATCGGGCCCCACGGCCCAGAGCAGCATTACCGGACTCAGCGGTTCAAACGTGGGATTTTGGAAAATGGCGTCGGCCGCGACAATGACAAACTACAAAGAGTCCAGAGACGCGAAGCGTCGTATGACGTCTCTAGGTTGGCAAACAACGAACAATACTTGGGATGGCAGGCCCAGCGATTTAAATGAGAGCATTGCTTTAAACAAGAGCGTCATAACATTGGTCAAGCAGGGTTATCGGCATCCCATGATTGGCAAAGAGGTTGTGGCGCTTATCGATGTGGGTAAAAGCACCCAACAGAATGATCGTCTAACCATCCATACTTCAGAGATATCCGTTTTCAGGCCCGAGGTTATCTACAACTGCACGTATGAACTCGCGCACTCGTGGTTTTCGAAGAAGGGCATCGTAGCCTGCAATGGGAGATCACCTTTGCTCGTTCGCATCGAATCCAACAGCCCAGTATCGCAGTGGATTCAGCTCTACTTTTAATACCCCCTAATTGCTTTTGGCGTAACTACAACAGCGACTTGCCAGACATCGCAGAATTGGTGTTAATTGGACGACAATAAGTCGAAAAAGCAGGGCTCAATGGCAAGCAAAACCGAAGTCAAAATCCGAGCGGCTGTCACTAAGGCCTTAAACACGTCGGCAGCGTTCCATCGGAAATTAAAGAACCCGTTTCGAAAACACATGTTTCTAACGGGCATTCATGAGCCCATGACTGAGGAGTTATCACTTGACCACCTCGAGGTATCCGGTGTCATCCCCGATGCTCTCGACGGAACCTATGCTCGAATTGGTCCAAACCCCTTCAACCCAGATCCGCGTGGACACCACTGGTTTGTTGGTGATGGCATGGTGCATGGTATTCGCCTGTCTAGTGGAAGAGCGGAGTGGTACCACAATCGGTACATCAGGGCCGGAACGCTAGAGACAAAAGGAGGGCCACCAGCCGCGGAGGGACCGAGGCGGGGTGCTCGAGACACGGTGAACACCAATGTGCTCAAGCTGGGCGGCCGGACACTCGCACTCGTAGAGTCGGGGCCTTTCCCGTTTGAGCTTGATAGCAATCTTGATACGGTGCAGTCCACAGATTTTAACCGCACCCTGACTCGACCATTCAGTGCCCACCCGCATGAAGACCCCATCCGCGGAGAGTGGCACGCCATCACTTACGAGCCCGAAACGCAGGATACTGTATGGCACGTCTGCTTGAATAAGGCCGGTGAGGTAATTTCCGAACGTCCTATTTCCGTGGCCGATGGACCCTCGATTCACGAGTGCAGCCTCACGGAAGATTATATTATTGTCTTCGACTTACCCGTCACACTATCCATGGCAGCCCTTGCTCAAGGATTCCATTTCCCGTTTCGCTGGAATGCGCGCCATGCGGCCAGAGTGGGCTTATTGCCACGCCGGGGAACAGTCGAGGAAATTATCTGGTGTGACGTCGATCCCTGCTATGTGTTTCATGTCGCCAATAGCTTCCAGAATGCAGATGGCAGCGTGACCATTGACTGCTGTGCCTACGAAAGCATGTTCGCGCACGGACCGGACGGCCCCAACGGTGTTCCCTGTGGTTTTGAGCGCTGGCACGTCGACCCTGAAAATCGCCGAGTAACTCGAGCGGCGATTGACCCGTCGGCTCAGGAGTTTCCCCGCATCGATGAGCGCCGATTCGGCCAGTCGTATCGACATGCCTGGGTCGTTAGCCAACCCCGCGAGGCGGTCTCAAACTTCGTCGCCGAGAATGCACTCTATCACCATGATCTTAAGACGGGTGAGAAACGCAGACACGACTTTGGTTCCGGCCAAGTAGGCGGTGAGTTCGTGTTTGTCCCCCGTACGAAAGACGCTGACGAAGCCGACGGCTGGCTAATGGGCTTAGTCATCGACGCAAGAAACGACAGCACTCAACTCCAATTCTTTGAGGCCCTTGATATTGAAAAAGGGCCCGTGGGCGCTGTACATATTCCTCACCGCATTCCCCCTGGCTTTCACGGCAACTGGATCCCCCATTAACTAAGGTACCAACCAACGCATTAAACAATAACGATAAAGGATGACTCACATGCAACTCGATCTAGCAACGACGTCAATGCTCGCAGGCATGATGCTTAATGAGACGCCTGCACTAGACACCCTGACACCGGAAGAAGGGCGTCTCGTTTTCTCGGAAATTAACCGCTCTATGCCACCAGGGCCTGCACGGATTAACAGTTTGGATATCGAAATCCCTGTTGCCGGCGGCAGTATTAGAGGCCGCGCACTCACACCCCCATCCAAAGCAAAAAGTCTGATGGTGTATTACCACGGAGGAGGCTGGGTCATTGGCAATATCGACGACTACGACGCTGTCGGTCGTCACCTGGCAGAAGTGTGTGAGTCGATCGTCGTCATGATCGAGTACCGAAAGGCCCCAGAGCACCCATTCCCTATCCCTGTAAATGACTGCTATACGGCCCTCGAGTGGGTGGATGGTCACCGAGGGGATATCAATGCCCTCGGCCTGCCACTTGTCGTCGCAGGTGACAGTGCAGGTGGCAATCTCGCGGCAGTGATGGCGATACAGTCGCGTGACGAGAACGGCCCGACCATCGACCTTCAAGCACTGATCTATCCGGTTACGGACGGAAGAATGGGCGCCGCAAGCTGGAGGGATGATGACAAGCAGCTGTTCCTAACGAGTGACATCATGGCCTTCTTCTGGGAGCACTACGCGGAAAGCTCAGAACGGCTCGACCATAGAGCGTCACCGCTACTCGCAGACGACCTCAGTGACTTACCACCAGCGGTGGTGGTGACGGCTCAATTCGATATTTTGGTTGATGAGGGAAAAGCCTACGCCGACGCCTTAGAAGCTGCTGGCGTTGCCGTCAGCTACAAGGACTTTGCTCAGCAGATGCATGGCTTCTTCGCCATGCCAGCAGCCCTGCCTGCCGCCGGTAAAGCCATGCACTGGTTAGCGCAAGAGATGGATCGTCACCTTACAGCGGCAGAGCGGGCAGATGTGGTGGTTGTCGGTGCCGGGTTTTCGGGCATGTACCAGCTTTACAAGCTTCGCGAGCAAGGGCTCGACGTTCAGGTATTTGAGGCGGGTAGCGATGTCGGTGGCACCTGGTATTGGAACCGGTATCCCGGTGCTCGCGTGGACATCGAGAGCATGGCTTATTCGTTCTCCTTCTCGGATGAGTTACAGCAGGAATGGGAGTGGTCGGAGAAATACTCACCCCAACCCGAGCTTCTCAAATACGCACAGCATGTTGCGGACCGCTTCGAGCTAAAAAACCATATTTCGTTTAACACACGAGTGGCTAGTGCGCATTTCGATGAGGATGCGGATGAGTGGCTCGTGACTACCGAATTTGGTCGGCGCATAAGAGCGCAACATCTAGTGATGGCGACAGGCGTCCTATCAGCCTCGAAAGAGCCCGATATCGCCGGACGAGAGAGCTACGCGGGAGAGACATATCGCACGGGTTTGTGGCCCAAAGAGGGTGTCGACTTCACGGGCAAGCGGGTCGCAGTCATCGGAACAGGGTCATCGGCCGTGCAAGCGATTCCATTGATTGCCGAGGAGGCGTCTCAGCTCGTCGTTTACCAGCGCACCGCAACCTTCACGACACCTGCGCTCAATCATGCACTCAAAAAAGCAGATGCGGACGCCATCAAGGCGAACTACGGCGAGTATCGAGCCACACAGAAGCTCAACGTGCTGGGCGTTGTCAACGAACGCTCGGTTGATCGGGCGATTGATGCAACTTCGGAAGAGCGAGAGCGGCGGTTTACCGACGGCTGGGAGAGCGGGATTCTGCCGGGGATGCTCTTCCAGTTTGCAGACTTACAGGTAGAGCAGGAAGCCAATGATCATATCTCCGAATATATCCGGGACCGTATTCGCGATACCGTGAAAGATCGTCAGACAGCGCAGGATCTGTTGCCGACTGACTATCCCTATGGAACCAAGCGCCCGTGTATCGATACCAATTACTACGAGACCTTCAATCGGGACAATGTGTCGCTGGTAAACCTACGCCGGACGCCTATCGAAACCATCACCGACAAGGGCATCCAGACAATAGAGGGTGAGCGTGAGTTTGATGCCATTGTCTATGCCACTGGCTTCGATGCGATGACGGGCCCCCTACTTCGGGTCGATATCCGCGGCCGTGGAGGCATGAAACTTCAGGATGCATGGGTTGATGGGCCTCGGTCTTATCTGGGTATCGCGATACATGGATTCCCAAACCTGTTCACTATCACCGGTCCATCAAGCCCGTCGGTCCTAAGCAATATGCTGGTATCCATCGAGCAGCACGTCGATTGGGTGAGCGACTGTATCAAGTGGATGCGCGAGGAAGGTAAAGCCACGATTGAGCCGTCAGACAGTGCGGAACGCGAGTGGGCGGAGCACACAGAGCAACTGGCCAATATGACGCTCTACCCCAAGGCCAATAGCTGGTACATGGGCTCGAACGTACCAGGAAAGCCACGCATGTTCCTTGCTTATGTCGGTGGGGTTGGCACCTATCGCGTCATTTGCGACCAAGTGGCGGCCACTGGCTACCATGGTTTTGAAGCGGCGTAACCTGTTAACAGGTAAACTGAAGACTCGGCCTTGGCCGGGTTGTTTCTGCCATTTTTGTTGTTAAAACACTACAGAGAGCCTGACATGCAAATTTGGGTCGACGCCGATGCCTGCCCAGGGGTTATTCGCGAAATCATTGCCAAAGCTGCGCATAAACGCGCGATAAACACCACCTTTGTCGCGAACCACAGCTTCAGCCTACCTAAATCAGCCTTTGTGTCGCTTTACCAGGTCCCGAGCGGCTTCGATGAGGCCGATAAAGAAATTGAGCGCCGTGTCAGCGAGGGCGAACTGGTGATTACCGCAGACATCCCCCTAGCCTCGGACGTACTTGCGAAAGGTGCTCTGGTGCTGACTCCTCGTGGTGAGCGTTACACTGACAACAACATCAAGCAGCGGCTGCAAATGCGTGACTTCATGGAAACTATGCGTTCATCGGGCGAGCATACTGGCGGGCCTGCGGCCTTAAGCCTCATTGATAGAAAGCAATTCTCAGACCAACTAGATCGACTCCTTACAAGAGCACAAGGCACAGGTTAACCGTGCGATATAGAAGCTAAAAGCTTGGAGAATTATCAGGCTCTAAGGCACTTACATGTGTAAATCAGTTACTTGAGCCTGTTAGCTAATTTTTCATTCGCCCGGGCACTCCTAAAACGATGTTTGGAAGAAAGTTTTAACGTTCATGAGTAATCTTTTCATCGAACGCATGAGCAAATTAATTGATCAGCGGCTTGACCCGAGCGTCTAGCCATATCTATGTCTTATCAATCCGAAGCGTACCTCTCATGAAATTTGAATTGCCTCCCTAACCTAAATGACTCATTTGCTACTTATCCTCGGTAAGGGCATGCAGAAACAACTTCAACAAAACATAAAGGTGTATACTGTGACCGTCGGTTTTTTCTAGCCGGGGCTGTGCATAAGGGCAGTCTAAGAAGCACACACGACGTTGATGCTTATACTTTACAGGTTCCTTTGATGAGTAATAAGGCTAGAGACTTTTATCATATCCAAGACGAGCTTAATTTGGCTTGGCGCTATCTAACGCCCTCACAAGCAAGTAGCAGTATCGAACTGGACGCTCTCACTACGGAAATAGAGTCAATATCAAAATCGCTCGAATCTTGCTCTCCCGAGGTCGAAAAATTCATCGATCTCACTCATCAAAAGATATTGTTGCTAGAAGCGGCCTTGCAAAGCGTAGTTGTTCGTAAAGATGAAGTGCGTGATCTTATCGAACTGGTTAAGCGCCGTGTGGAGGTTAGCCTGAGCAGCAGCGGCATGGGATTCTTTTCACAAGAAAGCATTGATGAAGATGCCGTTATCGAGATAGTGCTTCACCTCGATACAGTCGACAAAGAATTAAACCTCGAAGCCTCTGTATTGGAGTCTCGTGTATCTGCAGACTCCGAGAATCCGGGTTTTTGGATTAGAACAAGATTTACTAGAAAACAAGACCAGAAAATTGATCTCCTTCTGGCACATGTGTCCCAACGACAAATAGAAAAGCTAGAGCGAAAGTCTAAGGTGATAGCAACGATTTAACAGCCCAAGCCAATGCTGGTGATAGAGGGTTTAACCCACGTATTTAAAGCGAGGCAGAGATCGGCCATCTAGCTTCACTTGCTCAAGGAAGCTTTTTAAGGGCCTTACCCAAAGTCCATAATCACCATACTCGGCGCGATATAACACCATCCGCTCCTCGGTTTCCGAGTGAGTGACTACATCAATCACCGTGTATTTCTCACCATTCTTGTAATGCACATAAGGACCTGGCTCGAGTCGGTCGTTCATGCCGTAATTCCACCGAATATTTTCGCAATGGTCGTTTGAAGCGTACTAAGTGTCTCTCCCATAAGAAGGCAATCGGCATCTCGACGCGCTAGCATATCTTCGTAGAGCTCTTCGTTGACGCCTTTCAGTTCATCACTAAAGCGAATGCGACGAATACTCAAGTCTTTATCGACCACAAAGTCGATTTGATCTTGCCAAGACAGCGCCAGACGGACTACCTGCTTACCTGACTCGATGTGCCGCCTAATCTCGTCTGACTCCAAGTACATTCCACGAACTCTAACTACACCACCCTCCTCCTGAGGATCTTCCAAATCGACATCTCCACCCAAACTCATTCCGTCTGGTAAACCACCGTTGAGTAGCCACTGGCTCATGACAATCACAGGTGACTTTTGAGTGTCTGGAAGAACGACAGGTAGATTGCCCAGGCCTTCACGCAGTAGCGACAGCAGCTCTTCCGCCCGTGCCGGACTGGCCGTATTCACCCAAACCCAGCCTTCGCGGTCGTTAATCAAGGCCTCAAGGTACTGCGATTTGGTAAACGCACGTGGCATCAAGTCCTGAGTGACCTCATCGACGATGTCTAGGCGCTCTTTACGCTGTACCCGGCGGCCCTGACCCGTCTGGATTTCCTGAATACGGGAATTCACTTCGCTTCGAATCACCGATGCCGGCAACAACCGCTCTTCGCGCTGAAGCCGAATCAACCAGCAGTCGCCTGATTTGTGAACGTAATCGCTCGCGTCATCCGATAGCGCGGGCACCCATCCACTCGAGACGGGCTGACTCGGACGGCAAGGTTGAAAAGGGCGTCTTGATAATCGCTGCGACAACTCGCTGGCTTCAATGCCAAGACGTCCGGGAAGCTTGTAGGGGCGGGCGTTACGGAACCACATGAACACGACTCTCTTGTTTTTTGCAGGAGCGCGCCCTTTTGGGAGCGCGTTCTTTCGGAAGCGCGACAGTGTAAGAGGATTTTCAAACTATTGCTCGCGTGTTGGCGTGAATACGGTAAATTAATAGGTGCCCTTACCCACTCTTTCGAGGTCGCTCTCAATGCGCTACTTACACACTATGATTAGAGCCAGTGACCTCGATGCTACGTTGGCATTTTTTGTCGATCAGCTAGGCTTAATGGAAGTGCGCCGCTACGACAGCGAGCAAGGGCGTTTTACCCTCGTGTTTCTTGCGGCACCCGGTGACGCTGACAACGCGGAAGCGGCGCAAAGTCCGCTCGTGGAAATCACTTATAACTGGGACCCCGAGGACTATGATAGCGGCAGAAACTTTGGCCACCTTGCCTATCGGGTGGACAATATTTACGAGACTTGTCAGAAGCTTTATGACGCGGGCGTGGTCATTAACCGGCCGCCACGTGACGGGCGAATGGCCTTTGTAAAATCACCTGACGGCATTTCGATTGAGCTTTTACAGGAAGGCGAGGCGCTACCGGCGCAGGAGCCGTGGGTGTCAATGGACAACACTGGAACATGGTGACCCCTAGTCGCTCCCCAGCCAGGTCCTAATCACTGCTCAATTATTGGCCTAACTCGCTAGGAAGCTCAGCATCCAGCTCGCCACGCGGTCACCCTCGTGATCGTGTTGTTGTAACGATGCACGCCCCTCCGCGACGCGATCCGCGCCAATCATGTCGTAACGAAGTGCCATGACTACCTCGGAGTATTCGTCGATGAACTCGGGATGGCCCTGAAGGGTAAATATGTGATCACCGATGACAAACCCTGCATTCTCACAGTGCGCATTGGACACAACATTGCGTGCGCCGGGCGGAAGTTCGTGCACCTGATCCTGATGCGACACCACGAGCTTTAACTGCCCGTCGTCTGCGCCGGCAAAGGGCGCGTTATCCAGATCATAGGTATGAATGCCGACACCCCAACCCTTATCGGACTTTGACACCTCGCCACCAAGCGCTTTGGCGATAATCTGGTGGCCAAAGCAGATCCCTACCATCTTCTTCCGCTTCGCATGGAGCTTCTGGATTAACGCCTCGAGATCTCGAATCCACTGCTTATCGTCGTACACGGAACTTTTGCTGCCCGTGATAATAAAGCCATCTACCACATCGATTTCACTCTCACTAGGATGACAACCTTCCTCAACATCCCACACCGAGAAGCTCACCGATGAATCAGCCTGAAGAAGACGGATGAACATATCGGGGTACTCCCCAAAGTCTGGCACCCATTCAGGTCTAACGGCGTCGGTTTTGAGAATCCCAATATGCATATTTGCTGTCATCTAATGTTTGTTTTGCAGTCACATTTTTGTGATATTTCGGGGGCACACTACGTGGTATTGTGACCTTAAACGTCGTTAAAAGGCGAACTAGGGGGAGTAATCTTACTATGGCGATCATGGCAGCACTCCAACAAATCGACGTCGCACTGTTCGATAAAGTGTTTCATCTTGGTCGAGAGTACAAGGCCATGACAAAGGGTGCTATTACCCTTTCGCGGAGTGGCGATGGCTATCTGCAGGTCCTAACACCCGCCGTCGTCTGGTTATCTGGTTCGGTTTTGGCCCCCACCTATGCCGTTGCGCTCGCGGCCGCGATGCTGATGGAGCGAATTGTCTACTACATCATGAAGAATACGCTGAAGCGGTTACGTCCTTGCGACTTCAAGAAAAATCTCAAATCTCTGATTGCCGCATCCGATAAATTCAGCTTCCCATCGGGCCATACGTCCGCTGCTTTTTGTTTTTCAACCATCACCATCCTCACCTTTGGTGGCGCTTTCGCCGCGATGTTCGTCTGGGCATCCTTAGTGGGTGCATCACGAGTGATTATCGGCGTCCATTACCCCGGAGATATCGTCGCGGGAGCCGTTATGGGATCAGGAATAGCAGTTGCCACTGCCTCAATGCTCAACATCTGGTAAAACGCAGTAATGACAAGAAAGATTCTTTACGGTGTTCAAGGCACCGGGCAGGGACATATTAGTCGTGCGCGCGGGGTCGCCCACGCGCTAAAGGACTACGACGTTGACGTGACCTGGCTCTTCTCCGGCCGACCCAAAGAAAAACTATTTGATATGGAGCCGTTCGGTGACTTCAAGCACCGGGAAGGACTCACCATGGTCACCGAAGCGGGAAAAATGAAGTATCGCAAAACAGCCCTTGGTGTCTCGCCCGCGACCTTTATTAAGGATGCAACAAGTCTCGACCTCGATCCGTATGACATCATTGTTTGCGACTATGAGCCGGTCATTTGCTGGGCCTGCAAAGCGAGAGGCAGAGAAGCCATTGGCATAGGGCATCAGTATGCATTTGGGAAAAACACCCCAATGACGGGGGATACCCCCATGAGTCGGCTGGTCATGGAGCAGTTTGCACCGGTAGACATATGCGTCGGCCTGCATTGGGCGCCTTTCGATGACACGATATTGCCGCCCATTCTTGATCTACCGGAGCTAGACCCAGAAACGACTGAAGACCATATCCTCGTCTATCTACCTTTCGAGGATCAGAATCTGACAACCGCCTGGCTTCAGGGTTTTTCTGATCAGACGTTCATCCAGTATTCGCCAGAGGTGGCTGACGAGGCTCAAGGTAATGTCGTGCGAAGAAAAGCTAATATTCATGGCTTCAAACGCGACCTTGCAGCCGCAAAAGGTGTTATCTGCAATACGGGATTCGAGCTCATTTCCGAGTGCCTACAGTGGAAGAAGCCCGTTCTTACACGCCCACTGGCAAAGCAAATGGAGCAATTATCCAACGCTGCCGCCCTGGAGCAGTTGGGGTACGCAACGACCATGCAATCGCTGAACACAAGGACGGCACGTGCATGGTTCGATGCCATGCCCGAGGCACCCGACGTTCAGTTTAAAAACGTCGCGGGTGCACTGGGCGAGTGGCTTGCGCGAGGTGCGAGCAAACCCGTCGCCGAACTGAGCAGACAACTTTGGTCGTGACGAATATCCGGGTAATCCTGCTAACCCTCTGCGGGTTATTCGCGTCTCAAGTCGCACTTGGAAACCCTACTCAAAGTACCTTTGTCGGTAACGACGACTGTGCGTCGTGCCATGCATCACAGGTACAGGGCTGGACTGGTTCACACCACGATCTGGCCATGCAGGAAGCCAGCGAGAAGACGGTGCTTGGCGACTTTGATAACGCCACCTTTGTCTACGAGGGCGTCACCACCAGCTTTTATCGTAAAGGTGACGAGTACTGGGTCAAAACCGACAACGAAAACGGGGAATTACAAGACTATCGCGTCGCGTACGTCTTTGGTGTTTATCCACTCCAGCAGCTGCTTTTACCTATCACAAAAGGCCAGCTCAACGCTTTAAGTATTGCTTGGGATGCTCGTAATGCATCTGAAGGCGGTCAACGCTGGTATCACATATACGAAGATCAGGAGCCCGTCACCGCAGAAAGTCCGCTGCACTGGACGGGCATCTATCATAACTGGAACAGTCGGTGCGCAGAGTGCCACAGCACCAATGTTGTAAAGGGCTATGACGGGGCACGCCGGCAATACACGACGACCTACGATCAAATTGATGTTGGCTGTGAGGCGTGTCACGGGCCGGGGTCACGCCACGTCGAGCTGGCCAACGCAGGAAAGATCGATCGCAGTCAAAGCTCGGTAGAGATGGGACTAGCGTTGTCACTCGCCGCTCGAGGCCAATGGAGTAGAGCACCCGAGGACGACATCGCGCATCGCCTCACCCCACTGACCGACCAGACGCAAGTCGATAATTGCGGGCGGTGTCACTCACGCCGAGCCACACTCGGGGATTACCACTACGGGCAGTCGTTACTCAACACCCATCGCTTATCGACACTCGAATCGCCGCTCTACTGGCACGACGGACAGATTCTTGATGAGGTCTACGTCTACGGGTCCTTCATCCAGAGCAAGATGGCTCAGGCCGGCGTGGTGTGTAGCAACTGCCACAACCCGCACAGCAATGAACTTGTGGCTGAAGGTAATGCGGTCTGTACCCAATGCCACAAGTCCGAAACCTACGATGCACCCGCGCATCACCGCCATTCAGTGACAAGCGCTGGCAGCGCCTGTGTCGAGTGTCACATGCCGTCACAGATTTACATGGGCGTCGACGCACGGCGCGATCATTCCATGCGAATTCCACGACCCGATATCTCGCTGAGTATTGGCAGCCCCAATGCCTGCACGCAGTGCCATGAGGATAAAAGCGACGCCTGGGCCTATGACGCGCTTCAAACGTGGGGGGTCAACGGGCGCTTTACGGACCTTAGTCTGGCAAAAGCACGTCACAGTGCCGATCGCGGTGATATGAGGGCGCTGCCGACGCTCGAGTCCGTCGTCGCAGACAACAGTCAATCAGACCTCATGCGCGCGTCGATCATTGAGCAACTAGGCAATCTGGGATCACGCCAGTTGCCCAATGCCGCAGCCATGCTATTGCGATCTGACAGTCCAGTGCTGAGAGCATCAGCGGTTCGAGCACTGCGAGGGGTGGAGCCTGTCCAGCGGTATCTCATGTTACGACCCTTCATCAGGGACCATAGTCTGAGTGTACGAATGGAAGTCGCACAACTCCTCGCGGGTATCCCAGCCTCCGAGCTGCGCGCACAGGATATTGCTGATCTTGAGCCGCTGTTCGAGGAGTATCTCGCCGTACAGAGCGACCACCTCGACATGCCCTCGGTGCAACTTCAACTGGCGAATTTCTGGATTGATCGGGGTGACAGCACAAAAGCAACGGCCGCGCTCGAGGAGGCGCTTCGGCTCAACTCACAGCTAGAGCCCGCGATCGTCAACCTGGTCGATATCCTCAGAAGAGATGGCAAAAACGAGGAAGCGTCAGCGCTTCTATCGAGATCCATTGAGCGCATCCCCGAGTCAGGTAGCCTGTGGTTCTCACAGGGGCTTCATCTGATCCGCCTGGGTCATACTACTGAAGGTCTTGTCTCACTAAAGCGGGCAGCGGAGCTTGAAAACGGAGGATCGCGACACCGATATGTTTATGCGATTGCCCTCAATGACACAGGGTCGGAGTCTGAGGCCATGTCAGTACTGGAAAGGCTCAATGCGAGCCTTCCAGGCCAGCCTGATGTGCTCAACGCTCTCCTTTCCTTTGCGAGGGACAGTGGCGATCGACAACGATACGAACGCTATCGAGCACAACTGGTTGCCTTGATGCAGGCAACAGGGTCGCGCTAATCCGCTGTCAGGCGGAGATCCACAGTGACAGGAATCGATCGACTGATCGCATTCAATCCAGCGATTTGCTGCAGCGCCGCAACGCCCGACTCAAGGCCAAACTCCTGCGCTGTGATGACGATTGGCTGGGTCGTTGTAACGCGTACATCACCACCTGAAGAACTCACTGATACATTCGCTGTCTTACTGACGGTCTTCCCATGGAGGCTGATATTCACTGACACGCTTTCGGCTCGAGCGCCACCGGCTCTTAACGCCGCAATCTGGCCATCACTCAACGCAGCATCAATCGATGCAGTAGGAAAACTGGCGACTTCAAACAACATTTTCTGGAGGCGCTCGTTGCGAATGCCGATCCCTGTCTCCACAGACGATAGATCGACGCTGACCGCGACCTGACCACTCTCGGAGATACTGCCAGAGACGCGCTCGAAGGCATTGTTCTCACCGATTCGATTGTTCTTTATCGAAACGAAACCGATGCGTGAGCTATCGCTAACGGTCCAGTCCGCCTGTACCGGCGCCATAAAACCAACCCCACTCAGCAGGATCACGAGTTTTGGAAACATTGATAACTTCATCGATACCATCTCCCTTTAACAGTTCGGACGGGTTATAGCGCTGTAGAGATACAGCGGCCAACCCACTGGCAAACGTTCTAACACAGCTGTGGTTATACGTCGGCGAGATCGCCTTTAGATTCCAGCCATGCCCGCCGGTCGCTCGCCCGTTTTTTCGCCAGCAACATATCAAAGACGCTGTTGGTGTCATCATCTGCATCGAGTATGAGCTGCACCAACCGCCGTGTATCAGGGTCCATGGTCGTCTCGCGCAATTGCGAGGGGTTCATCTCTCCCAGCCCTTTAAAGCGCTGAACATTCGGTTTGGCTCTCGAATTCTCTGCAGCGACTCGCTCCAGAATTCCGTTCTTTTCAGACTCGTCCAAAGCGTAATACACGTCTTTACCGACATCTACCCGATACAAAGGTGGCATGGCCACAAAGACATGGCCCGCCCGAACCAAAGGTCGGAAATGGCGGAGGAAAAGGGCACAGATGAGTGTCGCAATGTGAAGCCCATCCGAGTCGGCATCAGCCAAAATACAGACCTTTTGATAACGCAGACCATCGAGGTCATCGCTCGCAGGGTCGATACCCAACGCCACTGAAATATTGTGCACCTCCTGCGAGGCAAGAATCTCCCCTGCATCGACCTCCCAGGTATTCAAGATCTTGCCTCTAAGCGGGAGAATCGCCTGGAATTCCCGGTCTCGCGCCTGTTTTGCAGAGCCTCCAGCGGAGTCACCCTCTACCAGAAAAAGCTCGCTGCGAGCAGGATCTTCAATGGAACAATCGGCTAGCTTCCCCGGCAACTGCGGGCCTGAAGCCACCTTTTTCCGGACCACTTTTTTGGCCGACCGCATACGCGCTTGGGCCCGATTAATGCACAGTTCAGCCAGTAACTCAGCGTCCGATGTGTGCTGATTCAGCCACAGCGCGAACGCGTCCTTCGCTACGCCTGACACAAAGCCTGCGGCCTCTCGCGACGATAATCGCTCCTTGGTCTGGCCGGAAAACTGCGGATCACCCAGCTTCGATGACAGCACGTAGCAGCAGCGGTCCCAGACATCCTCTGCTGTCAGTTTCACACCGCGCGGTAGCAGGTTTCTAATCTCACAGAACTCGCGCATCGCCTCCAGTAACCCAGAACGAAGGCCATTAACGTGAGTCCCTCCCTGAGCGGTTGGAATCAAATTCACATACGACTCAGCGGTTACCTCGCCACCCTCAGGGAGCCACTGAATGGCCCAGTCGACCGCCTCGGTCTCACCCGCAAAGCTGGCCGTAAAGGGCTGCTCTGGAATCACGGGGTAGTCGATGGTGGCGTCGGCTAGATAGTCCGAAATGCCATCCTCATAAAACCATTCCTGTTTCTCGCCCTTCTTCTCATCGTTCAGGGTGACGCGAAGTCCGGGACACAAAACCGCTTTGGCGCGCAGGGCATGGACCAGGCGGGACATCGCGAAGTTGGCACTATCGAAAAACGTCTCGTCCGGCAAAAAGCGAATCCCGGTACCCGTATTGCGCTTACCACATTGCCCTGTGATGGCTAGATCTTCGACCTTGTCGCCGTTTTCAAAGGCCATGCTGTACACGTTGCCATCGCGTCGAATCGTAATATCGAGTCGCTTAGACAGCGCGTTCACTACAGAGACTCCCACCCCATGCAGGCCGCCACTGAACTGGTAATTCTTATCGGAGAATTTCCCGCCAGCGTGTAACGTCGAGAGGATAACCTCCACACCGGGCTTCTTTTGCTCCGGGTGTAGATCGACAGGCATACCCCGCCCGTTATCAGTAATGGTAACTGCGCCATCGGTATGTACCACAACGTCGATTTGATTAGCGTGACCCGCTAAGGCCTCATCCACGGAGTTGT
>Ga0181595_10002653_pt1 | contig 17708 bp, 14 predicted proteins | sample 041ome_7_FD_145604 | JGI IMG/M metagenome (GOLD analysis project Ga0181595, IMG submission 145604) | Coastal salt marsh microbial communities from the Groves Creek Marsh, Skidaway Island, Georgia - 041401AS metaG (spades assembly) | ecosystem: Environmental > Aquatic > Marine > Intertidal zone...
TTCCTTCACCATCCCTTCGCTCGCTTTTTCCTCTTCTTCTTCTTCTTTTGGTGGTGGTGGTGGTGGTGGAAGAAGTGCCGCGCGTCTCTCGTCTTCCTTTTTCTGTATTCGTCGTTTCTTCTCTTCAATCTCTCTCTGTTGCTTTTGTTGTTGACGACGTCTCGCCGCCGCCGTCGTCGTCGTCGCTGGTCTTCGAGCGAGCCCGCCAGCCGACGGTCGTCCTCCCGCGCGACTCGCGCCGACGAAAACTCCAACGACGTCGCCGCTTCTTTTCGCGTGGTCGTTCTCACCGAGGGAGAAAAAGAGGAGAATCAACGAGAAGAGGAAGAAGAAGAAGATGTTCTTCGCGTCGTTCGCGCTCGCTCTTCTTCTTCTCGTTCTTCTTCTTCTTCTCGTTGATTCTTCTCTGCTTCCGTCGACGACGAGGAGCGTCGTCATTATTATTATTCGTTCTATCGCTTTATTCTTCGCGTCGAAGAGCGGGACGACGACGACGTTTATTCGTATAATAAGCGCGCCCTCTCTCTCTCTCTCTCTCTCTCTCTCTCTGCTTTTTTTTTGTGATGTTTTTCTAAAATTTTGAGGGTGATTTTTTTTGATTTTTTTTTTGATTTTTCATCACAAACACACACGAGAAGAAGAAGAAGAAGAAGAAAAAAAAAATGTCGACGACGATAAAAGGGAGACAAAGAAGAAGAAGGAAGTCGTCGTCTTCGTCGTTCTTCCCTTCGTTCTTCTTCTTCTTCGGGAAAAAAAAAGCGCTCTTCTTCTCGCTGTTTTCAATCCTGTTCGTTCTTTTCTTTTTGAAAAACGCTTTGCGGAAAGCGTCAAAGCGGGAGCTCAAAACAAAAACGACTCGAATTTCGGATGATGAGATTTTTAATAAGAAAAACGACGGGAAAAGTCGTTACGACGACGTAAAAAACGAAGAAAAAGAAGAGATGACTTCGTCGTCGTCGGTGGTGAATATAATACGAAAGAGAGAACCGCTGACTAGCGGACCGATGAAAACGCTGGACCCGTTTCTATTTTGCGTGTACCACAAAGACTTTTATCCTCCCGGAGACGAGGAGATGGGCGTGAGAGACGAACGAGGCGACGGGTCGCATTTTCATCCTTCGGTGCCGTATAGATTCTATCACGGACATAGGATTCCAGGTTTTCCGCGTCATCCTCACAGGGGTTTCGAAACAATAACGGCTACGATCGATGGTATCATAGATCACGCTGATTCGGTCGGAAATGCTGGTCGATACGGTGGCGGTGACCTTCAGTGGATGACCGCGGGTTCCGGAATCCAGCACGCCGAGATGTTCCCTCTCGTCAACGACGACAAAGCGAATCCGTCCAGATTCTTTCAAATTTGGTTAAACTTACCGAGCTGGAAAAAAATGAGCGCTCCAGATTTTGTGATGCATTGGAAAGACGACGTGAAGAAGATTAGGAGCAAAGGAAACGAATACGAGATTATCGCGTGGGTCGGGCAATTCGGCGACGACGACGACGACGACGCGAGTTCAAAAAATTCCACGGGGAATAGCGCGAACACCCCGACGCCAAAGAATTCGTGGGCCAGCGACGAAACGAACGACGTCGGTGTTTTTTACGTGGAAATCTACGCGGAAAATGGCAGCGAGGAACTTCGAATTCCCAAAGCAAAGATTGGATCAGAAGCGAACAGGTATTTATATTTCATCGAAGGCGAGGAAATGGTGATAAATGGCAGAGAAAAGGTCAGAAAAAAAACGGGAGCCGAACTCGACGCTTCGCAATCGTTCACCGTAAAGTGCACAAAAATAGAGAGCACTAGTAATAGAAATAGCCATAGCGATAGTAGTAGCAACGGCCAGGAGGGCAAAAACAAATGCTGCGCGTTTCTTATACTCTCTGGAAGGCCGATTAGCGAACCCGTCGCCTCTCACGGACCGATGGTCATGAACACGAACGCCGAGCTTAGACAAGCGTTTCGAGATTTCGACCGAACTCAGTTCGGAGGATGGCCTTGGAAATCGAACGACGTCGTCTTTCCGAGAGAGAAGCCGCGGTTCATGAGAGTCAACGGGAGGGAGATTTTCGCCCCTTCGTGAGTTTGTTTATTTAGTTTATTAGTAATACATCGAAAGCACTCATAAGACGCACACGCACGAAAAAACGAGAACTTCATCAACATCAACAACAACGAAAATTCATCACTTTCTATCATCTCCATCTTTACGCGCACGCGCGCGCGCGTAAAACGAAAAAAACGAAGAAAAAGAGAGAAAGAGAGAAAGAAAACAACACGAATGATGTGTCTTTTATTATGACCGTGATATAACGACGACGCTCGAGCGAACGGTCGGTTTCGGAAAAGAATAACACCGGGGAGTTACGAAGACAGAGAGAGCGATGGGTCTCGGGTATCCTCTTTCTCCCAAATCGCGAAGCGGCGACATCGTGGAGAGCTTTTGGCACTGGGTCGAAACGCTCGGGACGTTGATTCAACCGAACGCGACGAGGAGACAGAGTCGGAGAATCGGTCGGAGAATTTTGATGTGCATATTCCTGTTGAATCTGTTCATTTTCGTGAGCAACGTGTTTTGGTTGAAGAGAGACTTGATGAAGGAGGAGGACGAGTCGGTGACGAGATTGAGTTTAGAACGCGCGCGGAAGTTGGCTTTTAGTGGTGATGAATCTATGATGGATACGCCTCAAAAGCGAGCGCAACGCGCGATATACGAACGACGGGAAGGGATTTACGATCCTGCGAAACAAGCGCAACAACAACGCGCGATTATTTCCGTGCGCTCGTTCGACATCGACCCGATATCCGGCGAGTTCGTGCCGAAGAAAGAAATTCGGAAACAACCGGAGAAATATTTCGTGACGCACCCGGTGCTGGTGTCCGGGGTGTGTTCAAAGACGCTACCTAGCGTGAGAGAGTTAGTAGGGAGCTTACACTTTTGGCACCCGGAAGTAGTCGTTTGGTTGTACGAAGTCGGTCCATTGTTGGAGAGCGAGAGAGACGAAGTCGCGCATTGGAGAAACGTGTATGCGAAGAGAGGCGTGGATGCGTTGCAATACGCGCTTTTAGACGAGAGTTTAGATTTAGGATCTGGGGCGATGGGAAAAGTACAGCGAGAAGTGAGGACGAGGACGCGTCAGGGCGTTTTTGAGAGCGGAACGTTGCCGACGTTCGCGCTGGCGGAGATTGAGCGGTTGATGTTGACGCAAACGTTCGAGGACGAACCAGATTTCGAGGAAGAGGTGGACGAAAACGGGTTCCCAATCAACGGTGGCGAAAAAGATAAAGTGAGAACGAGAAGCTCCGTATTAAAACGGAACGTTGGGGAGATTGATATATTGCCAAGTTTAATATGGCACGCCGTACACGAGAATGGGAACGCGTTGTTTGTGCATCACAATGCGCACGCGAGAGGGTGGATCGACAACGTTTTGAAGGCGCTGAGCAGAGATAAGCGTTTTTTCGTTCAGGAAGAAACGACGAGAGGGGGCTGTAATCCAAACGTGCAAGGATATTTTCGCTTCAACAATGCGACGGAGGATATTCTAAAAATGCACGTGCAGTGCTCTTTAGGCGGCGCGTGTCCGAGAGCGAATACTCTAGTCGGGGAAGAGAAATCCGCGTTGATGCCGGGCGAGGTGCCCGAGTTCCACAATTGGTTTGGCACGAGACCGGATTTGCACGGGTTCACCTGCGTCGATTCCAAAGCGTCTAAAATATCTACGGTGGAAAGCTTGAAACAACTCGCGGATGAAGGAGACGAGGTTGCAAAAATTATGCTCAAGGAACAGTATCACTGCAGAGTTCGTCACAAGAAAGAGCCGCCGGAAATCGTCTTTGAAACGAAAGTCAGAGAACAGTCTTTCGGTAATGACGTTGCAAAAGATAAATTTAAAGCTGTGCACGTCGTTTTAGGCGTCCCGAGTTCGACTTTGAACACGAAATTGGTCAATTCCGACGCGTTACCGTTGGTGAACGTCTTACTACCGTCGATATTAGGAACGATCGATAAGAGCGGGAAACGAACGAGGTACACGCTGTTGGTTGGATTTGAGCAAGGCGATATTGTTTACGATTCTGCGCCGAAAATGAAGCGTTTGCAAAAACGAATGCAAGTCTTGATAGGAGATTACCCGGTGACGATAAAACTCGTGCGCTTTCACGTGTCTCTGTCGACGACGTACGTTTGGAACGGTCTTTTCGATCGAGCTATTGACGTCGAGAAGTGCGATTATTTCATGACGGTGCACGATGACTCGGAATTTTACCCTTCGCAAGGTCAATATTGGGCGGATATTTTGATAAACTCGTTGCTAAATAACAACTTGGCGAAGAATTTCGGCGTCGCGAGTCCCGAAGACGTGAGAGATGCGAGGAAAATCACGCACGCGTTCGTGCACAAGACGCACCGAGACGTCTTTGGCGCTTTATACCCGGAGCAACTCTCGAACGAAGAGCACGCGATTTGGATTTCGCGCGTATACGGCTATAAGAACACTTTTTTACATCCAGAAGTGCAAGTTTACAACTCTGGACGGTTTTCCGGTCGATCGCTGAAATGCGTAACGAGAGAAGAAATCGTAAATCACGAGGTGTACATGTCTGCAGACTTGGTGAAAACGTGGGCGATGGAAAATTTAGGCGCGTATTCAGAGCATCTTCACAACGACTTGGAAGGTATCGGGGCATCGTCAATTGTTGGCAATGGCTAAAACAAGGATAGCAGTAGATGTAGCAGTAGTTCTAGTAGCAGCGATTTGTAACGGTATGACAGCGTTACTTTAATAGAAACGAAAATAGACCACGTGTTAAATATCGAGTTCGGTTTCGTCCCAATAGGTGTTTGTATTCGATTCTCTTCTCTTCGCGTTGTAACACTCGTGCACGTATTTGAATTCAAACTCGTACGACCTCTTTTCTCGACCTTTTTCGGCAAACGTCGCCAAAGTACCGATAAATACGGTGATGAAACCGAAACCGATGAACACGTACGGGTACCAAAAAGCCACCGAGCCTTTTTGATGGTCAGGGACGTAGTCTCCTAATCCGACTGATGTAATGCTGACGACGGAAAAATACGCAGCCTCTAGATAATTCCAATCCTGGAAAGCCTTGAAGTAAAACATACCGGAAACAACAGCAAGGACAGAAAATAGCAAACAGTGGACTAGCTGAACACCCGTCGAAGTTAAACTCGCTTTGCTTCTGATGACTTCCAACAATAAACGAATTTCTTCCAAGTTCAAAACAGATTCTTGTTCTTCTGTTTCTTCTGCTTCGGTCGACGTATCCTCGCAGTTATTATTAATTCTCAGCCACAGTCTTTGACACGTCTCAACAAACTCTTCTTTGCTTAAAAACACCTCACCTTTGTGCCCTTCGTCTTGTGTGTAAATTTGATTAATTCGGACGTACACTTCCGTCATCGGCCAAAACGCTTCGCCAATGAGATGGTGCACCAACACATCAAAATACTCCTCCAGAGTGCATTTTGACGGTATCGTTATGTCGATCGGCATTTTATGTTTCATCCTGAAAAGCAAGCGCTTGTGTAATAGATTCAAGCTGTCTATAATTGGTTCGGCTATGGTGACTATTGTAATCAGTGATATGGCGAGAACCGGTATAGTCGTGAGAAGCACGACTAGTTTCCCTTCGTTTGTTCTTGGGGCCATGTTGCCGTAACCGATAGTTGTGAACACCGTCATGACAAAGAAGAACGCGCCTTTGAAATTCCACTGTCGAAGTTCCATCAAATTCTTCTTCTCTTCCAAATCTTCGCGGTAATGCATGTATATCTCCTCAATGGGAAAGTAATATTCGTCCTTCACCGAGAAAGCAGTCAGCTTTTCCATGGCCTCTTTCGCTCTCGAGTACTCCGCAAAAGCTTCCTCTCTTCTCTTCTCCTCTTCTCCTCGTTCCAAATACACCAAGGTTTGCGCTAAAATCGCACACAGAGTGAAAAGAATAAAAATCATCACGATGATTTTAGATATCGTCGCGCGTATCGACGTTTTCTTCCGATGCAGGAGTTTTTGCGTTTTTTTTCTGCTCGTATTTTTTTCGCGTTTTTTTCGATTCTCCGCGCGTTCGATCTCTTCTTCTTCTTCTTCTTCTTCTTCTTCTTCTTCGGGGAAGAGCGCGCGCCGCAAGCGCTCGCCCGCTCTTTTCATCATCGAACTTTCTTTCGTCCCCCAGCGCCCTTATTTCAACAACGCGTGCACGAAAGAAAAATAACGAATGCGCGCATGTCTGATTCGTCGTACGCGTGTTGAAAAAAATTTCCAGTCATTTTTTTTTTTCCCAAGCGTGCGTTTTGCGTCAAAAACGTCAGTCACTCTTTTTCTTTTCTTCCCCACCGCGCGCTATTGCACATCCCATCATCATCCATCATCATCATCGTCATCAAACCATCAAATCATGCGCGCAACATCGACGATACCATCGACGACGAGGAACGCGACTGAAGGACGACGATTTCGACGACAACATCAGGAGCGAAGGAGCGCGCGGAAGGTGACTACCGCATCGACGACTTTGTCTTCTTCGGAATCAGATATCGCAAAAACGAGCGCGACCGGGAAAACGACGACTACTCGAAGAGAACATCTCCAGAACTCGCTCTCTTCGACATTCGTCGCCGCGCTCGCGTTTCAGACATCTGGTGCTTTGTTGCCGTTTCCAGCAAATGCGGTGATGGGATCCATCGCCGGCCGTGTGCCAGGCTTTGGAAAAGTTGAAGAAGACGGTTCGATGCTCTACGCGAGACCTGAGGCCAAATCTGGCGGACACGGTATCGGTTGGACCGAGATCACTCCGTATTCGTTGAAACTCAGAGAAGGGTGGGAAGAAGTCGCTGTGAGCATCGCCGATCCAGGGGGAACCGAAATTGATACGAGATTCAAAAACGAGAGCGAAGGCGAGGTGAAGATTATATTGGCGCCGGTGCTTCGTTTCGCAAACGTGGAGGAAGGCGAGAACCCGACGATTGAAGAGTTGGTGCCGATTACAAACTTAATCTTGGGTTTCGCGCCAGAAGTGCTGGGACAACCGGTGAACGAAGAACAAATTAAATCGATGGAGAAAGATACCAGGAATGGATTGACGCATTATAACTACGAAATTTCAAACGAGGCTCACTGGTTGATTTCCGCGACGGTGTGGAAGAAAAGAGTGTACTTGTGCGCGATTAAAGCGAGCGGAAGACAGTGGAGAACGGCGCAGCAAAAATTGAGAGATACCGCATCTTCTTTTACCGTGTTGAAATAATTATATGCTCTTCTTGTATTATCATCATCATTGTTAGTATTATTATTATACGTTCTTTTTGTAATCGCCCATGGTATGCGCCGTCCAACTTATCAACGTCGCGAAGAACCCGTAATCGAACATCTTTAACAAATTTCTGAACGCAATCGCCACGAACCCGATGTCGTACCACACTATCCTCCCAATCGGTCGCAACATTTCTTTTGGCAACTGGTCCGGAGTCACCGCGAACTTTTGGAAAAACGCCAACGCGTCCAACTTGTGCGCTTTATCGTAAAAGTTGCTCGCCACCGGACTCGGGTGTACCGCGCACACGTCGATACCTCTCGATTTCACCTCGCACGCCACGTTGGCGGCAAACGCGGAAATGTACGATTTCGTGGCCCCATACAAGGCAGAAAACGGCGTCGGTTGGCACGCCGCCGCAGACGACGTAAACACGATGCACCCTTTCAACTTCTTCTCTAACATTCTCTTCACGAACACGTGCGTGATTTGCATCGCGCTCGTGCAGTTGCACTCGTGATTCGTCATCAATAAATCCAACTTTGTCTTGTCAAAAAATCCCGTCAACATGAACCCGGCGTTGTTAAACACCACCTGCACGTCGATATCTTTCGTCTTCTCTTCGATTTCTCTCAAATACGAACCGTCTCGAAGGCCTAAATTCACCCCGATTTTTCTAAACTCTCGTTCCGGATACGCGCGTTGCAACTCCTCGACCGCTTCGTCCAAAATCTTCTCCTTCAAGGAGACTAAAACGACGTTTAAGCCTTGTTCCGCTAACTCTTTGGCTAACGATTTCCCGATGCCAGAGGAAGACCCGGTGACTAACGCCCACGTCGCGCCTTTATATTTCTTCTTCAAGTTTTGCGAAGGCATGAAAGAAACCACAAACTTCGGAATCCAGTAGGAGAGATAGGTGATGGCGCCTAAAAGCGCGAACGCGATGAGCACGAAAACGTGGAAATCTTCCGATTGGATGAATTTTGAGAACAAATCGAATGCGCGCGAGAGCGTTTCACGAAGCGCATCTATTTTCGTCGAAGAAGAAGACGCGTTCGCCGACGATCGAAAGAGAGAAGAAGAAAAGAGCGACGACGACGACGACGACGACGACGACGCCTTGGAAAAAGATCCCATCTTCTTTTTTCTCTGTTTATGTTTATGTTTATGTGTAAGTGTGTAGAGATTGGATTGGTTTAAAAAAAGAAATTGAACTTTTTAACAAAAACACCATAAAAAGATGACGACGACGGCGACGACGAGTGCGACGAGTGCGCTTTTGCGCGTCGCCACCACCGGTAGGAGTCGTGAAAACAGGAAGAAGATCTTTTCTTCTTCTTCTTTTTCTTCGAGGTACCGTCCTCCTCGTCGTTGTCCTCGACGATTTTTGGGAATCAACAGCACGGCAAATACTAACGGTATCGAGCGAGGAGAAGAAGGAGACGAAGAAGAACAAGGAGAGAAAGAAACGGAAGAGGAGAGGCAAATCGCGCGGATTTTATCTTCTTCTTCGTCTCCTTCTTCTTCTCACATCTCTGCGAGCGAAGAGAAGATGACGAGAGAACGTTTCCGAGGGATAATCGAGGCGCACGTCGCTGACTTTTTTTCGACTGATGATGGTACTCTACTTAATAGTACTACCAATAATAATGATAGTAGTAGTAAAGGGACGATGATAAACGCGATCGATATCGCGGTGTATTTGGTGGAGAAGAAACTGGTTAAATCCGTGGAGGAAGGATTGTTGTTGGTGGCGGAGGAAGACGTGGTGATGGCGAGTTTATTGAGAGTGAAGAACGCGGAGAAGAGGTGGTCGGACGTCATCGCCGCCGACGCTTGGAAGAAAGAGCAAAAGACGAATGGAGGATTGGGAGAACGAAGACGAGAGCAACAACACGTCAAAAATGCCAGGTGCGAAACCGGACAGATTTGTTTTACCGTTCAAGGCGCGAGAGAAATGCTCGAGAAAGGTAAAGGAGGTGGTTCGCAAGCCGCGAAGGTGATTTTGTGTTGCGAGTGCGTGGATTCGAGCTTACTCGAAACCGACGAGGAAAGACGATTTGCCGAGGACGAAGAAAGCGTCGTGGACGTGTTACAAGACGTGGCTGGCGTTATCTTTTTAAAAGATGATAAGTTTGGCGCGGAATTATCGAAGAAAGAGTTTGGGTTGGCGTGCGTGTCCGGTACGAACGATGGTGACGATGGTAACGAAAATGGATTTTCGATTGAAATTGATAAAAAGTCACGCAAGTTTGCAAAGTTTACCACGACGACTTTTAGTAACAGCAACAATAACAACAACAACAAAAAACAGAGCACGACTATTTTGCACACCGGCGATTACGTCACCATCGACGGTCGAAACGGCGTCGTCTATCGTGGCGCGGTTGAACTCGTTCCGCCAGTCAAATCGGAACGAAACAAGCTCTTCTTCGAATGGCTCGCGCAGAAATCCAAATTCTTAAACGCCATTCGCATATTTGCCGAGTGTGATTCTGCAGATGCCATCGACGAGTACGTGGATGAAAACAATAATCGCGACGGATCGAGTATTGGTGGAGGGGACGCGTCAAACTTTATCGGCGTCGGTTTGGTGAAAGTAGAAAACGTCCTCAAGAAATATCGAGGCGGCGACGCGAGACAAGCTGTGCATATGCTTTTGTGCGCGGAAACGAAAGACGAGAGATGCGAGGCGTTGGCTATGCTTTCGCCTCATTTGCGGTACGATTTTGAGGACATGTTCAAAGCCTCGTTCCAACCCGATCAGAAGAACGAAGAAAATTCGAGGGTTATCGTGCGTTTACTGGACGAACCGTTGCACGCGTTTCTGCCGGATTCGGAAAATCTGAACGATTTAGTGCCGTTATTGGCGGTTGATTCCGGGAAAGACGAACGAGACGTAGTAGAAATAATAGAACAAAACTTATTGGACGAAGTAAATCCCGATTTTGGTTTTCGAGGCTGTCGAGTTGGCGCGCTTTACCCGGAAATCACTAAAGAGCAAGTGCGAGCTATACTCGGCGCCGCGTACGGCGTGAAAGAGTTCTTCACGTTTGCAGCAGAACCACCGATTGTGGACATATGCGTGCCAAATATCGCCTCCGCTGAGGAATTTGAACACCAGTTGAACATAATTCGAAACGTTGCGGACGAGTTTTCATACATGGAGGAGAAAACCAACTCAAAAATCGCCTATCGCGTTGGCGCCATGCTCGAGACGCCGAGATCGTGTTTGATTGCGGGCGATTTGGCAAGAATGGGCGCAGAATTTTTAATCGTCGGGTTAGACGAGCTCACAGAAACGACGTACGGCGTTAGCTTAGAGGATAGTCACAAATTTTTCCCGCGCTACTTGTACGGTGGTGAAGATATGGACATTAACGGCTCCGAATTCGATTTCGATGAAGACGACGACGACGAAGAGAACGACGCAAAAGATATCGCCAGAGAGGAGCAAGAGGAGGAGGAAAACGCAATCATATGGAACTTTAATCCCTTCATCGCTTGGGATGATAAAGGTGTTGGGCGGCTTGTACAATCCGCCATCAACGAGGCGAGAGAAGTAAATCCGAACATCGACGTCGTCGCGTGCGGGCAGATGTGCGGCCACCGCGGCGCTGATTTCATTTACAGAAAATTCCAAGATTTGAGAGTGAACGGCGTCTCGGTAGACCCGAGATTCATCGCCGTAGCGAGACTCCGAGCGTTGCAAGCGATAATAGCGAATACTCATACTACTACTAATAACTCAAGTAGTTGAGAAACATAAGAGGCACGATTTCTATAAGCTTTTAGTTCTAAAGTTGTAGTTAGGTTGTCTATTTATTAATAACGAATGATAACAGCTATTCTCACAAGCCTCGATGAGATATCGTTTAACGGTATCTCTTGAGCGAAAGTCTGTTGTTGTTCTTCCACTGGGCGTGCTTGGACGATCTGTTCTTCGTGTAGTTGTGGCCCTTGCCGTGTAAACCTCTGTGTTTTCTACCCGCCGAAGTCAAGCCTCTCATCGCTCTGCCCTTGTGCACCGGGTTGCAGATCCAGTTGATTCTCGGATCAGATCTAATAGCCTTGTGCATCGGGTCAACCATGATGACTTCGTAGTACTTGTACACGGAATCTTGGTTCAACCAATACGAGTTTAAGACTCTCAACGCGCCGCATCTTCTCGCCGCTCTCTCCTCCGCAACAGACTTCAAGTTTCTCGCAAACTTCAACTTGGTGATACCGCAGTGCACCGGCTTACCGTTGACGATACCCTTGCGAACCGGGCGCTTGCGGCCACCTCTTCTCACGCGCGCTCTGTAAATCACAAAGCCTTGCTTAGCCTTGTACCCCAATCTTCTAGCCTTGTCCGGTCTCGTCGGTCGAGACACGCGGCAGATGGATGGAAGCTGTCTGTATTCCCAAACGCGAATACGTTGCAAAAATCGCAACACGTCGGACTGTTTCTTCTTCCAGAGTTCTTCTACGTATTTGTAAGCCTGTATATCGCGAAAGAAAATGGTTCAAAGAGATAATTAAGGTCAGTTCAAATCCCAAGAATCTTCGCGTCGATGCGTGTGCACGCGAGAGCGCGCGAGTGCAATCTTTTTACGCGCAAATTTTTCCTCGCCCTAAAAAATAAATCTTCCGGGGGGTGCGGAAAATTTCGCCGTGCAAACGCGCGCGCAAACGGACATCGCGCGAAGGTACAATCGCATGAACGCGTCGAAATTCATCTCATGCGATATCATTTGCACCCATCGCGCGAGGGAAAAGAGAGAGAGAGAGATAGGATGTACTTACGCCCATTGTTGAATTGGTTGTGTGTGAGTTTTTTTTTCTGCCGCTTTTCTCCACCAGGTCTTTCAGAGAGCGAGTTTCATATTTAGGGTTACAGGCATTTTGAGGCCTCGAAGCATTTGTTTTCCTCGAGGTGTGACTTGAAACAAAAACGGCGAACCTCACTCGCATTTACACACTCTATCACACGCAACACCAAAAAAGCCGTGCGAAACAGAGGTAAGAAGAGAAACAGAGAGCACGCGTCGTCGTTTACTTCTTTCGTTTTTTTTCTTCTTCTTCCGTGCGTGTGTTCGTGTCGTTCGTGTAGGAAAAAGAGAGATTTCGTTTCGGTTCCCTTCTTTTACTTGAATCGAATCGTTTGTTTTCTTCTTCTTCGTTTTCCGTTGTCGTTGCTTTGTGTTCTCTCTCTCTCTCTCTCTCCTCTCGAGCGCAACGAGTGAACAGCGGTGCAAAAAAGAAAACGATCGCGTTGTTGTCGTTGTCGTTGTTGTTGATGATGATGACGAGCACTTCTTTTAACGCTTGGCTTCCTATTATCAAACTTGGAACCGGAGTAGTTATCGGGCAACATTTTCGAGCGAGATGTGCTGAGAACTTTGCGAACGATTCCGAATCATCAAATAAAGAAAACTCGTGTGGAGAACGAGAAAGAGAGAGAGAAAGAGAGAAGCACGCGAGCGCACACAAACACATTCGCAGCATCGCGCATTATTCGTGTTTCGTTTACTTTTTTGGCAGCTTGTGTACGGAGTTCCGCTGGACGATTGATACCCGTCGTGTGGTCTTCCGAAGGTTTTATTTATGATTGCCTATAGCGAACGTCAGAGGCGGATACTACGGTTGGCTCGGATTTTTTATTCGGTTCCGAATCCACACAACCATCTTCCTCACAATTTTCTATTTCTTTTGCGTTTGTTTATCGAGCGTGTTGGTATCGCGAGATGGAAAGAAGAAGAAGAAGAAGAAGAAGAAGAAGACGTGGAGAGTCGCCGAGCGCGCGCGCAACACATGTATGAACGTTTTCCGTGAAGAAGTCATTTGTCCTTAATAGGCTTAGACTACTAATCGATGCCGAGCAAAACAAAAATCACCATCTTTCGACTGAGAAATTGTGTTTATACATATGCATCTGCGCGCGTGAACGAGAAAATTGGGGTGAATTAACGTCGGCTCCTTTTTCATCGTCTTCTTCGTCTGAACTCTCCTCGTTCTTTCGATACCGGTCGAGCGCGAAATTTTCGTTTCGATTTGAAACTCACCAAAGACATACTTTCTTTACGCAGTAACAGCAACGCGACCGACAGCATTATCAATTTAGACGAGAAGGCTAAAGATATTCGTATTCACTGCTGACTGAAAAATAGAAGGAGAAGGAAAAGGTGAGTGTAGGATTTTTCATGGTAGTCTCTTTCGTTCGTCGTTGTGTTTCGTCTGTGATTTTTTCCTGGACAAAAGCACACTGCTGAATGAACAAGTATTTTGCGGTGCCGTCAGTTCCAGGTAAAGCCGACAGCTTTGGAATGGGTGAGGAGGTGGTAGTCTAAAACTACTATTGCTTTCTCAATCTCCGATGCGACATTCTTTCTGTCGTCGTTGTATGGTTTCCTTTTGTGCGCGCGTGCGTGCGTGCTTGTGTGTTCTAACTGTGATTCGAAAAAACCGAAGCTGACGGCACTTGTTGTCATTGGGGCTTATTCAACCTCTAAGAAGTTATGAGTTATTATTACACGATCGATTTGGTTTTGTATGTATGCGTGTCACATATTTGCACTTGATGAGAAAAAAGTATTGAAAAGTCAGTGACGAGAACTTCCAATAACGTGAGACACGTCTGTGATTTTCGTTATGCCTCAAACTTCCTGAGACTTCTTTCTATACTTTTGATCTTTACGAGCGATATGTACGCGTGAGCGCGCATTTGTTTTCTTTAAACGCTGCTTTGCCTAAGGCATCTTAGAATAAGAATGGGATAGTCTTTTTAACTTCCGCAGCGGAAATCAATCTCGCCGTAAAAAGCGCCGGACGACAAACCGGTTTGTGGTCCATCTCCACGGTTCGCGGGTGGTCGATACTCGCGGATCACTTCAATCTCACGGACTAAATTCTTTGCGTTCAAATTCTTTTCTCTTTCTCGTAACTTACCTCGTCATACTCTCTCATCAATACAGGAAGAATACAGTAAAGAGGAAAAGACAATGTCCGGGTTCACCTTTGGTACCGGCGGCGGCGAGAAGAAGCCCGCCGGAGGTTTCTCTTTCGGGGCTCAACCTGCTGCGACGCCCGCAGCTGGTGGTGGTACTCCTGCGTTTTCTTTTGGCACGGCTGCTGCTACGCCCGCGACAACGACGACGACGACGACGGCGACAACTTCTGCTGCGCCATCGTTCAGTTTTGGAACAAAGCCGGCTTCGACGACGACAACTTCTACCGGAGGTGGTCTCTTTGGTGCAGCGACACCGGCACCCACTGCTACTGCACCCGCAGGGGGCGGTCTTTTCGGCGCTACTCCTGCAGCAGCGCCGGCAGCGGCAGCGACGACGACCGGAGGAGGCGGTCTTTTCGGCGCTACTCCTGCAGCAGCGCCGGCGGCGGCAGCGACGACGACCGGAGGAGGCGGTCTTTTCGGCGCTACTCCTGCAGCAGCGCCGGCGGCGGCAGCGACGACGACCGGAGGAGGCGGTCTTTTCGGCGCTACCCCGGCAGCAGCCCCGGCGGCTACAGCGACTGCGACTACGGGAGGCGGTGGCCTTTTTGGCACTAAACAACCTGCGGCGGCAGCGACCACGACTGCAGGAGGTGGTCTCTTTGGTGCTACCCCGGCAGCAGCAACAACAGCAACAACTGGAGGAGGCGGTCTTTTCGGCGCTAAGCCGGCAGCGGCAACAGCAGCAGCAGCAACAACAACAACAACATCCGGAGGAGGTGGTCTTTTCGGTGCGGCGCCAGCAGCCACACCAACAGCGGCCACGCCTGCTGCGCCATCTTTCAGCTTTGGCGCGGCGAAGCCTGCGACGGAAACCCCGGCGGCTGGAGGAAGTGGACTCTTTGGTGCGGCTAAACCTGCAGCGACAGGAGGGGGTCTTTTTGGGGCCGCAGCAGCACCAGCGTCTACTCCAGCCGCTCCAACGACGACGACAGCAGCAGCAGCAGCAGCAGCAACAACAACATCTTCAGCCTTGGCGCCTCCGCCGGTAAACTTATCGAAACCGACGGACTTGGTCGGTAAATCTGTCGGCGAAACTTTACAATACTGGAACAAAGAACTCGCGCAAAGAACCGCGGATTTTAAGAAGAAAGCACAAATAATAGCAGATTGGGACGAGCAAATCGTCGAACGGCGGAGGGAACTGTTCGAGATGCAAGTGGATTTAGTAAACGCGAAATCTCAACAAGACGTCATGGAACGCCAAATTCGCGTCATCGAACAACACCAAGAAGATACCGAGCGCGCGTTGACGGACATGGAAAACGGCGTCGACCGTTTGTACCAACAATTAGGCGAAACTTTAGACGTCGATCGAGACGTCAGCTCCACGGCTCGTTTATACGGTTTAGCCGAGCAAGTCTCTGGTCAGATTTTACAAATCGGCAACTCCTTGCGAGACGCGAGTAAAACAATTTCTCGTTACCAAGCCATGCAAGAACAGAGAGGTTTACGGAAAGGCGACGGCGACGCCACGCGAAGTTTAGTCTCCGCGCTGAACAATCAACTCAGCGCGTTGAAGCACATCGACAGACAATTAGAAGTCGCGACGAATAGGATCGAGAAAGATCGTTTTAATAAGTAAACTTTCTCACTCACACGTAGCAGCAGAAAGCACGGAAGAAAAAACTACTCACCACGTCTCTCTCATCTCGCATCTCGACGCGTCGCAAAAAATCGCAAACATTATTTTTCAAAAGTCTCGAGAAGAAGAGCCTCTCCTCTGCTCGTGTTTGTGTGTTTTTGCCGTCGTGTGGAAAAAGCACTTTTTTTTTCCTTTTTTTTTGTTCGTCTCGCTTCTCTACGTACCGCGACGCGTCGTCGTCGTCGTTTGTGGCCCACAGAGAGCGCTCTCTCATCTCGCAAAATATCCACACATCGTACATACCACACACACACACACACGCACGCACACTTACACGCATCAACGCAACAACGAAGAATAAAAAATGGCCGCTGCTACCACCGCCAGCACCAGCGGCGCGATGATGATGACGACGAACGTCGTCGCCGCCTCGGCGCAGCAAAAGAAGACGAGAAGATCTTCTCCATTAATCTCCACGACGACGACGACGACGACGGGGGCGAAGAAACACGTCATTCGCGTGAACGCGTCCGAGGTCGCGGAGTCTGCGGTCGCGACGGAAGAGTTTTACGAGGTGACTCTCCCCAAACCAATCGCGGTGAAATTCGCTCGCGGGAACGACGGCGGCGCGTACGTCTCGTTCGTTCCGCCGAACGATCCGAAATACGAGGTGTTTGAAATCGGAGACAAAATAGAGGGCGTGTCGGCGTCGTTCGGCGACGAGGTGTGGCCGGCGGAATCGTTCGGTCAAGTCATGTACGCTATTAAAAACAGAAACGGGGACATCTATTTGAAGATGAAGAAGATGTTTGGCGATTTTAGCGCCATGGAGGTGGAAAAGAACTCGCAGTTTAAATCCGAAAGAGCGGGCGGGAACTACGGCGCCGGGACGAAGGAACAACAGATGAACAACTACTCCAAGAAGAGAGAGTTGGAGAACGAACGATTAGACATGTTCGACGAAGCGATCGCTTTGTACAACCAGAAGAACTTCGACGACGCGTTGATTCAGTTCGAAGAAGTCGCCGCGTTAGAGCCGAAAAATTACATGAGCGATAACTTTGAAACGACCACGGAGATTTACCGAGTGTGCCAATACAACATCGCCTGCTGCTTTTCCAACATCGGCAAGTTGGACGAGTCTTTGTTAGCCTTGAGAAGGTGCATGGCGAGCGGATGGACGGATTACAAAAAGATTCGCACCGATCCGAGCTTGAAAAACGTCCGAGAGAGTCCCGAATTTGTGCCGTTGATGAACAAGTTCGACGAGCCGATTTTCAACGAAAACGCCGCGAAATTTTTAGGCAGCTTGTTTGGTAGAAAATAAATAAATACGAGAGAGAGAGAGAGAGACCGCGCGCGTCTCAACGCATCATCAACACTCCGTCGTTATCGTCGTCGTCTTTAGCTCTCTCCCACCAGAGGAATGAAAACAAGTTGTAAATATTATTAAAAATTAATCTCGATACATAAAAGAGTTGTTGATTTTTTTCATCTCAAAAACTCTCTTTCCGCCATTTTTGGATAATCAAATCAATCCGTCGTCTTTCTCTTCAATATACGCGCGCGTAAAAGCAAACTCGCGCCCGTCGGCCTCGAATACATCTTCGAAAAATACGCAAAGAATGACGACTGCTTCTTTCGCACACACCACCAGCACCTCCTCGACGACGATTATTAGGACGACGTTTTTATCTTCTTCTTCTTCTTCTGCCACTGCTCGAAGAAGTGGAGGACTCGGAAATGGAAGACGTCACGGCTTAACGAAATTTTCATCTTCACCTTCGTCTCTCGCGGAAGGAAACAGAAACAGAAGAAGAACGACGGCGATGGCAGCAGCAGCAGATGATAAC
>Ga0181595_10002654_pt1 | contig 17706 bp, 10 predicted proteins | sample 041ome_7_FD_145604 | JGI IMG/M metagenome (GOLD analysis project Ga0181595, IMG submission 145604) | Coastal salt marsh microbial communities from the Groves Creek Marsh, Skidaway Island, Georgia - 041401AS metaG (spades assembly) | ecosystem: Environmental > Aquatic > Marine > Intertidal zone...
ATCGACATCGCAAAACACTTCCACTAATTTGTTCATAGGCTCTCCGTGTGATTGGGTTTCTCTTGGTCGAAAGATCCGATCACGTGGAGGGCCGTTAGTTCAAATTTTCTTATCCCGAGTTGAGGTTAACTTAGTCAAATCGATGCAGGATCAAGGCTTAGCTGAACAGCAAATGCAAACTGCTATGGCGCTGATGAACTAAGGTACTGTTTTTGTTTTGCAATCAGGTTTAAATACCCGCACAGCTGAAGGCGGATTGGTTGCTAATTTAGCTTCAGGTCGTATCGGTCTTGTGACTAATTCTCCGCCACAGTTTGGGCAGATTCCAGTCAGTTTGTCAGTACACTCCGGACAAAAAGTACATTCAAAAGAACAGATGTAGGCTTGATCTGCTGGTGTCAAATCCGCATCACAACATTCACAGTTGGGTCTGAGTTCTAGCATCAGTTTCTCCTCTGATTTCTTTTTAGCCTATTTCAACAGAGACAGGTTCAGCCGTCTGCCCGAATTCAGGCCAATCTCTGCTACTTACCAGCCAGTTGAAACCCGTGAAGCAATTCGACAAATTCGCTTGATTCTGCTTTGATAGATCAAAGACTTAAGAGAAAACGATATGAAAATTGCTGTGATAGGTGGTGGTATTAATGGCTTGTCATCCGCCTGGCAATTGGCGTTGGCTGGCCATCAGGTGACTTTGTTTGAACGCGATGAATTGATGCAGGCGACCAGCAAATCCTCTTCTAAGCTGCTGCATGGCGGTTTACGTTATCTGGAGCAGGGCGAATTTCGTCTGGTGCATGAAGCCCTGCAGGAAAGACGCTGGTGGCTGAAAAAAGCACCGCACTTAACCAAAAGATTGCCGCTTTTGTATCCCATCTATCAAAAGGGTCAAAGACCACGCTGGCAAATCAAAATTGGCTTGTGGCTTTATGATGTGTTGAGTGGAAAAAAAGGTATAGGAAGGCATCGCTGGTTAACCGCAGAGCAGGCAAAACGTTGTTCGCCACAACTAAAAACACAAGGTTTGATAGGGGCCTATTTATTTTTTGATGGCCAGATGGACGACAGAAAACTTGGGCTTTGGGTGGCGGAGCAAGCTATAAAAGCCGGAGTACAGATTCACCAGCATTGCCCTGTCCGTCAAATCACAGCAACTGGTGGGGTTTTTGCGGCTAACACCGCTGAGTGGCAGATCTTTGATCTGGTCGTGAATGTGGCCGGGCCCTGGAGTAATCAGCTCTTGGAACAATCAGAGCTACCGCTGCAACAAACTTTGGATTTGGTGCGTGGCAGTCATTTGCTACTGCCTGCAATCAGTAGGTATGGCCATATGCTGGAAGTGCCTGGGGAAGGCGTATCGTCTTTGTATTGCCTTATCAGGGGCAAACTTTATTGGGTACCACAGAAGTGCGGCAAAGTCTGGCAGAGCCTATAGAGTGCAGTGACGAAGAACAAAGCTATTTATTGAAGCTCTATAACCACTATTTTGTCGATCAGAAAACAGTAACAGAGGTAAACAACAAATTTGCCGGAGTGCGACCTTTATTAGGAGGCAGTGACAGTGCCAGCACGGCAAGTCGCGAATACGCATTAAACTGGCAGCAGCAATTGTTGACTGTATCCGGAGGCAAGTGGACCACAGCCAGAGCTTTAGCCCGGACTGTGGTCGAACAGATACAGCAGAAAAAAGCCTTATAAATCCAGAGCCAGAATTTTAGAGCGGCGCTGGTAGTTGTACAGCTGTTGTTTTTTCTCTGGTAAATCCTGCACTGTCACCAGTTCAAAACCATGTTCCTGGAACCAGTGAATACTGCGGGTGGTCAGCGCAAATAAGCGGTAATACTTGCGTTGGCGCGCCAGCTGAATAATATTTTTCAGCAAGGCGCTACCACGGTCGGCGTCACGGTATTGTTCGTGCACAGCTAAGCAGGCAAATTCACCGACGTTTTCTTCCGGGAAAGGGTAAAGGGCGGCACAGCCGATAATCAAACCGTCCCGTTCAATGACGACAAACTGATCAATTTCCATTTCCAGCTGTTCACGCGAGCGACGTACCAAAAGCCCTTGTTGCTCCAGTGGACGGATCAAATCCAGAATACCACCAATGTCAGTGATACTGGCTGCACGCAAACGTTCGGCAGCCTCAGTCACTATCTGGGTACCTATACCGTCACGGGAGAACAACTCCTGCAACATAGCGCCATTTTCGCTATAGCTGACTAAGTGACAACGCGAAACACCAGAACGACAAGCCGTAATAGCTGCGTGTAAAAAGGCGACTGTGGCAGTGCAGGCGTCTTCTTTTTGCTCCATCTGCCACATTAAATGTTCAGCATAATTAGGCATAAGTTCGGCGGTAATATCACCATCTTCACCCACTATGCCGCCCACTTCGTTAAAGCCGATGATTTTTTCAGCTTTAAGTTTTATTGCCACTTGAGTGGCAATTTCTTCGGCGGTCAGGTTAAAGCTTTCGCCTGTGACAGAAGCCGCTACCGGGCCCATTAAAACGATACCGTTATTGTCCAACTGGCGTCGAATACCCTGCACATCAATACGACGCACCCGGCCGCTGTGTAAATAGTCGATACCATCGTCCACACCCAGAGGCTGGGCTATAACAAAATTACCGCTGACCACGTTGATTTGAGCATTGTGCATTGGCGTATTGCTTAAGCTCATTGACAAGCGGGCAGTGATATCCAGTTGCAAAGCTCCTGCGACTTGTTTGATCACCTGGAAGGAATCATCGTCCGTCACCCGGATGCGGTTATGGTAATCACAGTTTAAACCAGCTTTTTCCAGCGCCTTGTTAATTTGTGGCCTGGCGCCGTACACCAGCACTATTTTAATGCCGAGCGTATTGAGCAAAGCTATATCATTAATAATACTGCGAAAGCCGGGCTGATCTATGGCTTCACCACCCAGCATCACGACAAAGGTTTTGCCGCGGTGAGAGTTGACATAAGGGGCGGACTGACGAAAGCCATCAACAAGTTCTGTGGTGCGCACTTTGTTTCCTTCTGGCAAAAACAAAATAAGACTAAGGCTGTCTTGTGACAGGAATACGACAGCGGCTTAAGCATAGCAAAGGAATGCAAAAGCCATAGCTGGCGCAGTATAGACAGCACAAATGAGCGCGCACTTTAAACAATTTTGGATAAATAACCAACAGTTAATTTAACTGGATTTGGTGTTTTTAATAAAGTTGTTTTTTATCATGTATTTATGTTTTTTCATTTGGCCTTGCGTTGGTTTTTTATCCTCTTTTAGTGCATGAATATACTTTCTTACCTGTTGTGGCTATTGCTGCTCAGAATGGGCAGGCAGGATACTGTTGCAAAGTTGCGGCCGCAGCCTGACGCAGCTGTTGCTGGCTTTGAGCCGATAAGCCTATATTGCTCAGCTGTGGCAAGGTGTCGGCATTGTTGCCTGTAATGCTTTGATACAACACCAGAGCCGATAAAAATGCACCCGCCAAAGCCGCATGATTGCCATCAGAGCTATGCAGCGCTAGCTCTGGGTATAGCTCCAGCGCCTTATCCCACGCCAATCCGACAGGAGCAAGGCAACTATTCTCCTCTTGCTGAATTGACTGATGTAACTGATGCACCCTCATGCCTTCTGTCTTGTTACCCGATGTTGGGTGCTCAGGAAAAAGGATCGGGGTTACTTGTTGTGCTTTACTGGCTTTTACCCAGGTCACAGTTTTGTCTGTCGGATAGTAGTAAGCACCACTGGTGGAATATTTTTGTCCTTGCAGGATCAAATGTGTCCAGGTCTTGGATTGCAGCAATCTAAGATCGTTTTGATTATTGAAGCGCTCATCCAGAAAAAGAATGCCAGCAGCAAGTTCTGCTGTAGCTTTCGCACCTGGCCGACCTGTTTGTATCATCTGAACAACCAAATCAGCCAGATTATGGGAGCGCACATGGCTGTTACCAAAAATCAATACTGAATAAGTGTCGACAAATCTGTTATCCGGCACAGGCAAACCTGCCGGAAAATTGGTGTTCACCTCTTTAACAGGTGCGGCTGCACCATCGCTGCTGCCTCCGCAAGAGGCCAGTAACCATAAAGTGCTAAACATGATCAGATTGAGTTGTTTTGACGCTGAGAGTAGGCTCATTTTATATTCCTGTCTGACTGAAAATAGCTGATATCCAGGCTGACAGAATAAAAACTAAAACACTGAAAATCCTTACGTTGAGCTGATGAAAAGCGGATAAATAAATGACAACAGGCCAGCATCAATCTGGCCTGTCTGAATGGAGTTAATCCAAAATAATATGAGGTAAAAAGCGTGAACTGTCTTTGGTGATCAAGGAGTTATCTTCGCGAATGCCAATACCAGCCGCGCTGTTGCCTACCACCCAACTGCCAATCATGCTGTAGCTGTCGCCAAACTTTGGCAAAGGCTGCAACTTCTGACGGATAAAAGGCGAGTCGGCGTACGGGCCTGGTTCACTGATTTTTTCGCCTGAATGCGTGACTAATTCCACATTAGCGCCTTCACGGGAAAACAGTGGTTTACGCACCCAACCGGCAGAAAAACTTTGGCCAGGTTGTTCGAAATGGCTTTCCAGCAAATTCGGATGGTCCTGATATTTTTGCCACAGCAAAGGCAAGATACCTTTGTTTGACAACAACATTTTCCAGCCAGGTTCCAGCCATTGGGTTTGACTGCTTAAGATGACGGAAGCGAAATCTTCCTGCAGCATAAACTCCCACGGATACAGCTTAAATAAACCACCTATAGCGTAACCGTCCAGATCGACTAACTGACCACTGGCTTCACCCAACTGTTCCAGTTCGATAAAACGGCTGTCGACACCTGCTTGTTTAGCGATATCCATCAGATACATCACTGTACCTTTGTCTTCGATACTGTTGGCCACAGATGCAAAATACAAAGGATTGGCCAAAGGCAGATTGGCAAAAGCGGCCTCTAACTGGTCCTGCAGGGAATTAAACTGATCGGCACCTTGTGGCACTTTGCCACGCATGATCTGATCTTCCAGCCAAACCCACTGGAAAAAACCCGTTTCAAATAAGGAGGTTGGCGTGTCGTAATTCAGTTCCAGCAGTTTGGCAGGGCCAGTGCCGTCGTAGACTAAATCCAGGCGGCCATATAAAGACGGCGCTTTGTTGCGCCAGGAGTCTGCGACAAAATCCCAGAACTTTTCTGGGATGGCGAGTTGCTTTAGCTTTTCTTCATCACGAATGACGTCGTCGACTAAACCCAAAGCCATCTGATGCAGCTCTTCGGTCGGTTCTTCTAAATCCTGTTCAATCTGACGTAGATTAAACTGGTAATAAGCGGTCTCATCCCAATAAGGTTCGCCATCAAAGGTATGAAACTCAAAGCCTACAGATTCAGCATAAGAGCGCCAGCCGGGGCGCTCTTCACAAGCTACTTTTTTCATTGACTGTTAACCACCAAAACTGCTGGCTGAACCGGAGCGTTTTTGCGCCTGAGTACCAAAACCACCACGATTGACCACACCGGCAGGCTTAGGCTGTACTGAAGATGGCTTGATATAAGTTGGGCCTACACCTTTAGCCACAGGAGTATTGGTGGCAGTGCGGAAGGTGCTGCGATCGTCTCTCGATTTATACAAAGGCTGAGCCTGCACTGGTTGTTTTAACTGTGAGCCTGAACGGTTCAGCATTTGCCCTGCTAAAAAGCCCATCATCATTGGCATAAAAAAGCCGCCGCTGGAGGCCTGAGCTTGTTGTGGCACCTGTTCTGTTCCTGCAGCCGCTGCTGCCTGGGCCTGAGTTTCACACTGGCCTACCCCAAAGTCTGTTTCACAGGCAGCTTTGTCGGTGTATTTAGGCGCAACCTGGGTATGCATGGCCAAAGCCTGACCTAAGTCAGCTTTACATTGCTCCGGATTGTAATAAGTGGCACATTGGTCAAGGGTTTCAAATGCTGCGGTTTGCACAGCTTCTTCCTGACCACAACCTGCCATTAAAAAAGTTGCGGTAGGCACCATCAACACCAAAGCTGCTTTTTTACTACGTTTCAGCACTTTTTGTTTCATCAGTGGCTCCTTAAAAAGTTGTGCAGATTAATAGGTCATGCTGGCGGAGTTGATCAGACCTATAGCGATAGAGCAACCGGCAGAAAATACACCAGCGGCTATTTCGCCTTTATTAATACGTTCCGGCAGTTGTTTCAGTGCAAAACGGACCACGGCAAAGGTCAGTACTTGAACCACCAGGGCAATAGCGCCCCAGATAGCACAGTCAGCCAGGGACAGTGAATGAGTAATAGCGCTAGATAAAGGCAAAGCAAAACCAATTAAAGCGCCGGCAAAAGCTATAGCTGCTGCACTGTTATTTTCTTTGATTAAGGCCAGTTCGTCGTGTGGTGTGATCCAGGTATAAAAACGACAAAATAAAATGATTAATAAAATGGCCAGAAAAAAGAAGCTGATAAATTCAGGAAAACCAGCCACAGAGGCCAATAAAGTATCGCTCATTACAAAATCCTTTCTTTAAATTGAGGGGCTTTGCCGATGATCCAGAAAAGCCGGGTAAAAGGCAACAACTGAATCAAAGCCGATGCTGTATTCATCCGTTGACGCAGGCCGTTTTGGACTATGCTCAATAGGAAAGTCAAACCGCTAAGCTCCTGATCCGTTGTGAGGTTCATTCGAATGTTAAATCAAATGTCGGTAAAAATCCGCTTGTTACTGTTGGTTTGTGTGCCTTTGCTGGTGTTAATTGCCATCAGTTTGATTTCGGTCAGGGAAATGGGGCACTTAAGTGATGGAGCCACCAGTATTTATCAAGACCGCGTTGTGCCGCTAAAACAAATCAAGCAGGTGGCTGACGCTTATGCTGTCACTTCTGTGGACTTGCTACATAAATACCGTGGCGAGGTGATAAGCGCTTCAGACGTTGTGCAGCAATTGCAGCAACAAGGCCAACTGGCCGATCAGGTCTGGCAGGCTTATCTGGCAACGACTTTAACTCAAGAAGAAGCTGGATTGGCTGAAAAAGCCAAACAACAAATGACAGTCTTCCGGCAAAAACTGCAGGAGTATCAGGGGCAAATTAGCGATGGCAGCTTAGTGCAGCGTAGTGCGAAAGATTTTAATACAGAGCTGTATCAGTTGGCTGATCCACTCAGTGCATCTTTGGCGAGCTTAATTAATGTGCAGTTAGTGGAAGCAGAGAAATTTAAGGTAGAAGCGGCAGAGCAGTATGAGTTTTTTCTGCAACTTTTTGTGATTGCGCTGTTGTTGGTGTTGATATGTTTAGGGGTTTTGTCCTGGTTAATTTACCGCTCCATTCATAACCCTCTGAATCAGTTGCAACAGGCTATTTCTGTGGTTGGAGATAAATCTGATTTACGGATCAGAGCTCAGATTACCGGTACTGACGAAATTGCAATTACCGCCATAGCTTTTAATCAGACGATCAGCCGTGTGCACCAGTTTTTTACTGAGTTAGGTGATGCAGTGTCACAACTGGCAGCCGCTTCAGAAGAGATGAGTCAAATTAGCCAGCAAGTCAGCGGCACTGCCTTTGAACAGGAGCAGCAGGCCAATTTAATAGCCACAGCTGTCAATCAAATGTCGGCCGCTATTCAGGAAGTGGCAAACAGCGCTTTGGCGACTTCGGAGCAAGCCAATGATGTGGATCACAAAACCCAGCAGGGTTATCAAAAAGTCATCCAGAATGTTAGCTCTATTGAGCAATTGTCCAAAGTGGTGAACGGCGCCAGTCTGGTGATTGAACAACTCAACGGTGAATCAGAGAAAATTACCCAGGTGCTGGCAGTGATCCAGACTATTGCCGGTCAAACCAACCTGTTGGCATTAAACGCCGCCATCGAAGCTGCCCGTGCCGGTGAAGCAGGCAGGGGTTTTGCTGTGGTTGCAGATGAAGTGCGGACTTTAGCCACCAATACCCAAAAAGCCACTGAGTCTATCCGCGTGATGATTGATACTTTACAAGCGTCAGCCCGCGAGGCGGTGCAAGCCATGGCGCAATCAGGTCAATACGCCAGCAGCAGTGTCACCAATGCACAGGAAGCTGGTGCTGTGCTTGAGGAGATTAAATCTGCTGTTGGCACTATAGTGGATATGAACGTGCAAATTTCTGCTGCGACCGAACAGCAAACCATAGTGGCAGAAGATATTAATAAAAATATCAGTGAGTTTAGTGTCAGTATCGGCGAGATGACCCGCAGCGCTACCCACAGTGCGGATGCCAGCACTTCATTGGCTCAGTTAGCTGCGCGTTTACAGCAACAGGCAGCCTCGTATCGGGTGTAATTTGAACGAATAAGGCCACTTACAGTGGCCTTTATTTTTGAGAGTTTTGCACTGCTTTAGCTGCAATTAACCTAAATTAGTGCAATACCATGCCTGGTAATGAAAGCTCTCTATTTTAGTGATATATCCTATTAATTTGTGTTTTTCGAAGCATTTGTCTGCACGATTCGCAATATTGAAAAGCTCTTTTTACCCCCGTTTTTATCTGAATAACCTGCCTTGCACCAGTTTGTGACGACTGTATGGCATGAATACGTATTCATGTTGTGAGGTTGCTCAGCTTGGTTAATAACTGTTCACGGAAGATTTTATAAAAACCAGGACGTCCTTTGATTGTGTTGTACAAGGAATGTCTATAACAATCCAAATTGGGGACAAGAGGCATGTCAAACTATAAGCATAGTTTGCTGACGCTTGCTATTGCTGCTGCAGGTTTTAGTGGCAGCATCAGCGCAGAAGAAGCAAACCAGCAACTCGCACAACAGGAAGAACAAGTCAGCGCTGGTTCGAACACCAGCAAAACCAGAGAAGAAGTGGAAGTCATTGAAGTGAAAGGCTTCTCCAGTAGTTTAATTAAGTCACTGAACGACAAACGTTTCGCTGACACTGTGGTGGAATCGATTTCCGCAGACGATTTAGGTGCTTTACCAGACGTGTCTATGGCCGACGCGCTGACCCGACTCCCTGGTATTTCTGCAGTCCGTACCGGTGGTCAGGCGTCTGAAATCAATATCCGTGGTATGGCCGGTGGTTTTGTATTTTCTACCTTAAATGGCCGCGAACAGGTGTCTACCAGTGGCCAGCGCAATATCGAATTTGATCAGTATCCGTCCGAGCTGATTTCCTCAGCCTCAGTGTATAAATCGCCAAAAGCGTCATTGATTGAAGGTGGCGTAGCCGGCACCGTCGAGTTAAAAACAGCCAGCCCGCTAAAAGCCAAAGAAACTCATAATTTCACTGTCAACGCCCGGGGCATGTACAACGACAGGGCAGATGAGATCCCCAATGGTCAGGAGACAGGCGACCGTTTCAGTTTGTCCTATCAGGGCAAGTTTCTAGATGAAACCTTAGGTGTGGCTTTTGGTTTTGCCCGTTTGTATCAGCCCAGCGTGTCCACTCAGTTTGTTGGCCTGGCATATAACAAACAGGCTGATGTGGATGGAATAGACGAAGCAGAGCCAAACGAGCTGATCAGCGAAGGCTTTGAAATGCAGCACCGTGGCGGTGAAGAAACCCGTAACGGTTATATGGCGGCCCTCGAATGGATCCCAACAGACAAGTTAACAGTCAAAGCTGATGCCTTTTTATCTAAGTTTGATACTGAAGCCTTTGCCCGTGGTTTCAGGGTAAAACTGGAAGGCGATGGCGCCGCTATCGGTAATCCGGTGATCAACGATAATCTGGTGATTGGTGGTACTTTTAACCGCAAAACCAACGGTAACACCAGGGTCGAACTGGTCAATGATGACAACACAGATAACGATGAAGTGAAAAGTTTTGGCTTTAATGTCGATTTCGAAGCAACAGACGAGCTGACTTTAAACTTTGACGTTTCTCACTCTTCCGCAGACAGCGTATTTAAAAACGGTCTGTTGTGGTCTTTAGTAGCAGAAGACGCCACTGTGGCCAATCCGGTACTGGATACCAATGTGTCGATCAGCTATTTGCTGAATGGTTTAAACCTGCCTGATGTGGGGTTTAATCAGGAAGCTGCTTTTACTGATATCGACAGAGTGATGGTCAGTAAATACGGTATTTACCCCTATATCAACACAGATGAAGTCAACGCCTACAAACTGGATGGTAAATATGAGCTGGATAATCCGGTGGTCAGTTCAATCGAGGCCGGGGTGCGTTATTCGGAGCGTGAGTACTCCAATGATCGTCAGGTGTTTGAGTACGGTTCAGACGGTGCTTTTTTAAGCTCGCAGCCGCCACTGCGTCTGACTGCGGACATGGTGGATGTGGTGAACTTCAGCGGTAATTTTTCTCATTTCCCCAGTTACCTGGCTATTGATTTGGATAAAGCACTGAACGCCTGGTTCCCACAAGGTATTCCACAACCCGTGCAAACCTGGGGCACCGGAAATGCTGGTATTTTGCCATCACAGCGAGTGCCTGGCGGTCCTGATACGGCCTGGTCTGTGCTGCAAAGCGGTGAAGTCTATGAAGATGTGATGGCCGCTTATGTGATGGCCAATCTGGACACTGAAATCTTTTCTATTCCGGTGACAGGTAATATAGGTGTGCGTATGGTGGAAACCGACCAGTACGCTTCGGATTTAACCGATGTCGGCGGTGATGCGACTTTAGGTGCACAAAATATTACCGACGCGGCAGGGTTAGTCAACACCCGCTACAAACCCGGTATTATTGGTCAGACCTACAGAGATTATCTGCCGCAGTTGAACCTGAACTTTGCGGTGACTGACAGCGATCAAATTCGTTTTGCAGCGGCCAAAGTGATGTCGCGTCCACCTATTGATCGTTTGGCGTCCAATACCAGTTACACCATAGATGCTTTGACAGGTCAGGTGAATGGTTCCAGTTCTAACAGTCCGTTTTTAAAGCCATTTTACGCCACTCAGTACGATATTTCTTATGAGAAATACTTTACTGAAACGGATGGGGCTTTTGTTGCCGCGGTGTTTTACAAAGACATAGAGTCTTTTATTAACACCTTCACTATTGCGAACTTCGATTTCGCGGCTGCCGGTTTCCCTATTCCAGAGTACGTGCCTGGCACAGAACCTGGCAATCCGGATGGTTTACCTCCGGTGGCTACCACAGCGGGTAATTACACCACGGCAGTGAATAACGACAAAGGCGGTTATATCCGCGGTGCTGAGATTGCTTACACCCAGGTACTGAAGTTTTTACCTTCATTCTGGCAGGGGTTAGGTTTTAGCGGCAGCTATTCCTATACCGAAAGCGAAATCCAACAGCAGGTCAGTTTAGGTGCCCAAACTATTGATATCACCTTACCTGGCTTATCGAAAAATGTCATGACAGCCACAGTATTCTGGGAATACGAGGGCTTTGAAACTCGTATCAGTGGCCGTTATCGCGACAATTTTGTCTCTGAGCAGGTGGCGGTTGAAGCTCAGACCGTAAACTTTGATGGCGAGACAGTGATCGATTATCAGGCCTCTTATCAAATCAACGATAACTTTGGTGTGTTGTTCCAGGTCAATAACCTGACAGACGAGCCGACAAAAAGTTACTTCGGTGAAGAGGCAAATACCGGCACTATCCAGTTTTTTGGCCGCCAGTATTTTGTGGGTGCGAACTACACGTTCTGACCCTGGGTGATGAATTTAGCACCCAGTTGATGAACGGGTGCTCATAACAAGAATTGATTGGAGCACGACTTATGTTTCAGATAACACATAGCTTAAAGCTGGTCCTTTTGGGGCTGGCTGCGCTGACGCTAGCCGCTTGTGGCGGTGGGGGCGAAGACTCAGTGGACGGTGGCACTAAATTGCTGACCTGTAATGTGCCACAAATTCCTAATGCGGCGGGTACAGCTTGTATCGATCCTCCACCGATCAAATGTAAAGCACCGACAGTGCCTGATGCGAAAAACGAGACCTGTATTGTAGGGGTCGATCCGAATGCGCCTGAGCCCATCTTTTTTCCGGCTGCAGGCCAAGCCGCCTTATTTTATAAGCGGGCTGACGGTAACTATGAAGGGTATCGTTTACATACCTGGAACAACGATGCCTGTTCTGCCTATAAAGACAGTTCTTTGGCGGCGTCCTGGGACAACGGTCTGGTGCACAATGGCGTTGATCCGAATTATGGTGCTTACTGGATATTGGAATTAAAAGACGGTGTCGCTGGGGTTGAAGGTGCTTGCGGTAATTTCATTATCCACATAGGTACTGATGATGCCGGTAAAGAGATGGGCGGTGGCGATCAGAAAATGCCATTGGGACCGAAATCGGATGAAAAATTTGCCCGGATGAATTTTACGTTCTCTGGCGTAAACTCGGTATTCGAATTCCCTTTATTATCTCTTGGCGTTTCCATCGCTAATTCAGCGGCGCACTGGCTGGATAGTAATACCTTTGTTTGGAACGTCGATCGCGCTATTGCCAGTAAAGTGCAGTTACATCATTCCGCTACCGCTGATCTGGAAATCGATGCAGATGATCAGCTAAATGGTCAGACTCTGGCTTTAGAACCAACAGAACTGACTGAGCAGCAAAAAGCTCTGGTGCCACATATTGCCGACTGGCCTGCATTCAGAACTAATCTGACCGCAGATCAAGCGAAGTCTGTTGTGAAAAATCAGTTGGTCTTGGCTGCGTATGATGCGGAAAATAAATTAGCCGCCGCCAGTTATGTGCAAGCAGCCAAAGTACTGGATGACTTGTATACCAAAGCTGAAGCGGATGCGGATGAAGCGACTCTTGGGGTCAGCTATCAAGGCGAGACAGTGAAGGTGGCGGTGTGGGCTCCGACGGCACAAAGTGTGGCGTTAAAACTCTATAACGCGGCAAAAACACTGACGTCGACTCAGGCTATGAGTCTGGATACCACCACAGGGATTTGGAGTTACAGCGGCACAAAAGCCAATCTCGATCGCAGTTTCTACCGCTTTGAAGTGAAGGTTTACCATCCGGCAACGAAAAAAGTCGAAACTATCGAAAGCACAGACCCCTATTCTGTCAGTGTGTCGACCAATGGCCGTTTCAGCCAGTTTGTCAATTTAGCTGACGAGGATCTGAAGCCTGAAGGCTGGGCTACTCATACTATTCCGACTGTTGAAAATCCGGAAGATATTGTGATTTACCAAGGCCATATTCGTGACTTCAGCATTCGTGATGCCAGTGTCAGTGAAGCCAACCGTGGTAAATATCTGGCCTTCACCGAAACGGACAGTGCACCAGTGCAGCATTTGAAAAAGCTGGCTGAAAGTGGTGTGACTCATTTCCATATGCTGCCAGCCACAGACATGGCCACAGTCAATGAAGATGTCACTAAACGTGTCGAGATCACAGATACAGTCGGCGATTTGTGTAAGGTTAATGCCAACGCCAAAGTCTGTGGCGTCGAAAACGATGCCACAGTACTGATCGACTTATTGAAATCCTACCAGCCATCGGGTGAACTGGCTCAGCAGTTAGTGAATGATATGCGCGCCACAGACGGCTTTAACTGGGGATATGATCCTCATCACTTTAACGTGCCTGAAGGTAGTTATGCCTCCAGCGCTGAAGGTGTGGCCCGGATCAAAGAAATGCGCGCGATGAATAAAGCCTTGCATGAGATGGGGCTGAGAGTGGTACTGGACGTAGTGTACAACCACACTAATTCATCTGCTGTGTTTGATAACTCAGTGTTTGACAAAGTGGTTCCGGGTTACTACCACAGATACAACCCGACCACAGGCGCCATCGAGCGTTCAACCTGCTGTGAAAACACTGCACTTGAACACAAGATGATGGATAAATTTGTCAAAGACTCATTGGTTCTGTTAGCGCGTGAATACGGCTTTGACGGCTTCCGCTTTGATATCATGGGACACCATCCAAAATCTGGCATTTTAGCCGCTCGTGATGCTGTCACTGCTGTTGATCCTGATACCTACTTCTATGGCGAAGGCTGGAACTTTGGCGAAGTGGCCGATGATCGTTTATTCGAGCAAGCCCGTCAGGCCAATATGGCGGGGACTGAGGTTGGTACTTTTAACGACCGAATCCGTGACAGCGTGCGCAGCGCAGCCTTGTTTACCGGCATAGCCGAAGACGGAGAGCGTCAGCAGCAAAACTTTATTGAGATTGGTTTAGCCGGTACCTTAAAAGACTTTGTGATTGAGGATTATCGCGGTATTGCAGGTCCGGCATCGGATGTGACCTGGAATGGTCAGGCTGCAGGTTATGCACAAGACCCTGCGGACATCATTAACTACGTCTCGAAACACGATAACGAAGCGATTTGGGATAAATTGCAGTTAGAGCTACATAACAAAGGTGTAGAGCTGAGTCTGGAGAATCGTGTCAGAGTGAACAGTATAGCCCTGGCTATACCTTTGCTAAGTCAGGGGATCCCGTTCCTGCAAATGGGTGACGATTTGCTGCGCTCTAAGTCGTTAGACCGTAACAGCTACGATTCGGGAGATTGGTTTAACTTTGTTGATTTCAGCAAAGAAACCAACAACTGGAACGTAGGCTTGCCTCTGGCTCAGGATAACAGTGCCAACTGGCCGACTATAGCCGCGGTGGCGACTAAGTCATCCACTAAAGCTACTGCAGATGATATTGAATACTCCTCTGCTGTATTTAACGAGTTCCTGCAAATTCGGAAAAGTACAAATCTGTTCCGTTTAACTACAGGCCAGGATGTGATAGACAGAGTAGGCTTCCATAATATTGGCCGTAATATGACAGCAGGCCTGATTGTCATGAGCATAGACGATGGCACTGGTTTAACCGACCTGGACCCTGAGCATGACGCAGTGGTGGTGGTGATCAATGGCACCTCGCAACAGCAATCTCATACAGTACCTACAGCAAAAGGCTTTACTTTGCACCCTGTTCAGGCGGCTTCTGTGGACGCAGTGGTGCGGGAGGCCAGCTTTGATGAGGCGGCCACTGAAGGTACCTTCACTGTGCCAGCTTATACTGCAGCAGTCTTTGTAAAAGTGCAGAATGGCGATCAGGGAGAAGGCTTAAAAGCAGACGCCACTATGGGCGCGCCTGATATAGCTCCTTACGGCTTAACTACGGTCTATGTGCGCGGTGGTATGAATGGCTGGGGCGAAACTGATGCGATGACCTATGAAGGCGAAGGCGTCTACAGCGCAACCATTACAGTGGATGCGGGCGACTACGAGTTCAAGGTCGCATCCAGTGATTGGTCTACAGTGGACTTCGGTTCAGCGGATCAACAAGTGGCTTTGGGCACAGCCAAAACCTTAACTCGTGGCGCTTCAAACCTGAAGATCACTATTCCAAAAACCTCCAGTTATACCTTCAGCGTGAATGCAAATGATCCTGAAGCTCCTGTGCTGACAGTGACTGAGTATGTGCCTTATGGCGAAACCTCGGTGTATCTGCGTGGCGTTGGCGGTGACTGGGGCACAACCAATGAGTTTGAGTACGCAGGCTCTAACATTTACAGTATTACCTTAAACCTGGGAACCGGAGCACAGAGCTTTAAAGTCGCTTCTGCTGACTGGTCGACCGTGAACTTTGGTGGTGGTGCAGACGTTAATGTCACGCTTGGTACAGCAAAAACGCTTGAATCGCCGGGTGCCGATTTACGGCTGCAGTTGGACGAGGCAGGAAATTATCAGTTTGCAGTAGATGCAACAGATACTGCTGCACCTGTACTGACGGTGTCGAAAGTCGAATAACACCAAACTCTGTAGCAAAAAAGGCCGTTAGAGATAACGGCCTTTTTTTATGGTCTTTGGCCGTATCGGGCTGCAGCAGACTGAGCCGCTGAGCGGTCGGCCAGACCACAGCACTGTAACGTCTTGATTCCGCAGCTATGCAAAGCTGAATGCATACCCACTTGCAACTTTGATGAACTGAGCTAAGTTTGCATTAAGTTAGGGCGTAAGCTCTGGTCCATTCCTTCAAATAAATCAGGCGATTCAGCAAGATGTTTGCACCAATAGCATGCAAAATTGCATAAATGCCCTGCAAAGGGGCGTCAACATAGGAGGTGAATACGTATTCATGTTGAACATTGGCTACGATAAGTTTAACTAGTATGGTCAGACTAGTATCAATAACCAGGCAGATATAAGTCTGAAGCAGAAAAACAAACAAATCCGGGGATAAGGGCATGAATAAATTTAAGTTAAGCATACTCACTATGGCTATTGCGACTGCAGGTATCAGTTCGTACAGCTATGCACAAGAACAAGAAACGAAACTGTCACCTACAGAAGCCCGTGAAAAGGCAAAAGCTGACGCAGCTATTGAAACTATCGAAATTAAAGGCTTCCGTCGTTCTATCGTTGAGTCCATCAACGCTAAACGCTTCTCACCAAACGTGGTTGAATCTATCTCTGCAGAAGACATCGGTAAGTTACCTGATTCGAGTATTGCAGAATCAATCTCCCGTTTACCTGGTTTAACCAGTCAGCGTTTGGATGGTCGTGCTAGTCGTGTCAGTATTCGTGGTTTCGGTGAAAACGAAAGTGCTACAACCTTCAATGGTCGTGAACAGGTTTCTATCGGCGATAACCGTGGTGTAGAGTTTGACTTATACCCGTCAGAAATAATGAGCGGTGTCACTGTTTATAAAACGCCAAATGCAACTTTGGAAGCTGAAGGTATTGCTGGCGTAATCGACATGCAAACAGTGAAGCCTTTAAGTCGCGAGCGTACTATTCAGTTTAATGGTCAGTATGAAATGACCAGCTTTGATAAATTGAACCCTGATGGTAATGATAACGGCGCACGCGGCACTTTCTCCTATATCGATCAATTTGCTGATGACAAAGTAGGTATTGCATTCGCTTATTCCAAAATGAGTTCTCCTAATCAGGAAAAACGTTGGAATGCCTGGGGTTACCCTGAGTTTACTGTCGATGGAGAAAATTATTCAATCTTGGGTGGTGCTAAGCCATTTGTCCGCTCGTCCACTCTTGATCGTAATTCTGCGCTCTTAGTGGTTGAAGCTGCACCGACCGACAAATTAAAAATGACCTTTGATGCACTTTATGTGGATTTCAAAGATGAGAAAATTCTTCGTGGTATCGAAATTCCTTTTGCCTGGGGTTATAACCGTGGCACTTCTGCGTTAGAAGTTGATCCGGCAACAGGTTTCGTCACTAAAGGTTCTGTCACTGATGAGAACCTTGTCGTTCGTAACGACATGGAAAATCGTGAAGCTGATTTAACAGCTTTAGGTTTTAATGTGGAATATGACCTGAATGATGATTGGACTTTAGTATTCGATGCAAGTCATTCTGCCGTGCAACGTGAAATCTGGAGTTTTGAAAGTTACGCTGGTACAGGTCGTGGCGATAATGAAGGTGTGGGTGACGACCTGACTTATGAGTTCAGACCAGGCAACACAGGCGCTATTTTTACTCCTAGCCTGGATTACAGTGACTACAATTTAATCCGCCTTGGCGGCCCTCGCAGCTGGGGTTCAAGTACTGCATTAAACAACGCTTTTGTGCCTGATTCTAATGGCGATGGCGTGATCGACAGTAACGATCAATATTTTAATGCAGCGCAAGATGGTTTTATTAACGCTCCAACTATAGATGATGAACTGAACGCATTTAAACTGGCAGCCTCTCAGTTAGTTGAAGATGCAGGCATACTGACAAAAATCACTTATGGCGTGTCTTATCGCCAGCGTGAGAAAACCAAAGAGTCTGAAGGTTACTTCATGACCCTGAAGGATTTCCCGGATATGGTGAGTATTCCTGATCAGTATCGTT
>Ga0181595_10002666_pt1 | contig 17651 bp, 8 predicted proteins | sample 041ome_7_FD_145604 | JGI IMG/M metagenome (GOLD analysis project Ga0181595, IMG submission 145604) | Coastal salt marsh microbial communities from the Groves Creek Marsh, Skidaway Island, Georgia - 041401AS metaG (spades assembly) | ecosystem: Environmental > Aquatic > Marine > Intertidal zone >...
GTGTGATTGACATGTCAAGCATGTTCGAATCTGCCAGGAGCCTAACCAGTGTCCCATTTTATTGGGATGTGTCCAGCGTCACGTCGATGAATCGCATGTTTCAAGGAGCGGACAATTATAGTCCCGAAGCTTTTTCAGACTGGAATACTGCGAACGTGAAGGATTTTTCGTTCACATTCGCGATGTTGGATCCGTACTCTAGTGAATACTGGGGTATCGGAGGTCACTGGCAAGGGTCTGAACGATATATAAATGTACACAATTGGGACACATCTTCCGCGACGACAATGGAGGGAATGTTTGCGAACGATCCTTTCTTGTATATAAACTCTGCCGAATTCTCAAATTGGGACGTATCGAATGTTCAAAATATGGATTCCATGTTTGCTGGGTGCTCAAACTTTAATGGAACAAATTCGGGCATGGAAGTCTGGAATACGTCTCAGGTGACGAGCATGAACGCCATGTTTGGAAACGCGGTGAATTTTGCCGGAAACCTAGCATCCTGGGACGTTTCGCGAGTTACATCGATGATAGGTATGTTTAATAACGCGACGACGTACAACGAAGATATCACCGGCTGGGACGTCTCTTCCGTGAGCATGATGTCGTTCATGTTTGAAGATGCGATTTCGTTTGAACACAACATTGGCAGATATTGGGATTTTACTTCCCTTTACAATTTTGACAACAACATTTACTCAGAATTCATAGAACCGACTTATTTTATGTTTTCTGGAGCGACGTTGTTTAACATGATGTTCACGTGTGAAAGTGGCGTCGCGAATCTTAACTTCGATTATGGTGACGGGACGTTACTTGAAATGGAAGTTACTTACCTGGACCTCCCGTCGTGTAAGTATACCGCAGCCTACTCGCCTCCAATGCCGCCAGCGCCGCCACCACCGCCATCGCCGCCGCCGTCGCCAGCGCCGCCACCGCCGCCGTTTCCACCACCGGCTTCACCGTCGCCACCGCCACCACCGAGTCCACCACCGGCTTTACCGTCGCCGCCACCGGCGCCGCCACCGAGCCCACCACCGTCTCCACCACCATCGCCGCCACCGTTGCCACCATCGCCACCGCCACCACCGAGTCCACCACCAGCGCCACCGCCGTCGCCACCGCCGTCGCCACCGCCGTCGCCGCCGCCGTCGCCGCCGCCGTCGCCGCCACCGAGCCCACCGCCTTTGCCACCGCCGTCGCCGCCGTCGCCGCCACCGCCACCGTCGCCACCACCGAGCCCACCACCGAGCCCACCACCAGCTGCGGCTGCGGTAGAAGCAACGATGGAGCTTACGGGTTACTCCGTAGCTGACTTTCAAGAAGAGCAAAAGGCAATGTTTATCAACGCGATGGCGTCTGTTTTAAACGTCTCACCCGGAGCTATTACAATCATATCCGTTTCGGAGGTTTCCGCGGGATTGGCAAAAAGAAAAAGCAGAAGAAGGAATACTTTGCAAACATCCAGTGGCGTGGCCGTGGATTTTAAAGTTGAGTTGACGACTTTCACCGAAACCGATACCGTCAAGGAAGCGTTGGTCACCACGGATACCACGAAAATCGACGATATCAAAACTAAGCTTACCAATGAGGGTTTGACGAACGTGGAGGACGTTGTGCCCCCAACGGAGACAACCTTCTTAGCTTTGGCACCACCACCATCGCCACCACCACCACCGTCACCACCACCATCGCCGTCACCGCCGCCATCGCCGTCACCGCCGCCATTGCCGCCGCCGCCGTCGCCGCCGCCGGCGCCGTCGCCGCCGCCTTTGTGCGGAAACGGCGTCATAGACGCGGGCGAAGAATGCGATGATTTTCAGAATATTCGAGACGGTGACATCGGTTGTTCAACGACGTGTGCCATCGAAACCGGTTTTCTGTGCGAATATAACGAAACGCTCGGATCGGTTTGTTCGTGTGCGAACGCGGTTGGCACGTGGGCCTCGGTCGATACGATGTGCGTTGATATCACAATTTGCCCTTTTCCAGAACGTTGTCCTGGGTTTGGATCGTCGTGTACAGTTGGTGCGAATGGTACCGCTTGTTATACCTGCTCGGAAGGGTATTATCGCAAGGGCGATGCGTGTGCAGAGTGTGGGGATAACTACGCCATGTACGGCGTTGGCGCGTTGGGTATTATCGGTTTAGTACTCGTCGGTGTAGGGGCCGCTGACACCTTGGACTCGGTCTCAACTTCAGCTCTGAGATCAGTGTTCAACACGATACAATATTTATCTGTGAGTTTGAATTTGAGCTTCAAGTGGCCTGGACCGGTTCTAGACGTCGCCGATTGGTTCGCTTCCTTTAATTTTGGTATACAAATTTTCGCTCCAGAATGCATCACCGGTTTCGATTGGACGAAAGTATTTTGGGGAGGCGTCGTGGGCGCTCCTTGCATGATATTTGGAACCATATTTTTCGCCTTAAATATGGCCAAATTGCAGTACAAGCTCATGGTTCGATCGATTCGCCACGACAAAGAGCTAGGATATTACTTCAAAGGAAGTTTTGGTGGTATGATTGGACACAAAAAAACCTGCATCAGTTGGAACGGGGACAAGGTATTGTACGCGCTGCACAAGAAGTACAAAGTACTCGCTTCTTTTCGAAAGTTCTTCGGTCTTTGTATGACAGTCATATATTTACCGGTGATTAATTTGTGTTTGCAATCTTTTGACTGTTACGATGTCGGAAGCACTAGAGTATTATCGGCGGACGCGAAAGTTGACTGCGACTCCGAGACGCACTTATTCGTCCAATCTGTTGCCGGTGTTGTTGGTTGCGCCGTGGGAATAGGGATACCTTTATTCGTGTTGCTTCGCGTCAGGCACATCCGCGTGCGCAATAAATTGGACGATAATCGCGTTCTCGACGCCGCTGGCGCTTGGTATGAGGTATTTCGTCGCCCTACTACGGATGCTCTCGAAATTGTCAATCGAAAGGTGACGAAAACTACGAGAAAGAAGAAATACGGATACTTCGATGCAGCTTTGGCTCGACTCACCGGCCAACGGATGAAGAAAGAGACGGTCTATGGTGGTGGAGCCGCAGACGGAGAAGAAGACGAAAACGAGATTGTACGAGCAAAAGATTCTGATGGAAATGCGATTGAAAATACGTTCGACCCAAAATTATTTCGCTCCAAGTCGCGCGCGACAGTCTCCACGGATATCGATAAGGCAAAGACGTCGGAAATGGAAATTAAACCACAACTTGAAAAGATTCGAACCATGGCAAAATCCTTCGAGCGACAGAACTTCTCAGACGGACCGCAAGCTGAAAATGAAGTATACACTCTCGCGTCGCTTTTTGCCGTTCACTACATGACCATTGAACTCGCGAATAAATTGATCGTCGTGGTGCTCGCGCAGCAAGCTGGAGGTGGTGAAATCTCCGGGGGGCTGATGCTGCCCGTCTACGCCGCAAATGCGTACTTGGTTTACTTTATTCAGCCGTGGAGAAGGATCACGGTGTCATTCGGACCGATTCGGGTTCGAAACGTGATGAATAGAGCGGACGTGATGAACTTTTGCGGACAAGCTCTTGTGATCATCATCGCCTTTGCATTGGATGGTTCGCAAGCCGAAACGGGGGTCATTTTGGTCTTGTTTTTAGTCGGCGTTTTAACCGTATTTCGTTGCTTTGTTTTATTCTCCATGATATTCGAGAAAGTGAAACAAAAACTTAAGAAAACCGAGGCTTCCTTTAACGAGGATCCGGTCGGAGCAAGAAAAGCTGCAGCGGATCGATTCTACGCGATTGCAACCTCTGCGCAGCTCGCTGAAGTTGGTCTTTTCGTATACAAATTTGAAACGGATGTGAATCGACGGCGTGCAGTCGGCCGACTCGAAGAATGCAGAGACTACCTCCTTCATCGCGCGGAAAGGTGCAAAGAAAAGCACGCGAATAATAAAAATGCGCTCATGATGATGACAAAGTCTGTTTCAGAAAGAATCGAATTGTTGCAGCCTCCGCCACCTCCAAAAGAAGATATGGAGAAATTGTTGAGCGAAGCGGAGCAACCTGCGATACATGCCGGAGATTTAATCGAAAAGAACGCGCAGAGAGAGTTTCTCGTCCCGCCGACGAGGACTTTACACGAAGCCATAGTATTGTTCACAAAATCGACGAGGAGATGTGAAAATTTGGCCCGCGTGTACGCCGATTGCGAGCTAATCAACGAATTGTATTCAGTTTCTTGCGATATTAAACGATTTTCCTACGATGCCGCCCAACTCTCTTTGAAGTTTGGGTTTGTCGAGGCTTTGAAGTATGAACAACGCGTGGTGGAAATTACGAATAAAGAAGCCGTCGTCTCTATGCGTCGCGAAAGCTTTGAGGGTTTTCTCAGCGCTCTGCAAAATGTAGAAAATTTGTCGCAAGCGCACGACAATGATCTCATGGAAATCATCGAACTCGTCGAGCACGACGTGTCTGTGACAGACAGAGTGCTCGCCGATGCCTGCATCGAAAGTTTAACGAGAAATTTCGTGAACTCGAAAGTGAAAGCGTCGAAAAATCTGAAAGACAACTGGATCTCGTGGGTACCCTATTTGGAGCGCGCACAATTTTCAAAAGCTGTACACGATACGCTCCAAAAAGAGAAGCAACTCGCTGCAGCTTTAAAACAAAACGATAAGTTTGGTGCAAACCGCATCGAGCAAACGCTCGACGTCGAGCTCAACGCGTACGTCGCAGACTTGGAGGCAAAGATCGTGAGCTTGTCAGACTTTGAATGTTCCGACGTGTGCAATCAAGTAAAGAACGTAGCGATCAAAGTGTACACGGAGAAAATAGCTTCCGCTCGAGATTCCAGAAATGGTATTCGAGCTCAAGCTAAACCTGGATGGACGGACGCCATCGGCGATTTCTTTTCAGCTTTCGGAGGAAACCAAGAAGCAAAGAAAAGAGAAGAGTACGTCCCCGAATCTTCGAGAGAATGAAAAAAAAAGAGGACAACCCAAACAAGCGTGTTATTGTTAAATTTTTTGTAGTATTTTATAAATCGAAATCAATCCCAAATCTTAACCTTCCCGTCCCAAGATCCTGTGCAAACCCTGGATGCTAACAGCGGATGCCAGTCTAAAGTGATGCAAACCTTATCGTGAGCTTTAAATGTTTTCACTTTTCGCCCTGTCTTGAAGTCCCAAAAGAATAGGCGTCCGTCGCCGTCCCCACTCGCCATGTATTTACCATTGTCCGGAGAAAAAGCAATTTCACACGCGAATCCGGCGTTTTGATGCCCCATGAACGACTTGTTCCTTTTTTCTCGGAACCGATCTTTTGTGCTATAAATTTTGATCGAGTTATCTAAAGATTGGCAGGCTAAATAATCGCCGTCCGGGTGCATTTTAGTCGATGGCATCGAGTGCATCAAAGGATCTGCGACGTATTTCATCGTCACCGGAATGCCAAACTCCCAAGCTCTGAGCGTCTTGTCGTCCGAAGTCGACGCGAAGCGTTTCCCTCCGTCGCAAAAAGCAATCGAGTTCACTCCACCCAAGTGCTGATCGTATTCTTGAACGACATCCCCGGATTGCATGTCGTATTGCACTATTTTTTTATCGCTCTGACCGACGAGTAAAATGTTGGACTTTTGCGGATGGAAAGCTAAACACAGAGGCGTTTTCCCGGAGGAGACCGTGCGCACTACCGCTCCGGTTTCCGTATCCCAGAGATGTATCCTTTGATCCCAACCGCACGTGGCAAACCTCGATCCATCGTTCGGAGTAAAGCACCCCGATTTAATTGCTTTCGCGTGACCACTGTACGATCTGAGAAGCTTAAACTTATTCTTTTCATCGCCAGAGTCCCATATTTTCGCGACGCCTTCCATCCCGCACGTGAGCAAAACGTGACCCGAATTCGGGAAAAATTCGAGATGAGAAACGCCTTTACCGTGTGCAATCCATTGTTTCGTCGTTTTCTCGGGCGCGTAACATCTATCGCTTCGAGCTTTTAACGTTTTTGGTTTCGCCAACCACGAAGATCCGTCGTATTTGAATTCTTCTTCTCCGTGGAACTTGGTCTTGGCCGCTTGCTGTCTTCTTTTCAACTCAACTTCGTCCACTTCTTCGTCGTCCCCCTCTTTATTTTTATTCTTTCCAGCGGCAGCGGCTACCACGTCATCGTCGTCTCTTCCCGCGTCCCCTAATTTACCTCTCGCTTTTCGTTTCGCGTCGTTGCGTTTCGCGTGCCATTCCAAGTATTCTTTCTGTTCTCGAGAAAGTTCGGATTTTTTCATCACGTCTAGTTTTGCCCCTGGACTTTTAGCCCACGCGCCGTTCGCATTCCCAGTCCCATCGTCCTCGTTACCATCGCCGCCAATAACGTTGAAAGAGGCTGCCGCTTCCATCAACGTTTCGTTTCGTTTTTCTCGGCGTTCTTTTTTCGTCATGTCGTACACCGTCTTCGCGTTCCAGTTAGTATTCGTATTCGTATTCGTCGTCGTCGTCGTCGCAGTTTTCCCGCTCAGCTTTCGACCTTCTCCTCTCGCAATCTGCTGTTCTCGTTGCAGTTGCTGCTGCGCTTGCATTTGCGTGTTATACTGCGCGTCAAACGCGAACGAATCCACGTTCAATGTCTGCACGAAACCCATGTGATGGTTCCTCGCTCTCCTCTCGTCCCGTCGCTTCAAGTTTGGATGCTCCGGACCTTCCACTTTCGCGCTCATCTGCTCGTACGTTAAATTCGTCGTCAAAACCTGCGCGTTCGGTTGTAAGAATTCCTCCTCGTTCGCGTTTTTGGCGACCGCCGATTTCGGAACGACTTTTACCACAGACCTCGAAGCGGACGAAGAAAGCGCTTTGCCTCCTCTTTTCGCCGCCGCTTCAAAATCATCAATCCCGAGAGACGACGACTTTCGCGCGTCTTCTTTCGTCAACGCCAAGTTCGCCACGTTCACGTTCGGCGCCGGATCGATGTTAACAACACGAACACTACTTTTCCTCTCACTAAAGCCCGCTTCTTCTCCTCTTCCCTCTTTCAAATCCTCCTCCTCCTCCGATGAAGAAGAACTCGCGTAATTCGCCGCCGGTAAAAAAGCTTCCATTTTTTCTACTCTCTCGTATTCTTTCCTTTTCTCTCTCTCTCTCTCCTCGTCGTCCTCTGAAAGCGTTTATTTTGCAACAACAATAAAAACAACACAACAAAGCGTGTGTGTGTGTTATATCGCGCGCTCTCACTTCTCTCTCTGTTCTTTGTGCCGCGATATGTGTAAGAGTACACGCAGTATAAGAAGAATTTTTTTTGTTTAGGGTTTTATATGAATTAGGGTTTAAGAGCACAACTCCATTGGAGAAAAGAAAACCCGAAAGGCTGCACAAAAAGGGATCCGAGAGTTGTTTGAGAGTTGTTGTGGTGTCTCTCTCGTGAATACCATCGCTCCGCGCAAAAAAAGCGAATTCGATGATGTCCTCGACGATGAGTAGAAGCGCTGCTTTTGTGTCTGCTTTTGTGGGTTCTTCTTCTTCTTCCTTCAATGATTCTTCTTCGAAGAAGAAGGAGAGGTGGATGATGCGATCGTCGTCCTCGAGGCGGCTGCAAAACCCAACCGGAAGGAGGATTTTCATCATCAAAAGAAGAGCAAAATCGTCGTCGTCGTCGAAAAGAAACAGCGCGAACGATGCGTGTTTTTCAATCGTCGCGTCCTCGTCTGAATCGTCTTCTGATGAAAGCGAAAAGCTGAAACAAAACCTCGCGAGACGGCTCGGCGCGGCGGCGATTGTCTCCACGATTGTCTTCTTGGGAGGGCAGAAATCAGCCGCCAACGCGTCCATCGATACCGTCAATAAGAACAACGACAATACGAGTTTTGTCTGTTTTTCTTCAGAAGACGGTGGTGACGTGAACAACCAGAGAGTCGCGGGCGAAGTCGCTTCGTCGTCCTCTTCGTCGTCCTCGTTTCAACCGATTGCGAATTTGAAACCAACGAGAAGAGGGTTTAAGAACGAAGCGGTCGGGACCATCGCGGCTGCCGACGGCTCTACTACAACAGAAAAGGAGAAGAAGAAGAAGAAGAAACCTCCGGTGAAATCCGATAAAGGATTGTGGTCTTTCGTGAAGCCGAAAGCGGATGAGCGGACGAGACTTTTTCGGGCGCGGTTCGATAACGACGTTCGAAAAATGCCGACGAGCGTGATGACGGACGAAGAAAGCGCAGAGGCGAGGAAATGGAAGAAAGAAAGTGACGCGAAGAAGAGGAGAGTGTGGAAGGAAGAGAAGGAGAAGTTTATGAAAAAGTACGGGTCGCAAGCGGCGTGGGAGGCAAAGTTGAGGAAGAGGAACGCCGAGCTCGCGGGAGACAATAAGAGGCTCAAAGAGCTTTCGAAAAAAGCGGCGGATAAAGCCGTGTTGACGTTGGCGCAAATGGATACGTATTACGGGGAGATTGAAGAGAGCGCGAAGAATTTGTCCAAAGCGAGGAAGGAAGTGATGCAAGAGTTGTTGGAAGAACGCGAGGCGTGGTTGGAGCAACGCAAAGGTTGGTTCGGGAAGATGTTAAGGTCGGACGCATCGAAGCGGTTCGTCAGAACGATCAATTACAACTACTTGAAAGATCCGTATTCGAGCATGGGAACGGATCGAAATCCCACGGAAACCTCTTACACTGGGTTTTACAAATTGCTCGAGGTTGGGAGAATCAACAAAATCGTCTTTGGGAGAAACGAAACGACCGCAAAGTATTACGTGGACGGCACCGACGAGGTATTTTTCACGTACTTGCCGTACGATGAACGCATCGCAAAGAAAATATTACAACCGAGACCGCACTCGAGAGGCGAGTTTATCGAGTTATCGCACCCGGGTGGGCATCCGTTTTGGTGGGTCTTAGGCCACGGGATTTTCAACGCGTTGTGTCCGTTGATCATCGTCGCGGTGTGCTACCAGATGTTGAACGAAATCTACCGCGCGGACGAAACAGAGGACCAGTTTGCGAATATTCACGCCAGGCAGTACTCGCCGGAGAAGTCTTCGATGGAAAATCGAAACACTTCGTTGGACGATATCGCCGGCATCGAGGCGTTGAAGGACGAAATGTACGAGTTGATTAAATTCTTGAGAGATTTTCAAAAGTATAAAGACGTCGGCGCGGCTGTTCCCGGGGGAATTTTGCTCAGCGGTCCTCCTGGTACTGGAAAAACGTTGTTAGCGCGATGTATTGCCGGTGAAGCCGGTGTTCCATTCTTCTCTGTCGCTGCCACGGAGTTTACCGATATGTTTGTCGGCATCGGTGCGTCTCGGGTGAGAAACTTATTCGCCGCCGCGCGTAAAGTTGCTCCGTGCATCATCTTTATCGATGAATTTGACGCCGTTGGACAAAAGAGAGCCGGTCAAAGTGGCACGGAGGAAGGCGTGGACGAACGCGTCGCGACGATTAACCAATTCCTCGCGGAAATGGACGGGTTCGAGGAAAAAGTTGGCGTCATGCTCGTCGCCGCGACGAATCGCCCGCAAGTTTTAGATCCCGCGCTTATTCGTCCCGGTAGATTTGATCGCATCATCGAAATGAATTTACCGAACAAGTCCGCTCGCTCAGATATCATTAGATTACATATCACCAAACGCGACGCGTGGGGTAACTGCGAGCCGGATTTGGATATCGATTACATCTCCAAACTCTCCTCGGCATTTAGCGGCGCCGATCTCGAAAACATGGTCAAGCAGTGCATCGCCAAAGCCGCCGGGCAAAAAGGTGGAATGGCGACGACTGAGGATTTCTTGAAAATCATCAATAGCATTCGCGCGACGAAGTCTTTCAGCAGCGGCTCCAAAGACGGCACGGACACTTTGATGACGAGATCCAAGTTCAAAGAAGACGTCGCCATGCAAATTATGAATCCGTATACTCGAGACTCGATTTGCTTATACACGGCCGCGCAAGTTGTCGTAGCTATGGTAGCCCCAGAATACGACGACGTTGCAAACGTCATCGTCTTCCCGGGAGGTAAAGAAACGTCGGTGATTCAATACATCGCTCGCGAGCTCGATTCGCAAGCGGCGATGAATGTGAGACGTCGAACGCAAATGGAATCTAAAATGTGTACTTTAGTCGCCGGTAACATGGCCGAAAGGTACATCTACGGTCCTTACGGCGTATCTACCATGTCCCATCGAGATATGGTCGTAGCCACAGATATCGCTTTAGACTACGTCTGCAAATACGGGTGGAGCGAACTCGGTCCGGTAGGTTTGATGCGCAAACGAATCAAAGAGGAAGAATTTTTAGGCTTGGGAGAGGACGATCACCCGGAAGAGCACTACAGATTTGAATACAACATGTCCGAAGAGCTCGACATGCTCGTATACAACGAAGTTCGAAAACTGATCATCACCTCTTGCCGCCGAGCTTTGTGCATCATGCACGAACCGAAAAATAGAGAGATGCTCTTCACGCTCAAGGAAGTTCTCATGACGACGGGCGAAATCAGCGGTCGAAACTTGATCGAAGTCTTTGAAAGAGCCGGCATCGAACGCACCTCGCAAGAGGATGAACTCTTCAAACCGTGGTCGGTCTGGGATTATAAATGGGGCGAAGAGTTTGAATTCTTTTACGACGAGTTCATACACCGATCTATGTCCGACGCGACCAACGAAGCCCACTACGAAAAGATCCGCCAACTTTGGTTGAAAAACATGCGCGACGAAACGTATTTACAAACCATAGGCCCGCACATCCGCGAACAGATGGACAAAGTAGACATGCGCCAAATGAAATACTGGAAAGCTTTGGACAAAAACGCTCCCGATTACGACCCGGAACTGGTTGAAAAATACAAAAACGGTGAAATCGAATGGTTAAGCGAGGACGACCCGAAACATTGGAGAGCGCAAAAGCGAGCGCTGAATAAACTCAGAGCCGAGCAAGAAGGTTTCGCCGATTATCCCTTGGTGGATATGTGGGAGCAAGGCGAGATCAATCCGTAGAAAGAGCTGTTTTGGTCCCGTAGAAGAGAGCGAAGAAGCCATTTAATACATCAATACTCATACTAAAATAATACTACTCTCATCCTCGATTCCAGTCCAAAGTCATCATAAAGTACACAATCATCATGCGAAGAAGGAAACGCTCAGAGAACGACGACGCAAGAAGAGAGAAAAGCGTACCTCTGGAGGACTCGAAAGTCTTTCGTGGTTGCTCTTTTTCTTTTTTTTTCTTCATGCAAAAAATTTTCTCCTTTCGAGACTGACACAAAATTAATCCGATCTCTCTTGTCCTTTAACTCCTCACAAAACAAAGAAGGACCGACGAGGACGCGAGAACGCACAGACGTCTCACGCATAAACGCGCAATACATAAGCACAGTTTTTGACGCACTTTTCATTTTCGAATAATAAGTGCGAAGAGAGAGAGAGAGAGAGAAGAGAAGAGCGAATTCTCGTCATCATGAGCAACAACAAGTCTTCGAACAACGCGATGATATCTTTCGCGGCGATCATCAACGCGGAAGCGTCGAGAGTGGTCGCCACGATGCGACAAAACAGCAAGTACGCGATTCTGGCTCGGCAGACGATGTCGTCTTCGTATGGGAGCGGTTCAAGTGCCGCGAGTGGTTTGGATATTGATGAGAGTTTGGTGGATGATCCATTGGTGCAGGAGTTTATGAGCTTGCGAAGGGCGCTGTTCGTGAACGGGTTGATGTTGGAGACCTCTTCTTCCTCCGCGCTCGGAGATTTTGGTGGTGGGAGCGAGAGTAGCAGAAACAATACTAATAATAAAATGGGTCAACAACCGTTATCGTGCGCGGATTTCATTCGACCGTTCTTGAAGTGCATCGTGAGCGTGGAAACGAGCGGCCCGATAACTTCCCAAGCGTTGTCGGCGGTGCATAAAATCTTGAAAAGAGATTTGATTTTTGGTTCTGACGACGTCGAGAAGGCTGTGGTGGTCAGAGATATCAGCGAAGCGGTGACAATGTCGAGGTTTGAGGCGACAGATCCGGATCACGACGATGCGGTGTTGTGTAAAATTTTACACGTTCTGATTGATTGTGTGGCGTGTCCGTCGGGGAGATTGCTCTCGGACGACGACGTGTGCGACGTGTTACAAGCGTGTTATAGAATTGGGCACCAAAGTGGAAAGGAGAGTGGGTTTTTGAGACACTGCTCGAGACACGCGATGCGAGAGATTGCAGAACACGTGGCGTTGAGATTGAAAGAGAACGTTGCAGCCGGCGGTTCCGAGGACGCGCGATTGGCGACGTGGAGAGATCAGTTGGCGAAGAGAGCATCGGCGTTCGAAAAGTTGTACGACGAGAAACAGAGGACGACGACTTCATCTACTCCGCCGAGATCACCGCACCACATTGCCATTTCTCCGGTGAACCGCGAAGGCAACGAGAGCTTTGACCCAGTACGAGGTCCGGGAGCCATCGAGGACGGTGGGCCTAAGATTGATGTTGGGACACCATCGTCTCCACCAACGAGAGCACCGATCGAAAAGCTCAAGTCTTTACCCGCGCCGCACGCTTCACCTGCGGCGTTGGAGATTTTCAAGTTTGCGTGCTCGCTTATAGAAGCGAGCAGTTCGGCAACTTTAGGCGCAGCGAAACAGAAAAGTGCATCGACTAGCAACAACGAGAACGGAGAAGACGGAACAGGTAGCGGAGATTCTGGCGAAGCTCCGACGGAGAGACCTCTCGTTTATGGTGGTGATAGAAGTGAAGAGGCTGAACAATCGCTCATGCTCTTTGGCATAGAACTTGTCGGGACATTTGTGGAAACCATCGTAGTTTCTAGCGCCACGAATAATAACGTGAAGAACAGATATCCGGAGCTTTTTGTTGCAATCCAAGACGACTTGTGCAAAGCTTTGACGAGTTTGAAGCCAAACGCGGCGCCTCCGGTTGCCGCTGCGGCATGCGGTTGCTTCACGATGTTGTACGCTACCATGCGTTCGGAACTTAAATTACAATTAGAAATGTTCATGCGCGTCGTGCTCATTCCTTTGTGCGCGGCGGGTAAGAATAAGGCGTCCTCGGCTGCGAATGCCACGTCATCAAACTCCGCGGTCACCTTTAACAGAGAAACGCAGCGCATCGCGTTGGAGACCGTGGTCGATTTGTGCAGACAACCGCACTTTGTGACTGATTGCTACATGCACTTTGACTGCGACTTGAGCAAAGCGTGTGTGTTCGAAGAGCTCGTGTCTACTTTATCCGCCTCTGCGTTTCCGGCGAATGGGGCGAGACTTTCCGGCGCGAATGCACTTTCTGTTGAAGGTTTACTCGCTATTGTTCGAACGGTGTCTCGATCGACAACCGCGGAAAGTAGCAGCGCAAGTTCTCCCCTCGGCGGCGATTCGTCCATGTTGCTCGGTGAGAGTAACGGCAAGAAGAAGGCATCCTCAACGGCAACGAACGGATTCTCGGATGATGGGATCATGAAGAATGAGGACGAGGAGGAAGGCGACTCGCCGGCGGCGCTGCGTGACGAATTGCGCGGATTAGATCCCTGGGAATACGTTAAAGCATCGGCGGCGCCGTCTGGAATCGCGCGCGCGCGAGGGTTGCGCAAATCGCGAGCGTTGAAACGTCGTCTCGTCGTTGCCGCGGAGCATTTTAATCGATCACCGAAGAAGGGCATCCCTTACATGCAAGAGTACGGCTTGCTTCCTGAAAATTTGACTGCCAAAGCCGTGGCGAAGTTTCTCAAGCTCGCCCCAGGTTTGGATAAAGAAGTCGTCGGTGAATACTTGGGCGATCCGAAAGATTTCCAAGTAGAAGTCTTGAAGGAGTACGCGGATTTGTTCAACTTTGAAAACGTTACGCTCGATAAAGCGTTGAGAACGTTTTTGGACGGTTTCAAATTGCCAGGCGAAGCGCAGAAGATTTCGAGAATTTTAGAAGCGTACGCGGCGAGATATTTCGGCGCTAATCCGAATTCGTGTGCCGATGCGGATTCGGCGTATGTTTTGTCCTATTCCATCATCATGCTCAATACTGACGCGCACAACAAGCAAGTGAAGAAGAAAATGACGCTCGAACAGTTTATTCGAAACAACCGAGGTACCAACGGTGGCAAGGATTGGCCGAAGGAAACTCTAGTCGCTATTTTCGATTCCATTGTTACTGACGAAATTCGTCTCACCGACGATGCCGCGCCAAAGCTTTCCAATTCTGCATGGCACGACGTCATGCGCGCGTGCGAAGTTGACCAGGGGAAATTTGATGCGCCTCCGGATGAATTCGAGTCGCGCCAATACGATGCGGATGTCTTTTCGCTCGTTTGGGCGCCGACCGCGGCTGCGGTTGCGGTCATCTTTGAACGCGCCACGGATGAAGATGTGCTCGAATCTTCCGTCGAAGCTTTCGTTGCCGTTGCGAGAATCGCATCCAATCACCGCATGACCGACGTTGTTGATCATTTAGTGGCGACGATGTGCGCCTTTGTCACCAAGGGTGCGCAGCGCGCCGTCGAGATGAACCCGTTGCGACCAGGTGTCGCTTTAGGCGAAGATGCCAAGACACGTTCTGCTGCTAAAGCTGCTTTTGCTGTCGCGAACGCGCACGGTGATGACTTGAGACGCGGGTGGTGTAACGTTTTGGATTGCGTCTTGCATATGCGACGATTGGGCGTCGTTCCGGACGACGTCGCCGCAACGCCGACGGACGCAGAGGAAGAGAGAGAACCCATCACATCGAATAACTTCATAACGAGACAGAAAGCCGCGCAAAGTGGCTCCTTGTTTCGTTCATTCTCTGCGCTCATTGGTGGGAGCGATTACGATTACTCCCTCGAGGAAGAAAAAGCGCGTTTGCCAGAACCGACGGAGAGAGAAAAAGCGTTGCTCGAGAAGTCTGATACGTGTGCGAGAGCGTGCAAGTTTTCCAATTTGTTTGCTGATTCCAAGTTTTTGGGAAAAGAAAGTTTAGCGCACCTTGTCGCTGCGTTAGCTTGGGCCGCTGGTGATCCAGCGCAGCCGCCGCAAAGTGCAGACGACGAAGACGCGGCATTGTTTTGCCTCGACGCTATGCTTTCCGTGTGTTATCGCAACAAGGACCGCGCGAGGTTGTGTCTCCCGAGAGTTGTGTCGCACATTAAAGCAATTGTTGGCGCTGCTACGCAAGAGCCAACGCCGTTGGTAGAGAGAGCAATCTTCGAACTTTTGCGAGTCGTTCGTAGAGTTCTTCCAGAACAAAGTGGCTTGCAAAGTCACGAGGATATTGCAAACTCAACAGCTGGGGGACCGAACGGCATCGCAGACGACCACGCCATAGATGCGTTGCGCGTTCTATTCTCGCTCGAGCCGCAAGTTGCAGATGCATTCTTCGAACGCATCGCGAAGTCGCTCAACCTTCTCGTTCGACAGTGCGCTTCCTTGCACATTAAAACTGCCAGAGGATGGGATACCATTTGCAAACTCTTGGCGGCGTCTTCTCGCCATCCAAAAGCCTCTGCTTCTGGTTTCGATGCATTGAGCTTTGTCATGGAATCTGGATCAAATATCAACGCATCGAACGCGCGCGCGCTCATTGAGTGCGCGTGTGCGTTCGTTGATAGCAACAGAGGCGGCGAAGAACGTTCAATCAAGGCTTTGAGTTTGCTCAAAGATGCGAACGACGCCTTGTGCGAACGCTCGAGATCGGCGGATTGTTCGAACGAGTTGCGTTCTGAAATCCTCGCCGGCGCGTGGGGTGATTTAGCTAAAGAACTCGCGCGATTTGCAAGCGAGGACGAACGAAGCGCAGTCAGAGATGATGCTGTCTTGACGTTGCAACACACTCTGCTCTCGGCGGAAGCGTTTGACGCGCCCGCGGAGCATTGGCTGGCTTTGTTCCATCACACGTTGACGCCTTTATTGAAACACGCGAGCGAAAATGTCCGACAAATCGCCAACGATGGCGATCGATACGACGATAATAGCAACGCGTGGGAAAGAACGGCGACTATTATCATCGCGTGCGTTTCAAAGTCATTCCTTCAGTACGCAGCGCCGATGAAAGCGGAAGATCCAGAGGCGTTTGCGCCGACGTGGTTAGCCGTTCTCGATCGCTTCGCCGAAGCGAAAAAGTATGCGAAAGGTGAAGCATTGATCGAAGCCGTGGTTGAAAACGCAAAGAATATGGCTCTCGTCTTGTGCAAACAAGATATCGTTCCGTATGCGGAAGAAGATGGAGAGGAAGTGTTGTACGTGGGGACTTGGCAAGCGCTTGGCAAAATCCACGAATCGTTAACTCCGGCGATTGTAACTTAAATTCAACATTAGCATTTATTACTATATTATTATTACATTATCGATACTACTACTGCTATACGTCATACTTTACATCACGGCGCGCGCCATTTCATAATCATCCTCGCGTACCCTATCGTATGCGCCGTCTCGTGGACGCCGTTCAACTTGCTCCTCTTCGGTTTCTCCAAAGCTACATCTTCTACGGCCACCTCTAAACCTTGCGCCTCGCAACAGATTCTGAACCGTTCCTCTACTAACTTATTCGTAGTTCGTCTGGTTTGGAATAGCACGATAGTGGATGTGGGATCCTTCTTCAGCCGCAACGCTAACGATTTCGCCAACGGCAGCTCTTGCGAACTGTAATACAAGCAATCCGAAAGAATAATCACATCGAACGTCTCATCGTCCGCCATCTTCGGCGCCAGTGACACATCGTCTTCTCCGCTCGTTTTACTCCAATGTCTGACCGATTCTTTCCTTCTCTTCTCTACCAAAGCGTTCACGATTTCCTCGTCCTCTTCCCAAAGGTGCGTTCGCAAGCGGATTCGACCGCACCTCGATTCCCACTTCGTCGTCCTCCTTTTCACATCCGCAAAAACGCCTTCCTTCATCCTCACCAACGCATCCCATCTCTCCAACGTCTTCGAGACGTTCTCCAACGTGTTTTTCCCACAATCTGCTAAGCAGACAGTTTTCGCGCCCAACGACGCCGCGACGAACCCGCCCAATCCTACGCCGCACCCGACTTCCAACACCGCTTTGTTCAACACAGGGAAAGACAAAGAAGAGGAGACTGATAAATACTCGCACAACGCCAGCGCGCAATTCCACACTCGGCACCCTAACTCTCCTGTATTCGTTTGCGATATAAAGAGAGGAGAGGTGAAATTGTTCAAGTGCAAAGCGTATAATTCTTCTTTCTCTTCTTCTTCTTCCTCTGTGTCTTCTTCTTCTTCTTCGTGTGGACGCATGTCGACGTTAAAATCGAGCGAAAAACCTCCACTCTCGTCGTTTTCCGAGATTCTATTCTCGTCGAAATCATCAGAGGAAAGAAGACACAGATCAGCACCGACGACCATATTATTCCTTCTAAAAGCGAGAGAAAAAGAGAGAATAGGTCGCGCGCAAAAACTCGTTAAAAGTGTTACTGTTGGTCTTGCTTTGTGTGCGTGCTCTTGTGAGTCGTCGTCTTGTTAAGTAATTTGTTCGGGAAAGAAATGTTTGTATCGGAAAAAGAGATTCAAAAATACGAGTTATCGTGCTTACCACTTATTTTACACGCAAGGTGAGGCATGTACCCTTTGTAGGCCAAACGAGATGAAAAGAGCTCTCTTTTGTTCACATTTTCTCTGTGCGAGGGGTTTAAGACTCCTCTTTGGGGTTTGTGGTGGAATTTTGCCAAAAGACATTCAAAAATACGAGTTCTAGTGCTTACCACTTATATGAGTTTGTGGATGTGATGTTAAAA
>Ga0181595_10002672_pt1 | contig 17613 bp, 17 predicted proteins | sample 041ome_7_FD_145604 | JGI IMG/M metagenome (GOLD analysis project Ga0181595, IMG submission 145604) | Coastal salt marsh microbial communities from the Groves Creek Marsh, Skidaway Island, Georgia - 041401AS metaG (spades assembly) | ecosystem: Environmental > Aquatic > Marine > Intertidal zone...
CGACATATCCGGGAGGCGATCCAATGAGCTTGCTGACAGAATGTTTTTCCATGTATTCAGACATATCGAGGCGCAGCATTTGTTTTTCATTATCAAATACATATTCCGCCAAAGCCTTTGATAGTTCGGTTTTTCCTACGCCGGTGGGCCCTAAAAAGAGAAATGAACCCAAGGGCTTATTGGGATCTTGCAATCCTGCTTTTGAAATTTTGATGGCTTTGGATACTCTTTCAATGGCATCTTTTTGACCAATCACTCTTTTTTCCAGTAAGTGTTCGATATTAACTAGTTTGTTATTTTCGCCCCCAGATAATTTTTCAAGAGGAATACCAGTCCATTTAGAGACAACCCCCGCAATATCCTCAGCATTAATAACTTCGTTAATGATTTTGGACTGCTCTTGTTCATTAAGCGAGTCATATTCCTTTTGAAGACTGGGAAGTAAGCCGTACATAATTTCACTTGCTTTCGTTAAATCCCCATTTCGCTGGGAGGCTTCTAGGTCTTCTTTTGCTTGGTCAATACGCTCATTAAGATTTCTTTTGGTGTCTAAAATCTTTTTTTCGGCCTCCCAGGTAGCATTGAGACTTTTGAGTTTTTCTTCTAATTCTTGAATTTGCTGATTAATGGTTTCATTCTTTTTTTCATCTTGTTCGCTATCCTTGGATAAGACATTTTTTTCCATTTGTAGTTTGATTAAATCGCGGTCTAATTGATCGATCTCCTCGGGCTTACTATCAATTTCCATTTTAACTTTACTGGCGGCCTCATCCATTAAGTCAATCGCTTTATCGGGAAGAAAACGGTCAGTGATATATCGATCAGATAACTGAACCGCAGCGAGAATGGCCTCATCGCTTATTCGTATACCATGATGAATTTCATATTTTTCTTTTAAACCTCTCAAGATGGCCACAGCATCAGAAGAGGAGGGCTCATTGACAAAGACCGGTTGAAATCTTCGAGTAAGAGCAGCATCTTTTTCAAAATATTTTTTATATTCATCAAGAGTAGTAGCTCCAACACAATGCAATTCACCTCGCGCCAAAGCGGGCTTCAACATGTTAGAAGCATCCATGGCACCATCTGATTTCCCCGCACCGACTAAGGTGTGAATTTCATCAATAAATAAAATAATTTTTCCATTTTCTTTATGAATTTCTTTGAGTACATTTTGAAGACGCTCTTCAAATTCTCCTCGGTATTTAGCACCAGCAAGAAGTAAGCCAAGATCGAGTATACGAATGACTTTATTCTCTAAGGATTTAGGAACATCTTTATTCACTATTCGTTGGGCCAACCCTTCAATCAGTGCTGTTTTTCCAACACCTGGATCACCGATGAGAATAGGGTTATTCTTAGTTCTTCTGGATAAAACTTGAATAGTTCTTCTTATTTCTTCATCTCGCCCAATCACTGGATCGAGCTCTCTATTTTGAGCTTTTTGCGTCACGTTAATGGTATATTTCTCTAAGGCGTTAAAGTTATCATCAGAACTTTCACTATCAGATTTAGAGTTTTTTCGAATTTCTGAAATTTTGCTTTGAATTTTATTTAAATTTAATCCTGCTTTTTTAATAAGATCTTCAATATTGCTATCAGATTGAATAGAGCTAATTAAAAGAGAGTCTATGGAAACATAGTTATCATGTTGCTCAGAGGCGAGTTTTTCTGCCTTTTCAAAAAGTTGGATTAACTTAGGGTCTGCGAAAACTTGACCATTGCCGCTGTGAGAGGGTTCTTTTGATAAATGATTTTGAATAGAAATTTTAATCTGATTGACATCACTGCCTTCCAAAGCTTTGACTATCAAATCATGATTGCTGTTGAGCAGTTCAGAGAAAATATGCATAGGGGTTATTTTTTGATGCTTTTTTCCTAAGGCTAAATTTTGGGCACCATTAATTATTTTTTTTGAACTATTAGTATATTTTTCAAAATTCATCATATAATTTATGTAGTTATAATTAATGAAGAAACAAGACCCGAAGAAAAAAATTATAGAAGATAAAAAAAAAGAGAAATTAGCCCAGAAGTTAAGAGAAAATTTAAAAAAAAGAAAAAAATCTGCTAAGTAGAAAATGCAAAAAGTAATTATTGAAGGTCCTGTTACCTTAAAGGGCGAAATTAATATCTCAGGTTCTAAGAACGCCTCCCTTCCAATAATGATCTCGACAGTCTTGTCAAAAGGAAGTTGTTTGATTAGCAACGTGCCTAACTTGCGTGATACAAGGTTTTTAGTCTCCATCCTTCAAGATCTTGGTTGCAATGTAGATTTCCAAAAAAATATCTTTGCGGTTCATAATTCAACAATTAGAAAAAAATCTGCTGATTATGAATATGTTCGACAAATGAGAGCATCAATTGTTTTGCTGGGACCGGTGATTGCACGATATCCAAAGTTTAAAATTGCTCTTCCGGGGGGATGTTCTATCGGAACCCGAGGTATTGATTTACATTTAGAGGCTTTAAAATTGATGGGAGTGAAAATTTCTATTCGCAGTGGCTATGTAATTGCCGAGCGAAAAAATAAACAACTCCAAGCCATCAAACACAAATTTCCCAAAATAAGCGTCGGTGCTACTCAAAATATAGTGATGGCCGCATCTCTTGCTAATGGAAAATCTGTGCTTAAAAATTGCGCTATTGAACCAGAAGTAATGGATTTAATAAATTTTTTGAATAATTGTGGAGCAAAAATTTCCATTAAAAATAGAACGATTACTATTTTGGGAGTAACAGACCTCGAACTGCAAAATCATGAAGTTATTCCAGATAGAGTAGAGGCGGGATCTTATATTTTAGCAGCGATGGCAACCAAAGGAAAAATTACTTTAAAAGATTTTGAGCCTCATCATTTGGAATTTCCTTTAAATATTTACCAATCGATGGGATTAACAATAAAAAAATTATCAGATCGAGTGTATGAGTTTGGTTGTAAAAATTTAAAATCGATTAAGAAAGTTTCCACTAAAGAGTATCCTGGCTATCCAACTGATCTTCAAGCACAGATGATTGCTACATTATTGAAAACAGGATTAAAATCGCGGGTAACAGAAAATATCTTTGAAAATAGATTTATTCATATCCCGGAACTAAGAAGATTTGGTGCTGATTTAAAATTAAAAGATAAGACGGTTGAAATCCAAAAAGTAAGCGAACTCTTTGGTGCAGAGGTGATGGCTACAGATATTCGAGCTAGTTTCTCTTTGATTATTGCAGCGATGATGGCAAAAGGCACCACGACCATTGATCGAATTTATCACCTAGATCGAGGATATGAAGATTTTGATTTAAAATTAAAAAAATGTGGCGTAAACATAAAAAGGAAAAAATGAACTCAAATTTGATTATTGCTTGTCCTAAGGGTCGATTAGAAACGAAGGTAGTTAAATACCTCGCGGATCGAGGTTTGGAAATGGAAAAGGCATTTTTTGATGATGAGATTAGAAAACTGACTTTTGATACAAATTTTAAAAATATAAAAGTAATTAAGCTTAAGCCTTCCGATATCCGCTCGTATACCATTTTAGGAGCCGCAGACATAGGTTTTGTTGGGTACGATGATATTTTAGAAAACACATCTGAAAATATTGTGCTTTTGCAGAAAACCTCCATTGGTAAATGTCGTATTTCCATTGCGTCTGGTCGAAAAGAAATCGACTTTTCTGAAAAAAAAGTTTTTAAAGTAGCCACCAAATTTCAAAATATCTCTGAGCAATATTTTCAAGATCGAAATATCCAAACAGAAACGATCAAACTCAATGGTTCAATTGAATTAGCCGTGAAATACGGCGTGGCCGATTTTATTTTAGACTTAGTACAATCAGGTCAGACCCTCAAAGACAACCAACTTTATGAAAATGTCATTATTAATAACGACATCTCAACCGTTATTATTAGTAGTTATTATGCCTATGACATCAAAAAAGATTTTATAAAAAAACTATTAATTAAAGGACTATAGTGAGAATTGTTTCTAAAAATTGGATAGCATCCAACTTAACATCCTCTCTTCAAACTTCTTCCTCCGTAGCCACCACTGTAAAATCAATCATTGAGGATGTAAAAAAAAATGGCGATCAGGCAATTCTCCAATATGTCCAAAAGTTTGAAAATTCTCAAGCTACAATTAAAAATATTAAATTATCTAAACAAGATTTAAAGAACGCTTATCATTCAATATCAAAAGAAGACAAACAGGCCTTAAAGTTAGCATATAAAAGAATTTACTATTACCATGCAAAACAAAAAAAAACTTCTTACTCCTATCCAGATCAATTAGATACGAAGTTTTATATTCAGTGGAATCCTATTGATAACGTAGGTTTGTATATTCCAGGAGGAATGGCATCGTATCCTTCAACAGTTTTAATGACCACCATCCCTGCAAAAATTGCAAAAGTTCCCAATGTCATGCTTTGTGTGCCTTCTAAAAATGGAATTACTTCAAATTTAACTTTAGCCGCTGCTTATCTTTGTGGAGTTGATCATGTGTACAATATTGGGGGAGCGCAGGCGATTGCGGCCTTTGCTTACGGAACAAAAACTATCAAAAAGGCTGATAAAGTTTTTGGTCCAGGCAATCAATTTGTAGCGGAAGCCAAAAAACAACTCTTTGGCACAATAGGCATCGATCTTCCAGCCGGACCCTCAGAGGTGATGGTTATTGCCAATGATAAGTCTAATCCTTTGTGGATAGCATATGATGTCCTCGCTCAAGCTGAACATGATCCAAATGCAAAGACTTATGTTGTCAGTACATCAAAAAATTTACTTCAACGAGTAGAAAAAGAAATCTCTTTACTAGTTAAAAATTCTAAAATTCAAAATATTGATCAGTCAATTAAAAATCATTGTTTTTTGATATATGCAAAAGATAAAAAAGAGATTTATGAAATTTCTAATTTTATAGCTCCCGAGCACCTCCATATTCACTCAAAGTTTTCAAAAGATTTACTTAAGAATATTATCCATGCAGGCTCGGTATTTGTGGGGGAAAGGGCTCCTGTTGCGCTTGGAGATTATACTATGGGCACCAATCATGTCCTTCCGACAGATCAAACGGCTAAATTTGCCTCTGGTTTAAGCGTGGATGATTTTATGAAAAAAACTGTGTTCATTGATGCAGGTAATAGGACGTTGAAGAAGATTTCAAAAGCAACCTCTCATTTAGCTCGAAAAGAAGGTTTAGAAGCTCACGCTTTATCAGTTGAAATTCGCAAGATCAAAACATAAGATACTTCGAATATGTCCAAAGAAGATGCAATCGAATTTCAAGGTGTAGTTTCAGAGTTGCTACCCAATGCTATGTTTAAGGTCAAACTTGATAATGAACACGAAGTCATAGCGCACACATCTGGTAAGATGAGAAAAAATAGAATTAGAGTTTTAGCAGGTGATAGGGTTACTGTTGAAATGACACCATACGACTTAACTAAGGGCAGAATAACTTTTAGGTCAAAGTTTTAATGAATAATTTTTTAAAAGGAGTAATACCGTGTCTACAAAACTTATTGTTACAAATTACAAAAATTTCAAATGTGGAGTTAAACTTAACGAAGGGGAGTTGGTTAATATACGCTTTCAACCCAATGAAGATGTTCAAATTGGAGATATTTACAAAGTAAAGATTTCTGAAATCCTCCCTAACGATAGTGGAGCATTTGTTACTTATGGCAAAGGAGACCAAAGAGGTTTCTTTAAGCGTATCAATCTTCCAAACGGAGATAAAGTTCACGAGGGCCAATCACTCCTTTTACAAGTCCGAAGTATCGGTTCTAAAGATAAGGTCCACCTGTTTACCAATAATATTATTTTAACAGGTAAATTTATTAATCTTCTTCCATATGGTGATGAAATTATTCTCAGTCGAAGAACTCGAAAAAATCTCGATACTAATCAACAAGATAAAATTATGGATGCATTGAGTGAGTCAGAAGTTGGCTTAATTGCTAGACATAACTTAGTTCCTGAAAACTTAGAGATAGCGCAATCTGAACTTCAATCTCTCAACCAACAATGGAAAGAAATTGAATTAAATGCGAAAGAGTTATCGGACGAGGGTTTAGTTTTTCAAAATACTTATTTTGATCAAAATTTTGTTTGTGATTATTCAGATAAAAATACTGATCAGATCATTTTTAGTGATCATGATCGATTTGAAAAAGTAAAAACTTGGGATGAAGGCCTAGACTCTAGTTTTGCAAATATTTGTGAAGAAATGTCCCCCGAGCAAATAGAAGAAAATTTTAATTTTGAAGAAAAAATTGATTATCTGATCGGACATCAATATGAACTTCCCAGTGGTGGGAATATTATGTTCGGTAAAACCGATGCGCTCACAGCTATCGACGTGAACACAGGAACAGCAAAGCGTTTCGATACAAACCGTGAGGCTATTCAATTAATTGCAAAGTTGATCAAACTTAAGAATATTTCAGGCAAAGTTGTCATCGATCCTGTTGCCAGTGATCAAAACACTCTTCGAAAACTTGTCGGGATGTTGAAAAATGAATTTCGTGATGATTTAAGTATCACGAATGTTTATGGATATACTCGAGGCGGACTTCTGGAGTTAAGCAGATCAAGAAACGACCGCTCCATCGACGAATTAAAGCTAAATTAATAATTTAATTAGAAGTGGTGGCCAGAGACGGAATCGAACCGCCGACACGAGGATTTTCAGTCCTCTGCTCTACCGACTGAGCTATCTGGCCATCGAACGTAATTTCTATTATATAAATATTATCTTTTCTACTAAAAATTAACGACTTCTTGGTGGATATGATAACTTTTGAATATCACAGAGAAGGGAATCGTAACTCATGACAAATTTTGAAAAAGTAAAACAATTTATGCAAACTTTTGGGCAAGAAGTAAAAACAAAACCATCATTTAGTGATGAGAAAACAAATCAATTACGATTAGATCTCATAACAGAAGAATTAGCAGAATTAAAACATGCAATGAGCAGTAAAGATTTATTAGAGGTAGCCGATGCATTAACCGATATTCTTTATGTAACTTATGGGGCAGGGCATGCATTTGGTATAGATTTAGATAAATGTTTTGATGAAGTTCAAAACTCAAATATGAGTAAGTTAGGCAAGGACGGAAAACCTATTTATAACGACTCAGGAAAAGTAATGAAAGGGCCTAGTTATTTCAAACCAGATTTATCAAAATTCATCTAATTTAAAAAAAGATTATTACCACCAGTATGCATACTACGTAGTATATAATTCTATTCCTTAAATATTTCCAAAAATCATCCCTTTTTCGAAGGTAAAAAATTAACTCAGCTATCGTTGCAATCAGAATACAAAGTAAAATAGACTTAAGCATTATTTGCCTAAAGTATTGACCATTACAATTCCCAACAAAATGAAAAAACAACCAAATATTGAAAATATATTTGGCATTTGATTAAATTTAAGAACTCCTAATAAAAGTGTACCGATAATTACTATACCCGCATAAGAGGCATAGGCAATTCCCATAGGTAAAATTTTCATCGCCCTAGATAGAAAAAATACACAAGCGACAATCGATAAAGCGCTCAATAACGAAGGGACAAATTTTGTGTAACCATCGGAAATTTTTGCGAAGTTGTTAGAAGCAATGCCACAAGTCATAGCGATGATTAAATAGAAATAACTCATTAGTATAGAGGGGCGTTCTGTTGCCCGGCCGCCCCAAAGCCGCGCTTACCTAATTAGATTAAGCAGCGAGTGCTAATTCGTTATCGTTAGCAATTATTTTAAAGTTTCTATATCGAAGAAACGCGTACAACGAGCAAAAACTATATCCTTCAGAGCACGTCAAACCTATATCACCCCCAAGTGTTTTATGGTGGAGGTGTCGGGTACCGCCCCCGAGTCCGATACACCTATTACATACAGCGTTTATTGCTATAGTTGATAAACAACGGAGATAATATAGTCTTAATAATGAATCATTTAAACACCTATGAAAAAAAAAACTGTAAAAACACCGAATTTTAAAGAATTTAAGACAACAAGAGCTACATCATCTGCTTTAGAGAAAATATTATATAAACCAATCCCCATTCTCGATCATGGATTTATTCGGGTGATTGATTACATGGGAACGGATCAATCTATTGTTCAAGCTGCTCGCGTCTCATATGGTGAGGGAACAAAGAAATTAAGAGAAGACAGGGGTCTTATTCGTTACTTACTTAGCCATTGGCACACCACACCCTTTGAAATGTGTGAGATTAAATTCCACATCAAGCTACCTATATTTGTTGCTCGTCAATGGATTAGACACCGCACTGCTAATGTAAATGAATACTCTGCTCGGTATTCTGTTTTAGATAAAGAATTCTATGTTCCTGAAATGGATCAATTAGGCTCTCAATCCACAACTAATAAGCAAGGACGCTCCAATACACTGGATAAAAATTTTGCTAAGCACGCACAAAATTTGATCAAAAAAAATTCTGAGCAATTATATGACGACTATCAAGATCTTTTAAAGGGTAAACTTTTAAATAATGATGAATATGTTGAAGGAGAGGGGCTGGCACGAGAACTTGCTCGAACAACCCTTCCATTAAATTATTACACTCAATGGTATTGGAAGATCGACTTACATAATTTGATGCACTTTTTACGTCTACGTGCGGATAGTCATGCGCAATATGAAATACAAATTTATGCAGAAAAAATGGTGGAGATTTTAAAAAAATGGGTTCCTTTGACTTATGAAGCTTTTGAGGATTATCGCTCAGACTCATTTCAACTTTCTAAAGAAGGAGCTAAGCTTGTTAAAGATAAGTTGGCTAATAAAAAAATAAATCCAGCAAATTATAAATTATCTTTGAGAGAAATAAGAGAAATAGAAAATAAGTTTGATATTAAAGTTTCTTAATTATTAAATTTATTCGTAATTTTACTAGCGATATTTTCAAATTTTTTTGAATAATCATCTTTATAATCAAAACAGTAAGGTTTGCCGTCATCACAACTTTTGGGAATTTTAAGGTTAAAGGGCAGTTCTTCAATTAAAGTTATATTTTCTTTGAGAAGCATTGATTTCGTTTTAGATTCACCAAAAATATATCTTTTTTGACCATTTTCCTCTAGGAAGGACATGTTCTCTACAACGCCCAAAATAGGCACGTTAACTTTAATAAACATATTGATGCCTCTGATGACATCCTTTAATGACAGTAATTGAGGAGTAGTCACAATTAATGTGCCATCCAACTTGAGCTTCTGAGACATGGAAATCTGAACATCTCCAGTTCCAGGTGGAAAATCCACAATAAGAAAATCTAAATCTCCCCAATGTGTCTTATTAATAAGTCCGTCGAGTCCTTTTGCCAGCATAGGACCTCTCCAGACGACTGCTTGGTCTTCGTTGACCAAAAATCCTATGGACATGGCTTTGATGCCAAATACCTCAAAAGGAACAAATTTACCCTCTTTTACTTCTGGTTCTTTGTCTCCAATGCCAAGGAGAGTAGGAACACTCGGGCCATAGATATCTGCATCTAGTAGTCCTACTTTATATCCCTGATTGGCTAGAGTAATTGCAACATTGCACGCAACAGTCGACTTTCCCACACCACCTTTACAGCTTGAAATTCCAAAACAGGTCTTGATATTCATCTATTAAACACTACATATATTGTATCGTGTTCAAAAACAAATTTAAAATTTTTGCTATGGATGGCCCTTGGGGTTCATCTTCAGGAAATAATAATCCTGGCTCTGGTGGCGGTTTCTCCGGTGGTGGCCATAACAAAGACTCCATCGATGACTTATTAAATGATTTAAAAAATAAATATAAAATTAAATTACCTTTTAAAGGAGGGATGAAAGGAATTTCTTTCATATTACTCCTCGTTTTTTTAGGTTGGCTTGCAACCGGTTTTTACCGCGTTGAACCAGATGAACAAGGTGTTGAACTTTTATTTGGAAAGTGGAATGAAAGAACTACCGCACCAGGACTTCATTACTTTTTTCCAACCCCAATTGGCAAGGTTTTGACCCCTAAAGTTGAAGCTATTAGAAAAATAAATGTTGGTTTCCGTGATAGTGGCTCATCAAAAAGAGATATATTAGAAGAAAGCATGATGCTTACTTCCGATCAAAATATTTCAGATTTAGATTATACTGTGCTTTACAGAGTTAAAGATGCAGGTCAATTTTTATTTAATCTTCGTGACCCCGAAGAGACTGTAAAAGTAATCTCTGAGAGCGTGATCAGAGAGGTTGTCGGCTTGACCAGATTAGAAGATCTTTTAACCGTTTCAAGACAATCGGTGGAAAGAGAATCTAGATCTTTACTACAAGAGCTATTAGATGATTATGAAGTTGGTATTCTTATTCAATCTATTCAACTTCAAGATGTGAATCCTCCAAGTCAAGTTATCGACGCATTTGATGATGTTCAAAAAGCAAGACAAGATAAAGAAAGAACCGTCAACCAAGCAGAAGCTTACAGAAACACAATTGTTCCTGAAGCTCGAGGTGAGGCTGAAAAAATTCTTCAGGAAGCCGAGGGTTATAAAAACAAATTGATTAAACAAGCTGAAGGTGAAGCGAGTCGATTTACCCAAGTTCTAGATACTTATATGCAAGCCAAAGAGACTACCAAAAAAAGAATTTATTTAGAGACTCTTCGTGATGTCCTAGCTGGCTCAAGTAAAATCATGATTGATCAAAATTCTGGTAACGGAGTAGTTCCTTACCTGCCGTTAAATGAGCTTAATAAAAACAAATCGGGAGATAACAACTAATGAAAACTAAAAATATTATTATATTAGGGGTTTCTTTCTTTTTCATACTTTTTGCATCAGGATTTTTCTTTGTCGTAGATCAAACAAAACAAGTAATTGTTTTGCAATTTGGCGAACCTCGTGCCGTTCATCAAACTCCAGGCTTAAAATTCAAATTACCTTTTATTCAAAATGTTGTTTATTATGATAGCAGGGTGCTCAATCTTGACCCCGCCCAAGAGGAAGTCATTCTTCGAGATCAAAAGCGTGTCGTGGTTGACTCGATTGTTCGTTATATAATCAAAGACCCATTAAAGTTTTTTCAAACTACCAGAACAGAATTAGCATTAAACGATAGGTTAGGCAGGATTATCAATTCATCTGTAAGAGGTGTAATTGCGCAATACCAACTCAACGATCTTTTATCGGATATGCGTAAGAAAATTATGGAAGAAATTTTTGAAAATGTGAGAGAGGATCAAGATAATTTTGGAATTGAAATAGTGGATATTCGTCTAAAAAGAACCGAATTGACTCCGGAAGTTCAATCTAATGTTTTTGATAGAATGAGAACGGAAAGAGAAAGAGAAGCAAATCTCCTAAGAGCTGAGGGTCAAGAAATTTCTCAAAAAATTAAAGCAACAGCTGATCGTGAAAAAATTGAAATTATTGCAGAAGCAGAAAAACAATCAAATATTATGAAAGGAGAAGGGGAAGCGTCTAGAAATACTATTCTAAATCAAGCTTTTGCCCAAGATCCAGAGTTTTTTGAATTTATTCGCTCTATGGAAGCTTATTCCGATACCTTTAAGGATGGTTCAACGACGATGGTCATTTCTCCTGATAGTGATTTCTTTGAATATTTTGAAAACTCTGATGGTAATAATTAATAATTTCTAAAGGAGAAAACTAATGAAAAAATTTTTTTCATTTTCCATTTTTAGTTTACTTTTTTTTATAAATAATTCTTTTGCGCAGTTTGAGAGAGGTTACGCTGATCTCGTTGAGGAATTGTTACCTTCCGTTGTTAGTATTGCTACCTCACAAACTGTCGAAAGAAGAACAGGCTCAATACCCGAGCTACCTGAAGGTCACCCTTTTAACGAAATGTTTGAAGATTTTTTTGGCAATCAAATGCCCAAAAGGGAAAATATGACCGGTCTTGGTTCGGGATTTATCATTAGCTCTGAGGGATATGTGGTCACTAATAATCATGTCATTAGTGGAGCAGATCAAATAACTGTTATTTTTAATAATGGCATAGACGAAGTTCCTGCGGAATTAGTGGGCACTGATCCTAAAACTGATATTGCAGTTTTAAAAATTGATCCCGTTAAAGTAGATATTAAAAATGTCAATTGGGGAGACTCTGGTAGTTCTCGAGTTGGTGATATTGTGCTGGCAATTGGTAATCCTTTAGGACTAGGCGGAACTGTTACCTCTGGAATAATCTCTTCAATAAATAGAGATATTGGAGGTGGTCCATATGTTGATTTCATTCAAACTGATGCACCCATAAATCGTGGTAATTCTGGTGGTCCTTTATTCAATTTAGACGGTGAAGTGATTGGAATAAATTCCATGATTATTTCTCAAACTGGTGGGAGCGTAGGGCTTGGTTTTTCTATCCCCTCTAACACGGCTAAGTTAATTGTTGAGCAGATTATCTCTTTTGGTCAAGCAAAGCGAGGATGGTTGGGTGTACAAATACAAGACTTAACCCCCGAATTTTCTGAAAGTTTGGGTTATGACTCCACTGATGGCGCATTTGTGGCCTCAGTTAGCCCCGAAAGTCCAGCTGCAAAATCTAATATTCAGGCAGGAGATATCATCATCGAATTTGATGGTAAAAAGATCACATCTTTTAAAGACTTACCAAAAGTAGTGGCAGAGACCCCTATAGGTAATGAAGTAAAAGTAAGTGTTTGGCGAAATGGTGGTTTAATCGAAATAACTGTTCAAATAGATGAGCTAGATGAAGGTAACACTATTCAAGCAAACTCAGAAGGAGTTTACATTGAAGAGTTAGATATTACTTTAGTTGAACTAGATATAGATAATGCTGAAATGCTAGGGATCGAGCCCTCAACTTCTGGAATTTTGGTTAAGAGTGTAGGTGAAAATAATAAAAGTCTATTGGTCAATGATGTTATCATCCAAGTATCAAGTGAAAAAATTTATGATCTTGCTTCTTTTCAGAAAATGGTCAGCGATAGTATAAAATTAAAACGAGATAAATTGTTGCTAAGAGTAGTTAGAGAAGGCAATGAGTTTTGGTTAATAAACCCGCTCATTATTGAATAAATCTATTTTTATTGTAGGTCCGACCTGCGCTGGAAAAAATGATTATGCATATGAGTTATCTAAAAATTTTGATATTGAAATAATTAATGCAGATAGCATTCAAGTATATAAGCAATTAAGAATATTATCCAATAGACCGACTGATAAAGAATTAAAGATAGTTCCCCACCACCTATACGGCCATATTAATAATCAAGAATATTCGGTCAATCATTGGATTAATGATGTAAAACAAACTCTTCAAAATATTTATAATCGAAATAAAATTCCAGCGTTCGTTGGAGGGACGGGTTTTTATATTCAATCCCTAATTGAAGGGTTATCTGAAATGCCAAGCATTAGCCAAAAATTTAAACAAGAGGCTGAAAATTTATTTTTTAAAAAAGGCCCAGACCATTGCTTAGACCTTTTATCCAAGTACTATCAAGAAAATATATTTCCCAAAGACAAACAAAGACTAATTAACCGATTAGCATTTTGTCTGGAATATAATGATATTATGGAAAATCATTATAGCAAAAAAACACCCATCACTCCCAACCCATTGGTGATACAAGTTGTTAAACCAAAGCGGGATTTGTATGAACTGGCAGAAACTCGCTTTCATAAAATGATTGAAGCAGGAGCCTTAGATGAAGTCAAAAGTTTACATGAGTCCAAAAAAATATCTAAAACTCTTTATAAAGCACACGGTTTACCGGAGCTATTGGCTTGTATTAGAAATAAAATGAGTCTGGAGGATGCTATTTTTGATGGCATTCAGAATACAAAAAGATATATCAAAAGACAATTTACTTGGTGGAATAATCAAAAGTTTAGCCAACTAAATTTAAGAATTAATTACAAAAAAAGCTTCCCTAAAGATTCAATTGAAAATATAAGTATATATCTAAATCAATGAGCTTAGATCAAGAAATTTCCGGTGCAGAGATCATCCTTCAAGCATTAAAGGATCAAGAAGTTGATACTATCTTTGGATATCCTGGAGGCGCGGTTCTTCCTATTTATGATGCAATTTTTGGTCAAAATTTTTTAAAGCACGTTCTTGTAAGACAGGAAGCGGGCGCTGTTCATGCTGCTGAGGGTTTTGCCCGTTCAAGTGGAAAAGTAGGAGTATTGCTTGTTACCTCTGGTCCGGGTGTTACTAATGTTGTAACGGGACTTACTGATGCATTAATGGATAGTATTCCAATAGTTTGTATTAGTGGACAAGTACCCTCCCACTTAATTGGGACAGATGCTTTTCAAGAATGTGATACCACCGGTATTACAAGGCCCTGTACAAAACACAATTATCTTGTGAAAGACGTAAATAAATTATCTGAAATTATTCATGAGGCTTTTGAAATTGCTCGTTCAGGTAGGCCTGGACCGGTTTTAATTGATGTTCCCAAAGACATTCAATTTGCAAAAGCAAAATATACCCCTAAAAACGAAGTATCATTTAAATCTCATCGAATAAAGTCAGGATCCTCAGAAATTGATATTCAATTTATTGAAAAATTAATCGAACACATTCAACAATCCAAAAAACCAGTTTTTTATGTAGGAGGCGGTTGTCTTAACTCAGGACCGCAAGCAAGTCAGGAACTAATGAAATTAGTCCAAAAAACTAATATTCCTGTAACTACAACTCTTCATGGCTTAGGGTGTTATCCTGGTGAAGACTCAAAATCACTGGCGATGCTAGGCATGCATGGCACGTATGAGGCTAATTTGGCTATGAACGAATGTGATTTAATGATTAATGTTGGAGCAAGATTTGATGATCGGGTAACAGGTCGATTGGATGCATTTTCTCCTAATTCAGTTAAATTTCATTTTGATATAGATCAAAGCTCTATTAATAAAAATGTTAAAGTCGATTACCATACCAATACTGATATTTTACTCTCCTTAAAAGCTATCAATGACCATATTGATAGAAGGGGGATAAATTTTGATCAAAATCAATACGATCCATGGTGGCGTCAAATAGAGGAGTGGAGAGGTAAAGATTGTTTACATTATGAACAGGGTGATGAAGTTATTAAACCACAGCATGCCATCAAAAGACTCTATGAGCTAACTAATCAACAAGACACTTTTATTACCACCGAAGTTGGGCAGCATCAAATGTGGGCTGCACAATATTATAAATTTTCAAAACCAAATCGTTGGATAACCTCAGGGGGTCTTGGCACGATGGGTTTTGGTATGCCTGCCGCAATTGGTGCTCAAATGGCAAATCCCGAAGCACTTGTAGTTGATATAGCGGGTGAGGCCTCATTTTTAATGAACATCCAAGAAATTGCTACTGCTGTGCAATATAAATTACCAATTAAAATTTTTATTCTTAATAATGAATACATGGGAATGGTTCGGCAATGGCAAGAACTGCTTCATGGTAGTCGTTATTCTGAGAGTTACGTAGATGCTTTACCTGATTTTAAAAAATTAGCTGAAAGTTTTAATGCAGTCGGCGTCAGAGCTAAAAATCTATCTGAACTTGATGACGCTATTAAGGAAATGATTTCTGTCGATCGTCCAGTTATTGCAGATATTTGGGTAGATAAAAAAGAAAATTGCTTTCCTATGATCCCGAGTGGTGCAGCTCATAATGAAATGTTGTTATCTAAATATGATAAGGAAAAACCTGAAAACCAAGAAAAAGGAAAAGTTTTAGTTTAATTGATGTCTAATTCCTCTGTTTATCCCACTCCTATAAACGCATTTAAACAATCCAAAAGAAGCGTTCTTTCAGTTATTGTTGATAACGAACCTGGTATCTTAGCAAGGATTGTAGGTTTATTTTCAGGGAGAGGATATAATATTGAAGCTTTAAATGTGACTGTAGTAGATGTAGAGAATAATTTATCTCGCATAACTATTGAAACATTGGGAGAAGAGCGAGTCATTAAACAAATTATCGCTCAATTAGAAAAACTTGTTCCTGTACATAGTGCTACAAATTTAGCAAATCTCAAAGAGTCATATGAGGCTGAAATTTGTCTTGTCAAAATAGAGTTTGAGAACGAAGACCAAGACCATAAAATTTTAAACTTTGCTGATATTTATAGAACAAGAACCGTTCAAAAAAGACAACATTTAGTTGTTTATGAAATTTCGGGCACAAGTGAGAGGATTAATAAATTTTTAGATGACTTAACCACCATCAGTGGTATAAAAGTCGAATTAGTTCGAAGCGGGCCTATAGGGCTCGGTATATAGTATTTTTAGGGGGTAAAATGAAAGTTTACTACGAACAAGACGCAGATTTTAGTATTATTAAAGATAAAAAAATTGTCATTATTGGTTTTGGATCACAGGGTCATGCCCATGCACTTAACCTCAAAGACTCAGGTGCAACGAATGTGGTTGTGGGCCTAAGAGAGGGTTCATCTTCCATAGAAAAAGCAAAAAATGTTGGTCTTACTACTCAAACTCCTGAAGAGGCAGTCAAAGATGCAGATATTGTAATGTTTTTAGCTCCTGACGAAAATCAACAAGACATCTATGAAAATCAAATCCACAATAATATTAAACAAGGAGCTGCTCTTGCATTTGCTCATGGTTTAAATATTCACTTTCAACTTATCTCCCCTAGAGAAGATTTAGATGTTTTTATGGTTGCCCCAAAAGGTCCGGGCCATACGGTTCGAGGAGAATATTTAAAAGGGGGTGGCGTCCCTTGTCTTATTGCTGTTGATAAAAATGTAAGCGGTAATGCTAAGGAGATTGGTTTAGCTTATGCCTCAGCTGTGGGTGGGGGTAAGTCAGGAATTATTGAAACTACTTTTAAAGAAGAGTGTGAAACAGACTTATTTGGTGAGCAGACAGTCCTTTGTGGAGGGTTAATGTCCTTGATTAAAAATGGTTTTGAAACGTTAGTAGAAGCGGGTTATGCACCTGAAATGGCATACTTTGAATGTTTACACGAAGTTAAGCTGATTGTTGATTTAATGTATGAAGGCGGGATGGCTAACATGCGTTATTCTATTTCAAATACTGCTGAATATGGAGATTATACAAGGGGTCCACGTGTTGTGCCTAATGAGGCAACAAAGGCTGAAATGAAAAAAGTCTTAACTGAAATACAAGATGGCACATTTACAAAAGAATGGATGGCGGAGCATAAATCTGGACAAATCAAATTTAAACAGATGAGAGATCAGGCTGCTAAACATCAAATCGAAGAAGTTGGAGCAAAACTAAGATCTATGATGCCATGGATTGCCTCGAATAAATTAGTAAAAGATATCTAAGACATTGTCAGATAGAGTTTTAATTTTTGATACCACGCTGAGAGATGGGGAGCAATCCCCAGGAGCGTCTATGAATCAAGAAGAAAAACTCTCAATTGCAAGACTTCTTCAAGAACTCAAAGTAGATATTATTGAAGCTGGTTTTCCTATTGCCTCAAAGGGAGATTTTAATTCTGTCCAAGCCATTGCCAGAGAAATTAAAGATTGCCAAGTAGCCGGTCTGGCAAGAGCTAAACATGAAGATATCGAAACAGCCTGGAATGCTGTAAAGGAAGCAAAAAACCCTCGAATCCACACCTTTATAGCTACTAG
>Ga0181595_10002683_pt1 | contig 17545 bp, 19 predicted proteins | sample 041ome_7_FD_145604 | JGI IMG/M metagenome (GOLD analysis project Ga0181595, IMG submission 145604) | Coastal salt marsh microbial communities from the Groves Creek Marsh, Skidaway Island, Georgia - 041401AS metaG (spades assembly) | ecosystem: Environmental > Aquatic > Marine > Intertidal zone...
TCTCATTCGTCTGACAGGACCGGCAAAACAAAAGTCCAGTCCGAATAGGGGCTATTCGAGGTTTCGCTGCCAATGCTGAAATAGAGGTGTCTGGGTGCACCTTAATAACGCTTTTGGAAAAGACCTCTCATTTCGTAGAAACGCGAGGCTTCCTCAATAAAATCCGCCAACAGGGGCGCATTCAGTTCGTCTCTCAACTTTTGCGCCACATCCAGAAGGCTGTCTTTTGAAGCGGCCCGGCCGGGGCGCAGCAACTCGTAAATAGCCATGACTTCGTCCTGAGGAATCTGTGCCATCTCTGCGGCGCGCTCAAAGTTTTTGGCGAGCGTGGAGCGACCCACTGATTTGGAAATCTCGGCCTGCTGTTCCAAAGCCCGAGGTGTGATACGCAAGTCTTCCATACTGATGTCGCCGCTTAGCACGGCCTCCATTGTCAGCGAAGACAGAGCCTTGCCGCGATTTCCTGTCACATCATCAGGCCTGGTTTCTGCGATGGGGTAATCTCTTGCGGTCAGCGGTGTGTCAGCCATCAGCTGTCCTTCAGAAACGTTATTGTCAGGTCCTCGGGCGTAGCACCGTCTTCCGTCATGTCGGTCTCGATCGCATAGATCAGCGCCACGCGGGCATGGAATCGCGCGCCCAAAGCTTCGCCCTGAGTGGGGACGACGACGGGATCGGGCAGCTTGCCCCTAGCATAGACTGTCGCATTGAACGCCATCATTTCATAGTGCTCAAGTGTGGTGATGGGCGCGTTTGAGAAGAGTTCTAGATTGTTATGTGGACGCCGGTCTTTCTGGTGAATGACTGCCGTGCCCTTGGACTGGATGCCAATGCCAACGCCTGTGCCTGATAGCCGGGCAGCACTCAGGCCAAGGAACGAGGTATCCGCCGTGTGCCAGAAACGCACAAGCCGCATGGTGCCACCGCCGCGTTCGATCCCGGCTTTCAGCGCGCGCTGCACGGCGCTGAGCCGATGGCCCGCCAGAGTGCGGAAGATTTTGGTGCCAAACCCCGGGCTTACGCCAACAACGATCTCGGTCGGATCAGTCCCCGGATCGGCAGCGCCCATGCTATGATATCGGATGGCTTTGGCCTCACCCATTTCACTTGCTGCCTCGGCACGCAGAACCTCGTCACGGTCAAGAACATCGCGGATGGCGGCGAGCTCCTGGCGGCGCGCCTCAGAAACGCGATGTCCTGTGCCGGGGCCAGTGTAGTTGTTAGGATCATTGATCGCGCTTATCACGCGGCCATCGCGTACCACGGCAGAGGTTTGTAAGTAATCACCCGACACCCTCAGCTTGACCAGAAAGAGCAAGTTTTCCGCCTCATCGAAAAACCCGCCGCGATGCAGCGAGCGGATAACATCCAGCACGCTCACACGGTCACCGGCGATCTTATCGCTGATCAGCCCCACATCGCGGGTCGCAAATGTGTCGGTGTCATTGGACCCCGAGGCCACGGCGACCGAGCGTTTCATCACTTCCGTCGCCTCGGCCAGCCCCAGATCCTTGAGCACATGCGAAAGCGCATCGATGGCGCGGCGGCGCAGATCAAGCGCGCGGGCATCCTCAACTGCGGTCAGCCCGCCATCGGCCTCAAAGTCGCGTTGCAGGACAAGGAATTCCTCAAGCTCTTCGCCATTGAACGACGAGGGATTGAACGAGTTGTCATACTTCAGGATTGAGCCGAAGCCTGAACAAATCAGGTCTGAGCCGCCAATCAAGTAGGGCAGCACCTTAGCCGCCACGCGCATATCCGATTCCGAATGACGCGCATCATTGCCTGAGGCACATTCCAGATCGAGCCAGACCGCGATGAGGTTCTCAGCCATGATCTCGCGCACGCCGCCGGGCATGGATGCAGCCAGTGGCGCGCCGTCGATTCCGCCGTTTTGCGTGCCCTGCGATCCCATGCCGCGTTGCAGGCAGAGGCAGCGGGCTTCGAGATAAAGAAGCGATTTCGCTTCATGAAATCCCATTAGCAATTCTGCTGCGGCCCCGGAGGTACATCGCATCTTGATCCCGCGCGAGGCATAGGCTGCCGCCAGCCACGCCTTGGACCAGGGAGTGTCATCCCCGTCGATAAAGGCACTTTCGGTGCCGTAGACTGAAACTGTTTCGGCGTAAGATGTGAACCCCGCCATGCCTATCTCAAGCTCCTCAGCCTCTTCTGAGGAGCATTGAAACAGCGTCCCAGCTCGGCCCACGGCAGAGCCTATGCAGCAGGCCAGGGCATTCGACCAGGAATTGCGAGCGACACGCATGGTGGTCTCAATCTCATCAAACCCAAGTGCCACGGCAATTGCGGCATCGGCGGCCAATTGCAAAGGGTCGTCCTTGGCGTTGGTTACATGCGCCTGATTTCCGGGGGTCTGGCGCGCGCGCATTTTGGAATAGGCAAAGGCAATCTCCATGGCGTTCAGCTGCGCCACTGCCTCGGCCAGTTTGGCAGGTGTCAGCCCCCGGGCAAGACGCGTGAGCTCGGTGCGCGGAACATTCATGTCCACCAGCATCCGCGCCAGCTCAACCGAGGGGATAGCCATGGCCTTCTCGGCGATTTCTGGATCAATATGATAGGTGGCAATGAAAGCATCAATCAAATCGAACTCTTCAGCGGGCACACCGTCCATTGATACGACCTTGCCTGCTTTGATCCCAACGCCAGGCGATGGGTCGGCCGAACCGCTGAAGGCTGAAAAACCATTTTCGGGGTCTTCGACTGCGAACCTGTCCAATCTGAGAGTACGGGCATCCCAATCGTCGACGCGCTTCCATCGGTTGGCATCATAACTTTGGCTCATACCCTCAAGCTCCCTCTCAGCTCTCATCGTCCATTGCGCCACAAACAAGGCGAGCTCCATGACGCTGGATGGCATCGCGTATCAACGGATCAGGGGGACGGTCGGTTATCAGACAGAGATTGCTTTGCATCGCGACCGTCTGTTGCAGCGACCGCATTCCAAATTTCGAGGCATCTGCCAGAACCAAGGTTTCATCGGCATTTCTGATCATCGCGGAATATACCTGTGCGATGTTCAGCGAGGCCTCACTGATTCCCTTGGTATCAACGCCTGAGGCCCCAACTACCGCCAGCCTGGTGCGGAATTTCGAAATGCATTTAAGCGTCTCACCACCGCAGACTACCCCTTCTTTGGGTTCGACAATACCGGGCAGGGCCATGACCTCAAGCGCGGGATTAGTTGAGAGCTCGATGGCAATGCTAAATGAGGGAGTTAGCACCGTCAGCTGTCGCCTGGTTTGACGCAGGGCGCGTGCGAAGAGCAGCGTGGTGGCCCCGCCGCCAATGAAAAGACTGTTCGAATTGCCCACATACTCGACCGCCATCTGGGCGATCTTTTCGCGCGCGGCGATGTGCTGCGTTAAACGTTCCGCCAAGGCAGGCTCAAAGGATTTGGTGCGCACGGCACCTCCATATGTGCGCTTGATCTGGCCCGTGCTATCCAGCTCGGACAGGTCGCGTCGGACCGTTTCAGTTGAGACGTCCAGCTGATCCGCAAGCTCGTTCACACGAATCGAAGCGTTCGTTTCCAGTACGTTTAATAAGAGGTTTTGCCGTCTTGTTTTTTTTGACATTTTTGCCTTTCACACAGCAGTCTTCGGCGCAAGATTTTACAGGCTTCACACTAAACTTAAAGCTGTTTTGACCGAAAGCCCACAAAAAAAGTTGCAAGATGTGAATTTAACGATATCATCTAATTAACTGGAATGGGGATTCGCGTGTTCAACTACGGTTATTTTTCCTTCGACTCGAAGGAGTCGCTGATGCAGAAGGCGGCGGAATATTGGAACCCAGGCAAGGTCAGCTTCTGGACGGAAGCGGGCACGCCGATGGTGATTGACCGGCGCGAAGGGTATTTTCTGCACGATATGTCGGGCAAGCGACTGATTGACTTGCACCTGAACGGCGGCACCTACAACTTCGGCCATCGCCATCCTGAACTGGTCGATGTGCTAAAATCAGGGCTCGACTATTTTGACATGGGCAATCACTGGTTTCCGTCCGTTGCGAGGGCGGCCTTCGCAGAACAGCTAGTCAAGACCGCGCCGCACACGAAATACGCCATCTTCGGCGCAGGCGGAGCCGAGGCTGTTGAGATTGCTCTCAAAACAGCGCGCTATGCGACCAAGCGTAAAAAGATCGTGTCGATCGTCAAGGGCTATCATGGGCATTCCGGTCTGTCTGTCGCTACGGGAGATGAGCGGTTTTCAAAAATCTTTCTGGCAGACAATCCAGAAGAGTTTATCCAAGTGCCCTTTAACGATGCGAATGCGCTTGAGGATGTATTGAAAGGTGGCGATGTGGCGGCATTTATCATCGAGACAATTCCGGCCACTTATGGATTTCCTATGCCTGAAGACGGTTATCTTAAGGCCTGTCAGGAATTGTGCCAAAAATACGGGGCCAAATTTATCTCGGATGAGGTGCAGACTGGTTTGATGCGTACAGGTGTCATGTGGGGCTGGCAGGGGTATGGGTTGAAGCCAGATATCTTTGTCTGCGGTAAAGGCCTGGGAGGTGGTATATATCCGATCAGTGCTTGCCTGGTGACCGAAGAATGCGGCCAATGGCTGGTGGAAGATGGGGCTGCGCATATCTCAACCGCAGGTGGATCCGAACTGGGGTGCGTTGTGGGCCATCATGTAATGGAAATGCTTCAGCGGCCTGAGGTTATTTCAAACGTGCATTTTGTGTCTGAGTATTTCTCCAAAAGCATGGCTGAAATGATGGTGCGCCACTCAGATTTTTTTGTGGGTGTGCGCCAGCGTGGTGTGGTGATGGGGCTGGAGTTTGACCATCCCGAGGGGGCAGTGGCAGTGTCTCGTGCGCTATATGAAAACGGGATCTGGGCGATCTTCTCGTCTCTGGATAAGCGCGTGCTTCAATTCAAACCTGGTGTAGTTTTGGATGTAGACACCTGTCAGGAGATTATGGACCGCTTTGATGCTGCTATGCCTCGTGCGCGTCAGTTGCTTAAAAACGGAAGACGCGCCGCATGATCGAAAATACTATATGTGACACGCCACGCTTGGCAGTCCCAGATCGATCGCTCTCGAAAGCGCGCATGAAAGTGGGCCGTGCGGCATGGGCTGCGCGGTATTACAAAAGCTTTAGCCGTGATGCTGTTATGGCGATCGCTGAGGCGATGGCAAAAGCAGGCTTCGCAAAAGCCGCCGAGTTTGCCGATTTGGCCGTATCTGAAACCGGGTATGGCGTGGTCGAGCATAAGACGCTTAAAAATCAGTTGTGCACCCATGCTCTGCTAGATCACTATCGCGATTTTGATCTGATCACACCGCGTATTGACGCTCAGCGTAAAATTGTTGAGCTTCCCAAACCTGCTGGTGTGGTCTTTGCATTGGCTCCGGCAACCAATCCGGTAGCAACAGTCTATTATAAGGCAATGTTGGCCGTGCTAAGCCGCAATGCTATCGTTATTAGCCCACATCCAGCCGCTAAACGGGTCTCGTTGCAGGCTGCACAGCACCTGGCCAAAGCCGCTGAGGCCGCAGGCGCACCTTCTGGTTTAATCCAATGTATCGAAGAACCCTCTATCCCTCTAGTTCAAGATATCATGGCGTCGGACAAGATCAACGTGATTATCGCCACTGGAGGTACCGCAATGGTGCGCGCGGCCTATTCATCGGGCAATCCCGCCTTGGGGGTCGGCCCCGGTAACGCGGTGGCTTATGTCGACGTCACAGCCAAAGTGGACGCAGCGGCTAGGTGCCTTGTAGACAGCAAGAGCTTTGACAATTCGGTATTGTGCACGAACGAAAGTGTCGTTGTCACACTGGAAAGTAACCGCGGCAATTTGGAGCGCGCCTTGCGCTCGGCTGGGGCGCATGTGTGCAATGAAGCGGACACAGACAAGCTGCGCGATTACCTCTTTAGGGGTGAGGGTTTTACGCTGGAGGCGATTGGCAAATCTGCCCAGTGGATCGCCGAACGGGCAGGCATTCGTGTTAGCCCTTCGACCAAGATTTTGGTGCCTGTAGTTCCCACTCCAGGGCAGGATGATCTACTTTTCCGAGAGAAGCTCTGCCCGGTGCTGACCTTGACCGCCGCCGTGGATTTTGATCAAGCGGTGACATTTGCTAAACACACAACCCGGCGCGGCGCGGGCCATTCCGCAGCCTTCCACGGCGAAGATAGCAGACGTCTGGTCGCTTTTTCGCAGGACATGCCGGTCTATCGTGTGGTGGTGAACGCGCCCTGTTCGCAAGGGGCCGCAGGGTTTGCAACGCATTTGCCGCCTGCGTTTACCATTGGCACAGGCTTTGCTGGCCGCAGTTCAGTGGGCGAAAACGTGGGGCCGCAACATCTAGTCCATTGGACGCGTATTGCCTACGGCAAGGATCAACCTGCTGATCTGGCCAGTATTGATCTGACCCATGTGTCTTCGGACCGTCCAATGACACCTGTGCAGACGCACCATGCGCCGCAACACACAAGTGCGGCAGGGGATGTGACCCGCGACGAACTGCGCCAGTTGATCATGGAAGAGCTTCGCAGCATGAAGGGAGATGTCGGATGACAGATCTTCGCGCATCGATTTTCATTGATCAGCTCCAACCCCAAACCCTGGCCTATATTGCCACATGGATGCGTGGTACGTTGCCCCGCTCGCGAATGGCTGCGCAAATTGTTGAGATTGCACCGGGGCTGGACGTTGAAGTCCTGACCGACACAGTCCTGAAAAGTGCGGATGTGCGCGCAGGACTTTTGGTGGTAGAACGTCAGTTCGGCACGTTGCAGTTTCATTCCCATTCCACTTCTGAGGTGCATTCCGGCGCAGACGCTATCCTTAGAGCCTTGGGCAAAACCATGGACGATGTGGCCCCGCCGAAAATCCTGGCATCCAAGCTGGTGACAAATGTAGACGACCAGCACGCGTTTTTGATGAACCGCAACAAACTGGGCTCGATGGTTATAGGGGGCGACAGTATTTATCTGCTGGAATGCCAGTCAGCAGCCTATGCCATTCTGGCCTGCAACGAAGCTGAAAAAGAGGCAGATGTGAAATTGATCGACATGCGCATGATAGGAGCGAACGGAAGGTTGTACCTTGCTGGAACCGAGGCCGATGTGCGCAATGCCAGAAACGCGGCTGAAAGCGCGCTTCGTGATGCAGGGGCAGTCTGATGTCAGGACTACGGGACGAAATTCGCTCCATTCTGCGCGAGGAAATATTCGCGCTCAAAGGTGGGCTACAGAGCGATGTACTTACGTCCGAAGCGGTGAGGATCAACTCAAGTGCGGATTTGACCCGATTTGCTCAAGATCTGGTGACCCGTGGACAGGATTCAGTTTTTGCCGCCCGAGTTGCACAAGGCAGGCACCGTTTCGATTTGGAACAGCACCAACCTATTGGTGCGCTGAGTGTGTCGGCTCCCGCCAAACCCAGACCAAATGTGCTTACGAAAACCCTCGTGACCGAGCGCGACATCGGCGCTTTGGGCGCGGGAACACACGTGCTGAGCATAGGTAAGGCATCACGACTAACTCCATTAGCGCGCGACGAAGCGCGGCGCAGGGGCATTCGGATCGAAAGGAGTGAGGTATGATTAAAGGTCGTGTCATCGGAAAAATATGGTCCTCGCGTCGCGTTGACGCAATGCCTAGCGGCGCGCTTTTGGAGATAGAAACAGACGGTTGCGGTACGCTCATCGCATTTGACCCCTTAGGCTGCAACAGTGGTGAGGCGGTTCTGATCACCCAAGGATCAGTCGCTGCAGGGTATTTCACGGGCAAAACTGCCCCGGTCGATGCACTTATCATTGGCTCGATCGACGAAGATACTAAGACTAATAAACCAATAAATCATGAAGGAAGAGACACATGTCCAACCAAGCAATAGGAATGATTGAAACCAAAGGCTACGTGCCGGCTTTGTCTGCGGCTGACGCTATGGTCAAAGCAGCGAACGTCGAAATAGTATCGCGCAAAGAAGTTGGAGGCGGGTTGGTGTCTGTCATCGTCAAAGGCGATGTGGGCGCTGTCAAAGCCGCCACGGAGGCCGGCGCAGAAGCCGCCAGTCAAGTTGGTGAAGTGACCGCTGTACATGTCATTCCACGCCCGCATGCAGATTTAGCCAAGCACTTTTCGGCAGATGCTGTAACGTGAAGAAAATGTCAATAACTGGGGGAATACGAGAGATATGACAGAACTGAGGGTCTATCTTCCGATCGAGAATTTGCAGCCGCAATTGGCGGCCTGGCTATCCTCACCCACCCGCGCCAGGGCCTATCCCCCTTTCCGAGGACAAAACTCATTAATTATTGAGGTGGCACCGGCTTTGTCGATCCATCGGATCACTGATCTGGCGTTGAAGGCAGCGCCGGATATGGAGCCGGGGATTTTGTTTACCGAGCGCCAATTTGGCTTGCTTGAGTTGCATGCTAATAAGATGGCCGATCTGGATTCTGCGGGACAAGCGATCTTGAAGGGGATCAAGGCCAAAGCCACGGATCAACTGGCGCCTAAAATACTCTACCATGACATTATTGAGGATTTGTCTGACCAGCACGCCATCATTCTGAACCGTTCGCGCGATGGGTCCATACTAATTCCTGGTGTAGCGCTTTTGATCTTTGAGATGACACCTGCACTCTTTGCCTGCGTCGCGGCTAACGAAGCAGAGAAGGCTACCCCTGGTGCGACCATAAATGATGTGCAGATGATGGGAGCCACCGGACGCATATTCATGTCTGGCACCGTCGGTGAGATGGAAATCGCACGCGATAGGATTATCGACGTATTAAATAAAATAAAAGGCCGCTCTACATGAATTGGGCGGTTAAAACTGGGGCATGGTCCCCACAATTTGCAGCAGAGAGGAAAAGTAATGACTTCAAGATTGAACAGACGACAATTTGTAAGCCGGACCGCAGCTCTGGCCGGGCTGGCAGCCGCAGGGCCTTTGAGCCCAGCATATGCGATGCGCGCGGATCGTATGAACATCCTGTGCTGGGAAGGCTACAACTCGGACGAGGTGCTCGGACCTTTCCGTAAAGAAAATCCAGGTGCGTCCGTGCAGGCAGAAAGCGGCACATCAGACCCCGATATGATCAACAAGCTGCGTGCGGGTGAAACATCCGTATGGGATTTGATCAACGTAAACCAGCCTTGGGCGCGGGATCAATTATATCCAGAAGGGTTGATCAAACCACTGAACAAAGACAGATTTATGCCTTATTTTGACAAAATGCTGCCCGAGTTTAAGGAGTATCCCTTGTCCTTTGCGGGTGACGGCGAATTGATTGGCATGCCACAGCGTTATGGTCCGTTCAGCTTTGTTGTGAATACTGATGTCATTAGCCGCAAGACAGCTGAGGATCAGGGCTGGAAGTTGTTCCTTGATCCAGCGATGAAGGGCCGCTACGGCGTTTTGACATACGACAATTGGAACGTAATGCACATGGCGCTGACTGCTGATCTGAACCCGTTTGCTCCCATCGAAGGCGACGATCAAGAGAAGTTCCGTGGTGTAGCAAAATCCATCTTTGGTGGTGCGAAACTACTGACAGACGATCTAGTCGCGATGAACACCGCCTTGATCAATGGCGAAATTGATGCCTACTTTACGGGTGGCACGTATACGGCGTCCCCCGCCCGCTTTGACGGGGCCACGCAGATTAGAGCGATCACGCCCAATTCGGGCCCAGTTGATGGCAAAGGTGGAGTTGTCTGGGTCGAGCTGACCTCTTTGGTCAACAACCCTGACCCAAGCAGCCTTGGCGAAGATTTCCTTGAGTTTGTCCAAGCGCCGGAGGTTTCCAAGGCCGTGGCATTCACAGAAGGGACGTATAACCCTGTCAGCCAGATGGGAGACCAGGCCGTTATGTCACTTTTTGATGCGGAAGAGCTGGACGCTATCCAGATGGACAGCCTTGAAGAGGAAATGGCCCGCTCGCTCGACTATCAGATCGTGACATCTTACGACGCGTTGATTGATATATACACGCAAGAGCGACGTTCATAAAACTAAACGCTCCGGGGCGATCAGTCCCGGAGCGCTCCAATCAAAACGGGCCACAATAAATAGGGGTTGCGCATGTCAGCACACGCACTTTTGCGCCTTAATGGGATCGTCAAAGAGTTTGGTGACTTTACCGCGTTAGACAACATCGACCTTGAGATCGAAGAGGGCGAATTCTTTACCATAGTTGGCCCTTCGGGCAGCGGTAAATCCACTTTGATTCGATTGCTGGTGGGCATGGATGATGTCACCGCTGGTGAAATCCTATTGCGTGGTGAGCGAATTGACCAAACACCCGCCAACTTGCGCCCGACCTGCATGGTGTTTCAATCGCTTGCCCTATTCCCTCATATGAGTGTGGGGCAAAACATTGAATTTCCGCTGAAGTTACGTAAAGTTTCACCTGCAGATCGTCGCGCCCGTGCGCTGGAGCTGCTGGATCTGCTGCGTTTGCCGCGGGACTATTATGACAAACGCATTTCGCAGTGTTCCGGCGGGGAGCGGCAACGGGTTGCATTGGCCCGTGCCTTGGCGTTTGACCCCGAAATCCTGTTCTTTGATGAACCCCTGTCTGCGCTGGATTATCGGTTGCGCAAGGCACTTGAGAAGGAACTGAAAGACCTGCACGCCCGAACCGGTAAAACGTTCGTATATATCACCCATTCGCTGGAAGAGGCAATGGTAATGTCGGACCGAATCGCCATCATGAAAGATGGACGCTTTGAACAGATAGCAGTCGCTGATGAGATTTACGGCAAGCCCATCAGCCGCTTTGTGGCCGAGTTTATGGGCGAAGTGAACCTGTTTGCGCTGACATCGGACGCCAAAGGCGTTTTCTCGAGCGATGGCCTTAAGATTAGCCCCTCAGCAAAACTGGAGGCTGTGCCGCCAGATAGCCGAGGTTTGCTTATGGTACGTCCCGAATACATGCGTTTTGCTGGAGATGCCAAAAGCTTTGATTTCACCCTGAGTGGTGAATTGCACGGCGAATATGCTTTGGGTTCTCGTATCCAATACGAGCTGAAAACCCTGCATGGCATTGTCACAGTCGAAAAGCTGCGAGAAGAGCGTCTGAGTGCGCGCGAAGGCGATAAGGTCACCGTAGGTTTTAATGCTGATGTCACCCATTTCATCGGTGACGTCACATGAACAAGTTGGATCGCAAACTCGGAGCTTTGTCTGCGCTGCCATTGACGGTGGTTCTCCTTGTGTCATTTCTAGCGCCACTGGTTGTTGTGGCACTGTTTTCGATCATGCCATCCAAAGTATTTTCTCTGGGCAACACGCCTGATTTCACGGCCTATTCCACGTTCTTTAGCCAAGGCTACTACAAATCCCTTGTGTGGTCGCTGGGCATGGCATTGGCATCAACCGTGATCTTGCTGGTCGTCAGCTGGCCACTTGCATACGGTATGGCCAAGGTTTTTGGCCGATTCACGCTGGTGCTAACAATTGCCGTGGTAATGAGCCTTTTCGTGTCGGAAAATATCCGCCTGTTCGGCTGGGCTTTGACGCTGATGAAAGGTGGGTTGATTGAGGGGCATTGGCGGTATTTAACTGGTGAAGGATTTGAAAGTCCACTGTACGGCGTTGGGATTATCATCTTCGGGCTAGTCTATGTCTATCTTCCATTCATGCTGTTCCCACTGGCGCAGGGTATTGCCATGGTGCCCGATGACACCCGGCAGGCGGCCTATGATCTAGGAGCGACCCGTTGGCAGGTGCTGTGGCAGATCGAAGTGCCGTTAGCTGCCCCTGGTATCGTGGTGGGCTCGCTGCTGTGCTTTGTGCTGGCGGCAGGCGCTTTGGCAGAATCCAAAATTCTGGGCGGGCAGGCGGTTATTGCTATTGCCGATGATATCGAAACTGCTTTCACTTTTGGCCAGAACTGGCCTCTAGGATCAGCTCTGTCGATGATATTGATTGTTATTATTGGCGGGCTCGCACTCTTTGGCGTGGGCAAGGTTGATCTGGATGGCATTATGGGGAGGAAACGCTGATGCCCACCTCCCGATCTACTCGCATCGTGCTTTTTGTTTATGGCATTCTGATGATCTTCTTTTTGTACCTGCCTTTGATGTCTGTGGCTTTCGCCTCGGTCTCGAAGGCGCGGTATCTCAGCTTTCCGATCAAGCGCTATTCGACTAAATGGTATGGTGCGGCACTGGAAAGCAGCACGGTCAGCAACCTGCTGGTCACTTCTCTGACAGTTGCAGTGCTTGTGACGATTATATCGGTGGCCATCGCCTTTTTTGGCGCGCTGGCCTTTGCGCGGTATCAATGGCGTTACCGCACTACATTCCAAAAACTGATACTGTTGCCGATTTTCTTTCCGCAAACCGTATTGGGGCTGGCGCTTTTAATGTGGTTTAACTCGCTAGGGATCATCCCTACTTGGAAAACCGCCGTAGTGGCGCATCTGGTCTGGATTGCACCTATTGCCACGCTGATCGTATCTATTCGCGCCTACAGCTTTGATCCCGCTCTGGAAGAAGCCGCGCGTGATATGGGCGCCGACACTTGGACCATCCTGCGCGAAATCACATTACCGCTGCTAATGCCCGGTATGGTCTCGGCGGGGCTGTTTGCGTTTCTGCTTAGTTGGGGGAATTTTCCGCTTTCGCTGTTCACTACCGGGGCGGATAGCACGTTGCCGGAATGGTTATATGCCAAAATGGTCTCGGGGTATTCGCCGCTGGTGCCCACCCTAGGTGTCATGTCGGTCGTGGGATCGTTCCTACTGATCCTTATCGCGCTTTCGGTGTCCTGGCTGATCCGAGTCAACCATGAAAGTCGTGCATCCCAAATTGAAAATAATATTTAACTTGGAGGAACTCAACATGCTCACGTCACTCAAAGGTAAAAGCGTCATCGTCACGGGTGGATCAAAGGGGATTGGCCGCGGGATTGCGCAAGTTTTTGCACGTCACGGTGCCAAACTGACTATAGCTGCCCGTAACGAGGAAGACCTAAAAACCACCGTCAGCGAAATTGGTGGTGATACGCGTTATGAAGTATGTGATGTTGCCGATTGGGCCTCAGTTCAGGCAATGGTCGGTAGCGTGGCAAAAGCCCAAGGTGGGCTGGATGTGATGTGCGCCAATGCTGGTGCTTTTCCGCAAACCAAGATGATCGACATGGAACCTGCGGAATGGGATCAAGTAATGGCCGTGAACCTGAAGTCATCGTTTCTATGCGTTAAAGCGTCGATCCCATACTTTGAGAAAGCAGGCAAAGGTAGGGTAGTGCTGACCTCTTCAATCACTGGGCCAGTTACAGGCTATCCTGGCTGGACACATTATGGCGCATCCAAATCCGGCCAGCTTGGCTTTCTGAAAACCGCTGCTATGGAGCTGGCTCGCTACAACACCACAATTAACGCGGTGATGCCTGGCAACATCTACACCGAAGGCCTGCAGGATCTTGGCGAGGATTATTTAAAAACTATGGCCAATTCAATCCCACTGAAACGGCTGGGCGATGTAGAGGATATCGGCAATGCTGCGCTTTTCTTCGCGTCGGACGAGGCCAGCTATATCACCGGCCAGCAAATTATCGTGGACGGTGGTCAAATTTTGCCTGAATCGCTAGAAGCGCTTGAGGAAATCTGAGAACTAACCTGGAGGAACACCATGGCCGGAACGGATTTGCCGCTTGAAGAGCTGTTGGTCCATCTCGAAACTTTGGCGAACCAGTCCCTGTCGCTATGGGATATTCCGGCAGGTGCTACCGCGCGGCTGATCAACGTGTCGGAGAACGCTACTTATTTGGTAGAAGCACGAGATGGTTATAAATCTATCCTGCGGGTGCACCGCGAGAACTATCATTCTTACAGGGCTATTGAGTGCGAGCTTGGCTGGCTGGAAGCCTTGGATGCTGCTAAGATTGTGACAACGCCAGGCTATTATGTGGGCAAAAACGGGCAACCCATTCAAAAAGCACGTGTTAAGGGACTGAGCGAGCCACGCTACCTAGTTCTGTTTCACTTTGTAGAGGGCGAAGCACCGGATGAAAGTGGCGATATGTCGGGTGGCTTTGAGGAATTGGGCGCTATTGCAGCACGCTGCCATGATCACGTGTTGAGCTGGCAAAAACCCGACAATTTTGAAAGGCTGACATGGGATGTGGATTCAGTGTTTGGCGAAACGCCGACGTGGGGCGATTGGCGTAATGCGCCTGAGGTAGACGGAACCGTCAAACCTGTGCTCGAGCGAGTCGAGGCGACAATCCGAAGCCGCTTAACGGAGTTTGGCAAGGCTCCGACGCGCTTCAACCTGATCCATGCCGATATGCGGCTCGCAAACTTGCTAGTCGACGGTGATGGCACTCGGCTGATTGATTTTGATGATTGTGGCTGGGGATGGTTTCTATACGATTTCGCTTCTGCCATCAGCTTTATCGAAGATGATCAACGCATTCCCGACCTCAAGGCGGCGTGGGTGCATGGCTACCGTTCGGTTCGTGCATTGCCGATCGAGGAAGAAGCCGAGATTGATACCTTCGTGATGCTGCGCCGTATGGCTTTGCTCGCTTGGATTGGTAGCCATATCGAAGCGCCTGAGCCGCAAGAATTAGCGCCTGGCTTTGCCGCCACAACCGCCCGTCTGGGTCAGATCTGGATGGACAAGATCAGCAGCACTTAGGAGACATCAGATGAGTGACTGGAAAAAAGCCTATCGCAGTTTCTACTATGAAACTGCTGATGACCCCGAAGATATCGTTCTGGAGCGCAAACTTACTGCGCTTTTGGTGATCGATATCCAGAATACCTATCTTGAGCCTGACAATGATTCCGCCGAGGCCGCGCGTTGGAAGCCGTTCTATGACCGGATGAACAACATCGTCATCCCCAACAACACCAAGATGCTAAATTGGGCGCGGCGTGAGGGGATAGAAGTAATCTTCGCCCGCATTGCCTGTCAGACGCAAGATGGCCGCGACCGCTCTCTTAGCCAAAAAAAACCAGGGTTCAACTATCTGCTTCTGCCAAAAGACAGCGAAGCCAGTCAATTAGTGCCCGAGTTGTCCCCCCAGGGTGACGAGATAGTGGTTACTAAAACCACCGATAGTGCATTGACCGGTACCAATCTGCGGTTGATACTGCGTAACATTGGCATCACTGACGTGATCGTGTCAGGTATTTTTACCGACCAATGTGTCAGTTCAACGGTTCGGTCATTGGCTGACGAAAGCTTTGGTGTGGTTGTTGTTCACGACGCTTGTGCGGCCGCAACAATGGAACTACACGAGAAAGAGCTGGAAATCATCAACATGATTTATTGTCATGTTGTTGGTTTCGATGATCTCTCAAAGCTATTGCAAGATGTCTAATTTTACGCAGTCTCATTCTAAATGGATTAGATCATTCCCGATGCTGGAAAGCAAAGTTGTTATGGTCACCGGCGCCGGTTCAGGAATCGGCAAGGCAGGAGCCATGGCAATGGCCCGCCACGGTGCGCTCGTGGTTGTGACCGATCTCGATGCGGGCAAGGCCGCCATGGTTGTGGCGGAACTAGAAAACGAGGGAGTGAATGCAACTTCGGCCGGTCTCGACGTCACCGATGACGAGGCAGTCTTTGCGCAAATAAACTCGGTTGTTAGCAGATATGGACGTCTTGATATTCTGCACTCGCACGCTGGGTATCAAATAGAAGGCAACCTTGAAGAAGTTCCAGTCCATGGAATGGATATGTCATGGCGGCTCAATGTCCGATCGCATTTTATTGCGGCGCGGTCCGCGGTTGGTCACATGCGTGACCAGGGTGGCGGAAGCGTCATAATTACATCGTCAAATTCTGGTGTGCAATATGATCGTGATATGATTGCTTATGCAACCACCAAGCACGCTGTAGTGGCAATGACCCGCCAGATGGCAGCTGACTACGCCAAACATAACGTGCGTTTCAACGCGCTTTGCCCGGGCTTTATCGACACACCTTTCAATGCTGGTTTCGAAAAGCAGATGGGTGGTCGGGAAAAGCTCGAGGAATACGTTTCACGAACCATCCCGATGGGGCGGTGGGGCACAACTGAAGAAATGGCCGATGCAATCCTGTTCCTCGCCTCTGACATGTCGACGTTCATGACTGGACACGCGCTCGTCATCGACGGAGGTGAATGCATCTGAACAGGAGCTGTCAGAGCAAAATCGGTTCAGGCGGGCAGGGCGACCAATTAGCGTCGCGGGATGACAAAAAGCGGCACTGTCAGACAAAACTAACTTGAGACGGGGTGGGCGGTTTCGTAGCCTCTTCGTATGGCAAAACACTCCCCATTCAGGTACATGAAACCCAGCCCGGGGTTCCTCGACCATCCCGCCTAGGCCCGAGGACTGGGAACCAATAGCCAGTCCACTATCGGATCATATATCACGCACCCACGTCTTGCTTATAGCGTTGCCGCAACACAGTTGGGCTTGGTTGGTTTTGCTCGGGCCGTGGTCCGTGGACCAAGTTACGCATGCCTAGCAAAGCCATCCAAGATGGGGTATAATAAAACCCCATAAACCGATGATAGTTGAGCACAATGAAAAACAATCCCAAACCATGGCTTTACGGCCCAAACTGGCAGGGTATTCGTTGCGAGGCCCGGACCCGCAGGGGCACGCCATGCCAGCGCCCCGCTAGACTCCCTGTGGGGCGCTGTAAGCTCCATGGAGGGGCTTCCACCGGCCCAAGGACCAAGGACGGCCTTGCGCGACTCACAGAGGCTAAAATCAAGCACGGTCGCTTTACCAAAGAGAAGCGAGCAGCGGCTAGACTCTTTGCTGAACAGGGGCGCCAGATGCGCGGCGAACTGAAGGAGCTGGAGGCTTGGTTCGTGGACCACGGTCATCTGTCCAAGGACTGGCGCAACCAATTCAAGTGAGTCCTGCACCCTCAGTTGTGGGGGTTACTGTGGCAAAACGTGATAGTAGCCATTTAAGATATAGAAGACGGTACCCTTTTTAAGGACCACGGTTCTTGGCCCGCAGTCCTTAAGTATTAGCCCAACGATTTCAGTTGGGTGTGATTTAATTTGGGTTTGACTTCGATGTGCCTAATTTCATCACCGAGTATCCGCTGCAGAGCCTCTTCAGGAATCTCGTTTTCGTTAACGCGGAAGTACACTTGAGCGAAGTACCGTGATCCTCGGATCTTGGCTTTGATTGGTTGGAAAGCGCCGAGAGGAAACGGCGCGAAAAGTAAATCGATCGAGCCAGAACTGGCTTCGAGTTTCCGATTAACTCGCGCTACTAACCGCGCAATCTCATAATTGTCGGCTATTTGATCTTTGCGCCATTTAGCGGCCCTTTCGGGACTCTCAAAGGCGGGATCGCCTATAGTATATTCTAAGAGGCATTCCCGCCTTTGAGAGCAGATTCCGCGGAATATGGGTTGTAAAATCCCTTGGCCTTTACCGTCTCGTACCCAAACACCTGCAAGCAGTAGTTCTCCAACCCAACCAGCGACTGCCTCGAGCTGAGCTCTTGTGAAAGTACCATCTACAGGCCGCGAGGTTGCTGCGTTTGTAAGAACGTATTCGTGTAGTGGCTTATTTTCA
>Ga0181595_10002684_pt1 | contig 17541 bp, 15 predicted proteins | sample 041ome_7_FD_145604 | JGI IMG/M metagenome (GOLD analysis project Ga0181595, IMG submission 145604) | Coastal salt marsh microbial communities from the Groves Creek Marsh, Skidaway Island, Georgia - 041401AS metaG (spades assembly) | ecosystem: Environmental > Aquatic > Marine > Intertidal zone...
TCGAGAGTTGCCTTCAGGAGGCGATGGGATGCGCCATGGAGCTTCGTACCGATGACGATTTCGGACCCGTAAGAGAACTGCGTTTTGCCCATGGCGCGGTCCCCGAAACACTGCGAGATATCTTTTATCGCTGCAGCTTTTTGGGTGGTAAGGCGCAAGGTCTTGTAGAGCGGATGATTATTCAGTGCGAAGACTTGCTCGATACAGATGATGCCGACAAAGATACTGTGGATCGCTATCTTTCCGCTTGTCAGACCATGTCGAGTCGTTTGGATTCACTTCAGGCACTGTGGCTCGATTTTGGGCGCTCTGAAATTTCAGATCCTCCACCCGCAAGATGGCTCAAGTTTGGAACAGCAAATGGGCAGGAGACGATCAGCTGTCACTCCAGCCCGACTCTTGCGACTGATTTTTTAAACACCCATTTGTGGGATCGTGCGGCTGGCGTGTTGATCACTTCTGCCTCCCTTACCGCTCTCGGGCGCTTTGACCGCTTTGTTCTGCATGCAGGCACACCCTCTGATGCCACTTATCTGGTCGTGAGTAGCCCCTTTGACTATAGTCGTGGCACTTTGCATGTCCCGGCGCATCTGCCGGAAGCCAATAAGGTCGAGGCGCATACTGAAGCCTTGACCGCCGAGCTTCCTGAAATGCTCAAAATAGCAAAGGGAACTTTGGTTCTGTTTGCCTCAAGAAGGCAGATGCTTGATGTTTACGAGGGCTTGAGTGAGCTAGATCGAGCGGAAATATTGATGCAGGATCAGCAGTCCAAAAAGACGCTGTTAGACGAGCATCGTGCGCGCATTGATCGAGATAAAAAAAGCGTTATTTTCGGTTTGGCCAGTTTTGCCGAAGGAGTCGATTTACCCGCGAGTTATTGTGAGCACGTTATTATTGCCAAAATCCCCTTTTCGGTACCGGATGACCCGCGTGAGGCTGCGTTGAGCGAATGGATTGAGAAGCGCGGCGGCAATGCCTTCAGAGAGATTTCTGTGCCCGATGCCGGCGCACGACTGTTGCAGGCTTGTGGCCGATTGTTGCGCACTGAGCAGGACCAAGGGCGCATCACGATTCTGGACACGCGGCTGTTAACCAAAAACTACGGCCGACAGTTGCTGGATTCCTTGCCGCCTTTCACGCGAGTACTGCAGTGACGACACCTCATTCGGGCCGCATCAGAGTCGCTGGACTCTTGATCGATTTGGAGTGTGCGATGAGGCAGGGTCAGTTGTGGCGGAAGTCGGCGCCTTCTGTCAATTATCAGGCAAGTACGGTGCCCTTTGCCGCTGACTGTCTGGCTCTTAGCGAATGGCTGCAGTTCGTGTTCTTGCCGAAAATGCACGATATTTTGGATTCAGGCACCAGCCTGCCCGATCGCTGTGCCATTGCACCGATGCTACTTACGGAAGGTTGCGGAGAGAAGAGTGAGTTGCGAGGGCTTCAGCCGATTTTAGAGGCGCTGGATGAAGCAATCACCCAGGCCTCTTAGCGAATCAGTTTAATCCCAAGATAGGGCGCCGCCTGTCTGGTACTCGATCACGCGTGTCTCAAAGAAGTTCTTTTCTTTGCGAAGATCCATGATCTCTGACATCCAGGGGAACGGGTTTTGTGCGCCGGGGAACTGCTCGGGTAAGCCCAGCTGAGCCAAGCGCCGGTTGCAGATGAACTGGAGGTATTCTTCCATCATGGCTGCATTCATGCCGAGAACACCGCGAGGCATGGTATCTCGAGCGTACTCAATTTCGATTTGAGTACCCTCGACCAGCATCTGGATAACCTCTTTCTGGAAGCTCTCCGTCCACAGGTGGGGATTCTCGAGTTTGATTTGGTTAATTACATCGATACCAAAGTTAAGGTGCATCGATTCGTCACGAAGAATGTATTGGAACTGTTCCGCAACCCCCGTCATCTTATTGCGACGGCCCATCGATAGAATCTGAGTGAATCCGCAGTAGAAGAAAATGCCTTCAGTCACAGCGTAAAAGCCAATCAGGTTTCGAAGTAAGGTTTGGTCAGACTCCAGCGTTCCGGTTTTGAAGTTCGGATCACTCAAGCTGTGCGTATGAGATAAGCTCCAAGTCGCTTTTTTCGCTACACTGGGAACTTCTCGATACATGTTAAAGACTTCGCCTTCGTCCATACCCAGCGACTCGATGCAGTACTGATAAGCGTGTGTATGAATGGCCTCTTCAAAGGCTTGGCGCAACAAGTACTGGCGACATTCTGGGTTGGTAATCAAACGGTAAATACCGAGAACCAAGTTGTTTGCTACCAGTGAGTCGGCCGTTGAGAAGTACCCGAGGCTCCGCATTACGATGCGGCGTTCGTCTTCTGACAGCGCATCCGAGCTTTTCCAAGTGGCTACATCCGCCGTCATGTTGATTTCTTGCGGCATCCAGTGGTTAGCGCAACCATCAATGTATTTTTGCCACGCCCAGTCATACTTGAACGGTACGAGCTGATTTAGATCGGCTCGGCAGTTGATCATGGCTTTTTCGTCAACCGAAACCCGGGCGGCTCCCATTTCGAGCTCCTCTAGCCCAGGCGCTAAGTCCATTTTAGCCACTGCTTCGGCCGCTCGCTCCAGCATTTCATCTGGATCTACCGATACGGTTTCGGGCGATACGCTTTGTTCAGCCGGCTGCTGAGATGCCTGTTCGGCCTCTAGTTTCGCTGCTTGCTCAAGTGCTGCGCCAGCCGCTGCGGCCTGCTCCAGCTCTGCTTCTTCTAATGCGGCTTGCCGAGCAGCTTGATCGGCAGCCGCCTTCGAAGCTGCCGCTGTGTCGAGTATTTCTTCTTTATGGTAATCGTCCCAACTTAACATCGTATTCTCCTTTAATCTTACTGGCACGCTTCGCAGTCTGGATCGTCAAGCGAACAGGCCTTAGGTACCGGTGCGGGCTGTGGCGCTGCTGCTGCTGCCGCGACGGCATTCAACGTGCCTTTGTCGACAGTGGACTTCTCGGTTCCTGTTGCTGCCAATGAGCGCAAGTAGTAGGTGGTTTTTAGCCCGCTTAGCCATGCCATACGGTAGGTTACGTCCAGTTTCTTGCCCGAGGCGTTGTTTATGTAGAGGTTCAGCGATTGCGCTTGATCAATCCACTTTTGACGGCGACTCGCGGCTTCAACAATCCATCGTGGCTCAACTTCGAAAGCGGTCGCATAAATCGCTTTCAAATCCGCGGGGATGCGATCAATGGCCTGAGCGCTACCGTCGTAGTATTTGAGGTCATTGACCATGACTTTATCCCACAGATTGCGCGCTTTTAAATCTTTCACTAGGTAGGGGTTCACTACAGTGAATTCGCCCGACAAGTTCGACTTAACGTACAGGTTCTGGTAAGTGGGCTCAATTGATTGCGATACCCCTGTGATATTAGCAATAGTCGCCGTTGGTGCGATTGCCATCACGTTGGAGTTGCGCATACCTTTGGCCACGACGCGCTCACGCAAACTATCCCAATCGAGGGTTTTACTTCGGTCGATCTGTAAGTACTGCTCTCCACGCGCATCGGCTAAACGCTCGAGTGAATCAATCGGAAGGATGCCCTGGCTCCAGAGCGAGCCCTCAAAGCTCGAATAGGTGCCACGCTCCTCGGCGAGCGTCGATGACGCTTCGATGGCATAGTAGCTAATCGCTTCCATAGACCGATCGGCGAAGGTAACGGCTTCAGGTGAACTGTAGGCGATGTGCTGTTTGTAGAGCGCGTCTTGGAAGCCCATTAGGCCGAGCCCCACCGGACGGTGTCTGAAGTTCGACCGCTCAGCTTGTGGCACAGAGTAGTAGTTGATATCGATCACGTTATCGAGCATGCGTACCGCGGTTTTAACGGTTTTTTGCAGCTTCTCTAAGTTTAAGCCGTTTTCATCGATGTGCTGCGGTAGGTTTACAGAGCCCAAGTTGCATACGGCGATCTCTTCGTTATTGGTATTGAGCGTGATTTCCGTGCACAGGTTTGACGAGTGCACCACGCCAACATGTGATTGCGGCGATCGCAGGTTGCAAGGATCTTTAAAGGTGATCCATGGATGGCCAGTTTCAAACAGCATGCCCAGCATCTTACGCCAGAGGTTTTCGGCTTTGACGCGCTTGAAGAGCTTTAATTCACCTGTGCGTGTCATCTCTTCGTAGGCCTCATAGCGCGCTTCGAATTCAGCTCCGTACAAATCGTGTAGGTCGGGTGTGTTGTTCGGTGAAAAGAGTGTCCACTCGCCGCCCTCGAATACTCGCTTCATGAATAAGTCAGGTATCCAATTGGCGCTATTCATGTCGTGTGTGCGACGGCGATCGTCTCCGGTGTTCTTGCGAAGCTCCAGGAACTCTTCGATATCAAGGTGCCAGGTTTCGAGGTACGCACATACCGCGCCTTTGCGTTTTCCGCCTTGGTTTACCGCGACGGCGGTATCGTTAACCACCTTCAAGAAGGGTACGACACCTTGAGATTTACCGTTCGTCCCCTTGATGTATGATCCGAGTGCTCTGACGGGAGTCCAGTCATTTCCTAAACCGCCCGCCCATTTAGATAGAAGAGCGTTGTCGCGGATTGCCCCGTAGATGCCGCTTAGATCATCAGGGACCGTCGTCAGGTAGCATGAGGAGAGCTGGGGGCGCAGGGTTCCCGCATTGAATAGCGTGGGTGTGGAGCTCATGTAGTCAAACGATGACAGGAGCTGGTAAAACTCAATTGCGCGCGCGTTCTTATCGTCTTCGCGGACCGCGAGGCCCATTGCAATGCGCATAAAGAAGACTTGAGGCAATTCGAAACGCGTTTCATCGCTGTGTATGAAGTAGCGGTCATACAGTGTTTGTAAGCCGAGGTAAGTGAACTGCAAGTCGCGCTCTGGCTGGATCGCGGCGCCAAGCTGCGCTAGATCGAATTCGGCCAGCTCTGGGCTCAGTAGCTCGAGCTCTATACCGCGAGCGATGTATGCTTGCAGCGCTTGCGGGTAATACTCTGTCATTTCGTTTTGGGTGGCGCGTTGCGCTACACCCAAAAATTCGAGCGCCTCACTGCGCAGATCGTCACACAATAACCGTGCGGCTGCGTAGGTATAATTTGGTTCTTGTTCAATCAGCGTGCGTGCCGTGATAACCAGCGAGGTGGTGACTTCGTCCAGAGTCACGCCGTCATACAAATTACGCAAAGCTTCCTCTAAGATTTTGCTCGCGCTGACGTCCGCCAGGCCTTCACATGCTTCAGCTACAACCGTCTGCAGACGCTCGACATCGAGCGGCGCGCGAGAGCCATCTGCCTGAACTACAGAGATGCCGCCAGCGACGCGTTCCGCTTCCGCTGACAATGCTCTTTTTTGCGCGCGCTTACGCGCTTGCTCTTCTCGGTAGATGACGTAGTCGCGCGCAATTTTGTGCTCGCCTGCACGCATGAGAGCCAGCTCAACTTGATCCTGAATGTCTTCGATATGAATCGTGCCCCCAGAAGGCATACGTCGTTCAAAGATCGCTTTAACTTGGGTTGTGAGTTTGGCGACCGTCTCATGTATGCGGCTTGATGCGGCAGCTGTGCCCCCCTCAACTGCGAGGAAAGCCTTGGTGATAGCGACCGATATCTTGCTGCTATCGAAAGGTACGACCTGACCATTGCGCTTGATCACCTTCAAAGTGCCGGGTGCCGTTGCTTCTATGGGGTTGATTGCTGTAGGAGGTGTCGCGCTTGTGCTTGTAATCGATGCTGTGGTCGTTTCCATTTGTGCTCCGGCGATTGATCAGATGGCTCTTATTATGGTTGATTTGAGAGTGCTTGCACCACATATGGTGCTTTTTGATTAGCTGGAACACAAGATACTGATGCTCGAGTGCGAATGCAAGGGCATTAATTGGCGAAATTCCTGTGGATAAAATGTGTGTTCTTTTGATGTTAGTAGATACTTACGTCTGGCGTCAGAGCGTATGGATGGCCGCTATTTTCTGCGTAACAAATGGGGGAATGGATTAATTTTTTATAAGCGAACCGATTTTTATGTTGCGCGGTTATTTAGCATTTTCGATCGTATCGCCAACTTTCTGGCGATACTTGAGATGTGGCTATTGATTGAGTAAAAATTCGATCAGCGCTTTCTGAGCGTGGAGTCGGTTTTCTGCTTCGTCCCAGATCACCGAGTCGGGTGCGTCCATGAGTTCGGCGCTGATTTCCTCTCCACGATGCGCTGGTAGACAATGCAAGTAGATCGCCTCTGGGTTTGCGACGCTGAGCAACTCTTTGTTCAGTTGGAAGCCGGCAAAGGCCGCAATGCGCGCCTTGCTCTCGGCCTCTTGTCCCATTGAAGCCCACACGTCTGTTGCGAGCAGGTGCGCATCACGAGCTGCCTCGATTGGGTTTCGCGTAAGCGTTGTGCAGTGAGCGTAGGCGTTCAGTAGCTCGGTATTCGGCTCGTATCCCTCTGGGCATGCGATGTTTAAATGAAACCCCAGTAGCCCCGCAGCGCGAATAAACGAGTGGCACATGTTGTTACCATCGCCGATCCAAGCTGCCGTTTTGCCTGCCATCTCCCCTCGGTGTTCATACCAAGTCATCATATCTGCAAGAAGTTGACAGGGGTGAGATTCGTCTGACAGCGCATTAATAACGGGCTTTTGCGAGTGTTGGGCGAAAGTCTCGATTCGATCGTGTCCGGAGGTTCTGATCATAACGATATCGACCATTCTCGAAATCACCCGCGCCGTGTCTTCGATGGGCTCCCCGCGACCTAACTGTGTGTCGTTGGGCGATAAAAATAGGGCGTGACCCCCGAACTGTGCCATTCCCGCCTCGAATGAAACGCGTGTCCGGGTCGAGGCTTTCTCGAAGATCATCGCCATGGTGGAGCCGGGAAAAAAGGCGTGCTCCCGACCATTCCGCTGAAGTTCTTTGAGCTCCATTGCTCGATGTATGAGGCTTTTGAGCTCTGGTGCACTTAAGTCGGTTAAGCGCAAGAAATGTCGAACTTTTTTCATACCTATACTCTCTGGTTGGCGTATTGGTCTATGGCATTCGCTAAACGCTCGCCAATCATGTCGGCCTCGTGATCTTCCAGGGTAAGCGCGGGCAAAAGGCGCACCACCGTTCCAGCGGTAACATTGATCAACAGCTTGTGTTCCAGCGCGATAGACACCAGCTCGGCGCAGGTCTCGGGCATGACCAGGCCGATCATCAGGCCTTTTCCGGTCACTGCCTTAACCAAGGGCCAAGCTTGGCAGTGCGTCTCGACGGATTTTAGTATTCGATCGCGAATCACGGGCACGCGCGCCATTAAATCCTGAGATTCTAGCGTTTCGATTACGGCGAGCGCAGCCGCACAGGCGAGTGGATTTCCGCCATAGGTTGAGCCGTGGTTGCCTGCGCCTAAAACGCGCGCGGCCTTGCCTTGCGCTAAGCAGGCCCCAATCGGTACCCCATTGCCCAATCCTTTTGCGGTTGTCACCACATCTGGAATAAATGGCAAGGTTTGGTAGGCAAAGTAAGTGCCGGTTCGACCATTTCCGCTTTGCACTTCATCGAACATCAGCAACCAGTCGTTGTTGTCGCAGATAGAGCGAACGGCGCTTAAGTAGTCGTCGTTGAGACGTCGGACGCCGCCTTCGCCCTGTATCGGCTCGAGAAGTATGGCCACGATCTCTGCGTCGCCGGTGTGCGCTGCTATCGCATTAATGTCGTTTGCTGGTACGCGGAGGAATCCGTCCAGCAAAGGGCCAAAACCCTGTTGAATGGAGGTGTTCCCCGTGGCCGTTAATGAGGCCATGGTGCGGCCATGGAAAGCGTTTTCTAGGACGATGATCTTTGGGGTGCCAATGTCTTTTTGATGGCCGTACAAGCGAGCGAGTTTGATTGCCGCTTCATTTGCCTCTGCTCCAGAGTTGCAGAAAAATACGGCTTCCATCGTTGCGAGATCACACAGTTTGGAGGCCAGCGCTTCTTGCGTTGGTATCTGGTACAGGTTGGAGCAGTGCACCAAGCGCTCGGCTTGTTCTGCGATGGCGCGCGTTACATTTGGGTGGCAGTGGCCCAGGCCCGTCACAGCGATACCGGTGAGTGCGTCTAAATATGCATTGCCTTCGGTGTCGTATAACCACGCGCCTTCGCCACGGTTAAACGCAACAGGAAGTCGTTTGTAGGTTGGCATAATAGACGATGACACAATGGACCCTCATGAAACAAAAAAAGCAGCCAACAGCTGCCCAAAGTCAAAGTTTACATCGCTGTATTCGCTTGGGCAATCAAGCGCTTAGACAAATAGTAAAAAAGTTGGATTGGGCCATTGAGATTCTGACGTTCGCACCCAGATAGAGTACAATTCGCCCACTACACCACGGGAGTCAGGCATGAGCGATATTATTGAAACGCTAAAAGAGCAAATCGAAAATAACCCAGTTTTGCTGTACATGAAGGGGTCACCCAATCAGCCGCAGTGCGGTTTTTCTGCGCGCACCGTTCAGGCTTTGATGGCCTGTGGCGAGCGTTTTGCCTACGTGGATGTTCTGTCTAATCCCGATGTCCGAGCTAACTTGCCCGCTTATGCCAATTGGCCGACTTTTCCGCAGCTGTGGGTAGATGGTGAGTTAATTGGTGGATGCGACATCGTGACTGAAATGTACGAGAGCGGCGAGCTTCAAACATTGATCAAAGACGTCGTATCGAAGGCGACGAACTAAGCATCGGGCGGGGTAAATTTCCTGCCAGAAAAGATGTCACCGAACTAGGCGCTTGACGACCAAGCGCCTCATCCTAGCAGATGCCTAATCACAAGCGCTCTCGATACCCGAACTCATTCGGCTTTCCGTTGAAGGGTGGCGCTTCACATGAGCGAAGATCGGGCATGATCGCACGGCCGCTTTGTCATATACTGTCGTTTATATTTTCCAGCAGTGATACAGATGGACATAAACGACTACATGCATGGCTTGGGCGCCGGTGCCCGGAGCGCGTCTAGGGCGCTTGCCAAGGCGAGCTTGCACCAGCGTAATGACGCACTGTGCGCTATTGCGCAAGAAATTGAATCCGCCACCGCTGAAATCAAAGCGGCGAATGAACGCGACCTTGCGAAAGCCCGAGAGGCGGGTTTAGACGAGGCTATGTGCGATCGATTGACTCTAGATGATGCCCGTATTGCAGGCATGGTCGCCAATTTAGAGCAGGTTGCGGCCTTGCCTGATCCCATCGGTGCAATAGATGAAGTCAGAGCGATGCCGTCAGGCATCCGAGTGGGCAAAATGCGAGTGCCGCTCGGCGTGATTGGAATCATCTACGAGTCGCGCCCCAATGTAACGATCGAGGCAAGCAGTCTCTGTATCAAATCGGGCAATGCCACAATTTTACGAGGGGGGTCAGAGTCGTTGCAGAGCAACGAGGCTATTGCACGATGCGTCTCTCGGGGGTTGTCCAAGGCGGGTTTGCCTGAGCAGGCTGTCCAGGTGGTCGGCACCACCGACCGCGCTGCCGTTGGCGCCATGATTACCATGCCTGAGTTTATCGATGTCATTGTGCCGCGAGGTGGCAAGGGTTTGATCGAGCGGATTACCCGCGACGCGCTCATTCCCGTCATTAAGCACTTAGACGGCAATTGTCATGTCTATGTCGACAGCAGCGCCGATCTGGTGATGGCGCTGGATATTTCGGATAATGCCAAAACGCACCGCTACGGTACGTGTAACACTATGGAAACCCTGCTGGTCGCCGAGAGCGAGGCGGCACGGTTTTTGCCTCAACTGAGTGAGCGTTTGCTCGCCAAAGGCGTTGAGTTACGCGCTTGTGCCAAAGCAAAAATGTTTATGCCCCACGCTGTCGATGCGACGGAGGCGGATTGGTGGACGGAGTACTTAGCTCCGATTCTCGCGATTCGGGTGGTAAAGGACGTCGACGAGGCCATAGAGCATATAAACCGATATGGCTCACATCACACCGATTCGATCGTTACGGAGCACCACGGCCGTGCAGAACAATTCATGCGGGAAGTGGATTCGAGTTCGGTGATGATCAATGCATCCACTCGTTTTGCCGACGGCTTTGAGTATGGTTTGGGTGCCGAAATTGGTATCTCCACCGATAAAATACATGCGCGAGGCCCCGTGGGTTTGCTGGGTTTAACCTCGCAAAAATACGTTGTTTTTGGGTCGGGTCAGGTTCGCGCTTGATGGTGCTTGAGCCACTGGTTTTTATGGGGGGCACTTTCGATCCTATCCATGTGGGGCACCTTCGAATGGCAATCGAGCTTGCAGAGGCGCTTGAGGTGAGTGGGCTTACTTTGCTACCGGCCGCGGATCCGCCGCTGCGCGAGACGCCAAGAGTCCCTGCCGAGCAGCGTGCTCATATGGTGGAGTTGGCAATCGAAGCGATTCCTTTGTTGCGGTGCGATCGCAGGGAGCTCGGTCGATCGGGGCCTTCGTATAGCATCGATACTGTCATTCAGTGGAGAGAGCAGCTGGGTTTGCAGCGTCCTTTGGTTATGGCCATTGGTGCAGATGCCTTTGCGCGATTCGATCAATGGCACCGTTGGCGGGAGTTTATTGATTACTGTCATATTGTTGTTATGGCGCGAGGTGGGTTCGCCATGCCAACAAGCGAACCGCTTCATTCTTGGTGGTGTCAGCATCAAGGGACCCTGAGCGGCATGTGGAACGCGCCCGCAGGGTCGATTGCGGTGCACGAAGGGCGATTGCTGGAGATCTCGGCGACGGATATACGGGCTCGGATAAGAGCGAAACAATCTATACACGCGCTTGTGCCGAGCAAGGTAGAAAACTACATTGGTCAACACGCGCTCTACAAGGAAACAGGAGAAACCAATTTGAGGCAGCATAATTAATGAATGATTCCGAGGCACTCAAGTCGCTCGCCGTGGCGGCACTTGAGGATATGAAGGCCGTTAACTTGGTGGTGCTCGAGGTTGGGCATTTAACCGATGTAATGGAATATCTGATCGTGGTAAGTGGTACATCTAACCGCCACGTGAAATCTCTGGCTGAAAACGTGGTCGTTGAATCAAAAAAGGCGCAGGTGCCCCCGCTCGGTGTAGAAGGTCAAGATGCAGGTGAGTGGGTGCTGGTGGATTTGGGCGGCGTGGTTGTTCATGTCATGTTGCCCGCGACCCGAGCGTTCTATGATATCGAACGCCTGTGGTCGGTTCAGGCGGAACCTGCAGGCAGTGAAAATTAAGGTCATCAGTGTCGCCGGCAAAATGCCTGCTTGGGTTACCGAGGGTGTTGCTGACTACGAAAAGCGGTTGCCGCGTGAATTCAAGCTGGAATGGCTTACGCTCCCGCTGGCAACGCGGCGTAAAGATCGAAGCACCGACCAACTTAAAAAGGAAGAAGGCGACGCCATTTTACGGCAAGTAAAAGAAGCCGATACGGTTGTCGCTCTCGACGTTCGCGGTAAGCGAGCGAGCAGCGAAAAACTGTCTGAAATGTTGCAAGGGTGGCAGGCTGCGCGAGCGGATCTGGCGATATTGATCGGCGGCCCCGATGGGTTGGATCGCGCCTGCCTCGAGCGAGCGAACGCTCTGCTGTCGCTGAGTGAGCTCACTTTGCCGCATGCCTTAGTGCGAGTCGTTCTAGCCGAACAGCTGTACCGTGCTTGGTCGATCTCGGTCGGGCATCCTTATCACAGAGCATGAATGCCTGGGGCTTGATTAGCGTATGGCGGACCGTAATCTCTTAAAAGACCCTGGGCGTGAGGCCGGCCTCTTCTCCGATCGTTTGATTTTCGCGATCGTGGCGTGCTTTATGCTGGCTTCTTTACTTTTTATTCGCTACTACTATTTGCAGATTGAAGCCTACTCTACTTACGCCACGCAGGCGGATCAAAATCGATTGCAAACTCAGCCACTTGCGCCTCGGCGTGGATTGATTCGCGATCGCAATGGGTTGCTTATAGCCGCTAACGAGCCCTCTTTTGTGCTGTCTGTAGTTGTCGAGAGAACCGGCGGGTTAGATAAAGTCTTGAGTGACATCGGCGCGATCATAGAACTATCAGACGAAGACCTTGAGGTATTTCAAAAGCGGAGGCCCAGTACGCGACCTTATGCACCCGTCCCGCTAAAGTTTCGTATCTCAGAGGAAGAGCGGGCGCGCCTAGCCGTCAACAGTTATCGTCTTCCCGGTGTGGTGGTCGAAGCACAATTGCAGCGCGAGTATCCCCTTAACACACTTTTTGCGCATGCAGTGGGGTACGTTGGGCGCATCAACGAAAGTGAATTGCAGAGTCTGCCCGAGGGGCCTTATGAGGGTACTTTTCACATCGGTAAGACGGGTATTGAAAAATATTACGAAGATCTTTTGCTGGGTACTGTGGGTGTTCAGACCGTGGAAACCGACGCCCGCGGACGAATCATGCGTGTGGTGGACAGAGTGCCACCGGTGCCGGGCAGTGATCTGGATTTATATTTGGACAGTGACTTGCAACTTGCTGCAGCGAATGCGCTGGAGGGGTCGCGCGGTGCCTTGGTTGCCCTTGATACTGACACCGGCGGCGTTTTGGCATTGTATTCGAGCCCGAGTTTTGACCCCAACGCTTTTGTGAATGGGATTAGTTTTGCAGACTACGCGGCCCTGCGTGACTCCAAAGATGTTCCGATGTTCAATCGGGCTTTACAGGGGCAATATCCTCCTGGTTCTACGGTGAAGCCCGCTATAGCGCTGGCTGGGTTACATATGGGCTTGGTGACATCGGAAACGACTGTGCCGGATCCGGGCTGGTACACGATACCGGGTGACGATCGTCGCTATCGAGATTGGGTTTTACGTATCCGCGGTACGGGGCATGCACCTAAAGTCGACTTGCATATGGCTATAGCCGAGTCCTGCGACGTGTATTTTTATGATTTGGCTCGCGAAATGACAGTTGACCGTATGCATGATTTCTTGGCCCCGTTTTACCTCGGTCAAAAGACGGGAATTGATACGACTAATGAGCGCTCTGGCGTGCTGCCCTCGACCGAATGGAAAAGGCAAAACCGCGGCGCAGCTTGGTATCCGGGTGAAACTCTGAGTGTCGGTATTGGGCAAGGATACATGCTTGCCACTCCCTTGCAGTTGGCCTTCATGACCTCAATTATCGCGAATCGAGGGCACGCCGTATTACCTCGTTTAGTCCAACGAATAAATGGTGAACTTCAAGAGGGCGAGCGTGTCGAACTGGAATCAATCGACGATACTTATTGGGCTTCGGTGATAAAGGGTATGGAGGCCGTAGTGCATGAACGGTCTGGAACGGCATTTGCGATGTCTCGGGGTCTGTCATACCGAGTCGCCGGCAAGACAGGCACGGCACAGGTGATCGGTATTGCGCAAGACGAGGAGTATAATGAAGATGACATTGCCGAAAGGCACCGCAATCACGGCTTGTTTATTGCGTTCGCGCCGGCAGATAAACCCAGCATTGCGCTTGCCGTCATCGTTGAAAATGGTGGTGGCAGTAGCGCGGCTGTTCCCGTGGCAAAAGCGGTGTTAGAGGCTTGGATGGCTAAACAAGCGCAAGCAAGCGCTCAGGCGGCACTGAATGGCTGAGTATCTGAGACGTCTGCCGTCGTCAGATGGCGGGTTTGCGAGGCGACGAAGTCTGTGGTCGGTTATCCGAATCGATCCTTGGCTGCTCTTGGGTCTCGTTCTACTGTCGGGTGTAGGCCTTGGAATACTCAATAGCGCGGTTGACGGCAGTGTCGCAGCAATACGACGCCAGTCGGTTTATCTGGGCTTGGGTTTTGTCGTGATGGTCGTGGCCGCACAGATTCCTATTTATCGCTATTCGAGATTGGCTCCTTGGTTCTATATGCTCGGCATGATCGCTCTCATATTAGTGCTTGTGGTTGGTGTCGGTGCAAAAGGTGCGCAAAGATGGCTCTCTTTGGGTGGGTTTCGATTCCAGCCCTCCGAAATCATGAAGCTTGCCGTACCCCTCACAGTGGCGTGGTATTTGGCCAAGCGTAGCTTACCACCGGGCCCCAAGTATGTAGCGGCAGCGCTGGCACTCATGGCGATGCCGGCGGTCCTTATTTTTTTACAGCCAGATTTGGGTACCGCCATTCTGGTAGCCGTTTCTGGATTTTTTGTTTTGTTCTTAGCGGGTTTGTCTTGGCGCTATATTGCCAGCGCCTTGGGATTGATCTTGTTATCGATTTGGCCCATGTGGCATTTCGTTATGAAAGAGTATCAGCGGCAGAGAGTCCTGACGCTCTTGGATCCAGAGAGTGATCGCCTTGGCTCGGGCTGGAATATTATTCAAAGCAAAACGGCGATCGGGTCTGGTGGTTGGGACGGTAAAGGCTATATGCAGGGTACGCAGACGCTCTTAGATTTTTTACCTGAGAGTCACACCGATTTCATAATTGCAGTATTAGCAGAAGAGCAGGGTTTGCAAGGTGTTATCGGCTTGCTGTGCCTGTATGGCTTCATTGTTGCTCGCGGCTTTTGGATTAGTTATAGCGCTACGACAACTTACGGGCGTTTGGTCGGTGCGAGCATAACGCTGACATTTTTTGTCTACATTTTTGTTAATATGGGGATGGTCGCCGGTATTCTGCCCGTCGTGGGTGTTCCCTTACCCTTGGTGAGTGCGGGCGGTACGTCGATCGTGACCTTGTTGGCCGGGTTCGGTATTCTGATGGCGGTGAGTCAAGACAAGTCTCCAGTAAATTGAGAGGTACAATATGAAGCTAATTAAAGCCGTGGGTGTGGTGGCGGTATCGGTTTTTGCGACGGCGGCGATGGCGGATTATTCAGAGCATCCGGAAGCGATTGCTTTTAAGCCCGACTTGTTGGAGTCGGGCTTTACCGAGGCTGAGATCGATGCTTTTCTGGCAGGCGCCGAAAAGAAGCAGTCCATTATTGATGCCATCTCGAAGCCAGCAGAGCGTGTTCTCGAATGGAAGGACTACCGCAAAATATTCATTACGGAACGAAGGCTCAATGAAGGCCTCGACTTTATGCGGGAGCAGGCGGATACCTTGGCTCGAGCGGAACGCGAGCTCGGTGTCCCCGCTGAGATTATTGCCGCAATAATTGGCGTCGAGACCTACTATGGACGGATCACGGGGTCTTACCGCGTAATTGATGCCTTGACCACTCTGGCATTTGATTACCCAAAACGTGCCCCCTTCTTTAAAAAGCAGCTTCGTGAGTACCTCATGCTCGCCAAGGAGCAGGGTGTTGATCCGATGGAGCCAAAAGGCTCTTACGCGGGTGCGATGGGTTACGGCCAATTTATGCCGAGCAGTTACCGAGCGTATGCGATTGATTTCGATGATGATCAGTTCACCGATATTTGGAATAATCCGGTCGATGCTATCGGGAGCGTTGGTCATTATCTCAAGCGACACGGTTGGGTTCCGGGTCAACCTATAATGCAAGAGCTCAGTGACGCTGAAAGGGTCAGTTCAGAGTGGCTAACATCGGGTCTTAAACTTGACTTCACCGTAGGTGAGCTACCGATCAGCCGCGATGAGATTGCTGCGAGTTTGCCAGCCGACACCAAGGCGAAAATTATCGAACTTCAAGCGGAATCGGGTTCGAAACAGTGGGTTGTGTTCAACAATTTTTATACGATCACGCGTTACAATCACAGTTCCATGTACGCCATGGCGGTGACTCAGCTGGCGCAGAGTTTGGCGCAGGGTTTGCTCGAACCGTGACCACACGCATTGTTCTGTTGCTTTTGCTCGTAACGTTTACTGGTTGCACGAGCGACCGCTACACACTAAAGCACGATCGAGCTCCCACCGTTGCGATTGAGCCCAACCAGGTGCCTAAGGTGATTCCCAGTGCGGAGCCCATTTCGATTGCAGGTAACAAATCGCCTTACACGGTCGATAGTCAGACGTATGAAGTTCTTCCCAGGGCGCAGGGTTATGTTGAAGAGGGTGTAGCCTCGTGGTACGGCGCTAAGTTCCATGGTCACTTGACCTCCAATGGTGAGATTTTTGACATGTATCGCGCGAGCGCCGCGCATCGAACATTACCGATTCCCACTTTTGCGCGAGTGACCAATTTAGCCAATGGGCGCGAAGTCGTGGTTAGAGTAAACGATCGGGGCCCATTTCACAGTGAGCGTATCATTGATTTGTCGTATGGGGCGGCCGTTGTTTTGGGGTTTGCCAATCAGGGCACGGCGCCAGTGCGCGTCGAGGTGATCGACCTTGTGGGCGTGGAGGATCATCGCGCGCGCTCTCCGACTGAGTATCGATTCCTACAACTTGGCGCGTTCTCGCAAGAGTCTAAAGCATTAATCAGAGCTGAAGAAGTCGTTACGCTCGTCAGCGCGCCGGTCTTTATTAGTCCTGTGTCAGTAGACGGAGCACTTCTGTATCGTGTGAGGGTCGGACCTTTTGATAGCTCGCAGAGTTTGAACGAATCGGCTCGAATACTGTCAAACTCAGGGTATACGGCGATTCAAAAAGTTCGTTGAACTTTGCCGCTTTGAAGCCCTGCCTTGATCCGGTAACATGCGCGTTTGAAATGAAGAGGACCTACAGCATGCTGAAGTATATCGCCCTATTATTGTCTTTCGGGTTCAGTCTCAGCCTACATGCTGCCATTATCCCCGCGCCTCCAGAGGTCGCGGCACGAGCACACTACTTAATCGATGCCACCACGGGTCACGTGATAGCAGAGAACAATGCTCGAGAAGCCCTCCCGCCGGCGAGTCTTACTAAACTCATGACAAGTTACATACTCGCGTACGAAGTCGAGCGAGGGCGAGTTAATGAAGATGATTTGGTGTTAGTAAGCCAAAATGCGTGGGCCCAGAATCCATTATTTAAAGGCTCATCGTTAATGTGGCTCGAACCTGGCATGGAAGTCCCGGTGAAAGAGTTGGAGAAAGGGATTGTGATTTCCTCGGGCAACGATGCCACTGTTGCGATAGCAGAGCACTTGGCGGGCAATGAGGCTGCGTTTGCCGATATGATGAACACGCACGCTCAGCGTTTGGGTATGATCGACAGCTATTTCGAAAATTCGCACGGCTTGCCATCGCCAAATCATCGCTCCAGTGCCCACGATCTTGCATTGCTTGCGAAGGCGATCATTGAAGATTTTCCGACCCATTATCAGATTTATTCAGAGCGGGAATACACCTTCAACAATATCCGCCAGTTTAATCGCAACAGCCTGCTGGGCGATGATCCTTCTGTTGATGGATTGAAGACAGGCTATACCAGCGAAGCGGGCTACGGTTTGGTGTCATCGGCCAAGCGCGGGGACATGCGTTTGATATCGGTTGTGCTCGGAACCGAAAGTGCGCGGTTGCGAGCCGCTGAGACACGAAGCTTACTGAACTATGGATTTCGTTTTTTTGAAACCGCCGAGTTGATTGCAGCGGGCCGAGAATTGCTCAAACCCGAGATATGGATGGGGTTAAGTGATTACGTGAGCGTGGGATTAATTGACGCCGTGACCGTGACTTTACCGCGCGGTGAGCGTCGCAATGTAGAACAAATCCTTACCGTGAATGAGCCTCTGACAGCCCCGGTTAAAGTCGGTGACATTGTCGGCTCGCTCACCCTGACACTGGATGGTGAGGTTCTCTACCAGGGCCCGCTTCAAGCTCTAGAGGG